>Ga0233432_10000952_pt1 | contig 27976 bp, 27 predicted proteins | sample SI_122_August201_6_FD_179870 | JGI IMG/M metagenome (GOLD analysis project Ga0233432, IMG submission 179870) | Seawater microbial communities from Saanich Inlet, British Columbia, Canada - SI_122_August2016_10_MG | ecosystem: Environmental > Aquatic > Marine > Inlet | place: Canada: British... | reverse complement strand
ATACCCTTGGCACTCAGACAAAAGTATCAAAAACCGGACTAATTGAAGCCGAAGCTGATTTTACCAATGCCCGAAAGATGCTGGAACAAGCTGAAGACACGCTTGGAGATGCACAGACACTTGCCGATACAACCAAAGCCGATGAACGCGAAACAGAAGCGCATATCACACGCATTCAGGCTGAAATCGACGCGCTAGAATATCTGCTTGCCGATAATGGTGACAATGAAGACACGCCAATTGTCGATCAGCTTTCGGTTGAAGAAGGTATGGAAACAGCCTTGGCAGCCTATCTGGCTGATGAATTGACCGCCCCAGCCGATGCAGGCACGCATAGCTATTGGCGTGAGGGGATGGCCCATGGTGATCTGACGCCACCAGACGGCACTTTGCCACTTGGTGATTTTGTTAGCGGGTCAAATGCGCTTAGCGTTGCCCTAGCAGGGGTAGGCGTTGTCGAGGATGAAGCCACCGCCGAGTCAATACAGCCATCACTGCGCCCCGGGCAAGCTGTTACCACCAAAAATGGTCATCTATGGCGTTGGGATGGATTTGTGCGGCATGCCAGCCAGAATAACCGAAGCGCCGAACGTATTCGTCAACGCCGTCGTCTGGACGCGCTTGAGAAAGATGCTGTTAAAGCAGGCAAAGACGCCCAAAAGATGGTTGAAAAAACCGCCGCCGCTCAGCAAGCATTCGATGCAAACCGCGCGGCTGTTCAAGACGCCCGTCAGAAATCGATTGCCAGTGAACAACGCTTTGGTGAAGCCCGGCGCCATGCCGAATCAGATGCGCTAAAGCTGGCCGCAGGTGAAGAACGCGCCACCGAGTTAGCCGCGATCCTTGATACGCTTGTTGCCGATATTAAGGTCTGTGAAATGCAACTGGTCGAACTTGGCGACGAAAGTATGCTTGCCAAACAAGAAACAACTTGCCGCGCTACTGCCGAGCACGCCCGCCAAAGGCTAAGTGAAGCGATGCAGGCCGATACCCGGCTTGAAGAAATTCTGCGTTCGGCAGGCGAACGTTTAACCACATCATCCGCCGAACAGACAGCATGGCAAGGCCGGCTTGATGGTGCCGCCAGCCGCGTTGCCGAACTGGAAACACGCTTTGAAAGTGGCAAGCTGGAACAGCAACGCCTTTTGCAGATGCCAGGGGATATAGAAAAACGGCGTCTGGAGATGGGGGATCTGCTGGAAGCGGCCAATGATGCACGGCAGGAAGCCAGCGATCTGTTAGTCAAAGCCGAAAGCCAGCTTAGCGAGGTTGAAACAGCGCAACGTATTGCTGAAGGCGCGCTTGGCGAAGCCCGGGAGACGCAAATTCGCACCGAAGGTGCCCAAGAGCGTGGCAAAGGATTGCTGCAGGACCTTAAAGACCGCATTCATGAAAAGCTGGACTGTACGCCTGATCAGATTGCCGAGATTGCCAATGTAGAATCGGCAGACGCATTACCGCCTGTTGCCGCATTGGATGACAAGGTGCAACGGCTTTTGCGCGAGCGTGACAATATTGGCCCCGTAAATCTGCGTGCCGAAGTCGAAATGGAAGATGTCGCCAGCCGCATCGCCAGCATGGAAGCCGAAAGTGAAGATTTATTGGCAGCTATCGCCAAATTACGCGCGGCGATCAGCCAGTTGAACCGCGAAGGCCGCGAGCGATTGCTGGCTAGTTTTGCCGAAGTGAATGGACATTTTAAAGAATTATTCAAGAAACTGTTTGGTGGTGGCACTGCCGAATTGCAACTTACCGAGGCTGATGACCCGCTTGAAGCAGGGCTGGAAATCATGGCCAGCCCGCCCGGCAAACGGTTACAATCGCTATCTCTTTTATCTGGTGGCGAACAAGCGCTGACCGCGTTGGCCATTATTTTTGCCGTGTTTCTGACCAATCCAGCACCGATTTGTGTGCTTGATGAGGTCGATGCTCCGCTTGACGATTCGAATGTGGCACGTTTCTGTGACCTGCTTCGCGATATTGTCGGCAAAACCGACACCCGCTTTCTTGTTATCACGCATCACCGGATGACGATGGCGCGCATGGATCGTCTGTTTGGTATCACGATGGAACAGCGTGGCCTTTCCAAGCTGGTTTCCGTTGATCTTCAGGCCGCCGAAAGAATGCGCGACTCGGCGGTAGCTTAGCTTGCTTTTAGAGACTGAAAGTGCGGCTGAATCAAAGAGTTTTGCATCCCCCGCAATACCCCCACAAGCTGCGTCAAATTTGGCCCTATTGAATGCTTGACAAAAGCCGATGCAGTCCCCTATTTTGAGCGCGTTTTAAGCATTGCTGAACATCATGCAAAAATGTATGAATTTGGCTAAACCCAAGCGAAAAAAGGTGATTTAAAAATCGACTGGAAACCACCCCCTATCTTTGCTGGATAGTGGCATAAATCGGCACTGATGTGCCGGAGGTCTGGAACTGCTGTATGAGCGTTGATGATAATGAAGGCGGCGATATTCGCCTAAAAGACATCGAACGCCGCATCCATGCGATGCAACAGGAGAAACAGGGTGGTGACAAACCAAGCCGATCTGCTCTTCCCAAGGGGATGGGTGCAATCATGGGCCGGGTGGCAACCGAACTGGTAGCGGGTGTCATAGTCGGTGCTTTTATCGGATGGGTGCTGGATAAATGGCTGGATACAACGCCGCTGTTCATGTTGGTGTTGTTTTTTCTAGGGGCTATTGCTGGCATGCTTAATGTGTGGCGTATTTTTACCGGTCGCGGTTTAGCGGCAGGTTATTTCGACGAACATAAGCGGGCGTCGGATACAGATAAGGAGCGAGAGAGGAATGAGTAACTCTCAAGGAATGCATTCACCGGTCGCGCAATTCGAGATCAAGCCGATTTTTGATCTTTCAATTGGTGGTCAAGACGTCTCCTTTACCAATTCCAGCCTTTTCATGCTGCTGGCTATTGTTGTGAGCTCAATATTTCTGGTATCGGCGATGCGCAAGCGTGAACTGATCCCCGGCCGCATGCAGGGGCTAGCCGAAATGATGTATGAGTTTGTCGCCGATATGGTGCGTAGCAATGTTGGTAATGAAGGCCGCCCTTACTTTCCGTTTATTTTCACCCTGTTTGTGTTTTTGCTGTTTGGCAATTTGCTGGGTCTGATTCCTTATTCATATACATTTACATCACAAATCGTTGTGACATTTGTTATGGCAGCCTTTGTTTTCTTAGCGTTGACAGTTCTCGCGCTGTTCAAGCATGGTTTGCATTTCTTCAGCTTCTTTGTGCCTGCTGGTGCGCCAAAGCCGTTGATACCTTTTTTGATCATTATTGAAGTGATCTCGTATTTTGTGCGTCCTGTCAGCCTTTCGGTTCGACTGTTTGCCAACATGCTTGCTGGTCACACTATGTTGAAAGTCTTTGCTGGTTTGGCGGTGATGATTTCTGGTGTTGGCGGTGCTGCCATGGCTGGATCTGTTTTCCCGTTTATCGCACTTATCGGCCTGACTGGACTGGAAGTTTTGGTGGCTGTTTTGCAAGCCTATGTATTCACAATTCTGACATGCATGTATTTGAATGACGCTTTACATCTTCACTAGAGGGTGAGGCGCAACGCATTCCGCTAGCGTAGTAAATAGCGGTGTTGATTAATCGAACTGTCTTAAACATGGAAGGACTATTAAAATGGACGCAGAAGCTGCAAAAATGATCGGTGCCGGTTTGGCCGTTATCGCTCTTCATGGTGTTGCTCTTGGTATTGGCAACATCTTTTCGGCACTAGTAACCTCTATTGCACGCAATCCTGCGGCACGTAGCGAAGTTTTCGGCATCGGTATTCTTGGTTTTGCCCTGACCGAAGCTATCGCGCTGTTTGCTCTTGTTGTTGCGCTATTGCTATTGTTTGCTCTTTAAAAGGCAAACTATTTCATTCCATGACTTGTCTGTCGGGATACTGGCAGACAAGCAAGGGGATACCAATGAAGAACCAATGTAAAATATGGACAAGCATATCGGCTGTGTCGATTATGTCAGTTATTGTTAAGCCTGCTCTTGCAGCGGATGCCGCTAAACCTGGTCTTCCGCAGCTTGATGTCACGACATGGCCATCGCAGATTTTCTGGCTAATTGTGCTGTTTGCCGTTGGCTATGTGATTATGTCACGCATCGTAACGCCACGTATTGGCACTGTGCTTGAAGAACGTCGCAAAAGGCTTGATGATGATCTGGCCAAAGCGCGCGAAGCAAGCGAAGATGCGGCCAAAATTCGTGCTGGTTACGAAGAAACGCTGGAAATTGCTAGAACTGAGGCTGCCGCATTTGCTAAAGATGCTGCCGTGAAAGCAACACAAAGCGTTGAAGCGGCTAATGCCAAATTGAGCAAAAAATTGGCGACAAAAGCGCAAGCGGCTGAAGCCAAACTAGCCAAGGCGCGGGCTGAAGCTATGGAAAATCTCAATGCGGTTGCCGTTGACGCCGCTATAGCTGCAACCCAGCATTTGACTGGCATTAAGGCAACCAAGGCACAAGCTGAAAAAACGGTCAAATCACTGGCCAAAACGATAACCCCGCAGGAGAGTAACTGATGGAAGACGGTATCGTAATGGAATCGGTCTGGGTTGCCGTAGCATTTGTGTTTTTTGTTGCTCTGGTATGGAAAAAAGCTGGTGCTGTTCTAGGCACTATGCTGGATGAACGTTCTGAGAAAATCAGAGCTGATCTTGAAGAAGCAAAAACGCTACGTGACGCGGCAATAAACGAATTGCAGAATTACCAGCGTCTGCATCGCGAGGCTGCCGACGAAGCAAAAGCAATCATCAAGAATGCCGAAACAACCGCCGAGCGTATTCGCGAAACAGCCGAAAAGAATGCCAATGAGGCCGTGAAACGCCGCGAAGCCCAAGCAACTGCCAAAATCAAGGCCGCTGAAGCCAATATGGTTGCCGAATTACGCGAGCGTGCGGCAAGTCTGGCAGTAGCAACCGCCACAGACATCATCACCAGCAAGCTGGATAAAGATGCCAGCCTAGCCATGATTGACGAAGCGGCGGCAGAAATCGAAAAGCTAAACTAGATCAGCACATATTAAAGACTGCAAAAGGCTCCGAAAGGAGCCTTTATCTTTTGGCTATGACCAAAGTGATGGCCAGATATTAATGGTTAGGCATTAATGATTGGGGCGTAAGCTGAGAACAACACGGCCACCAACAGGGACTTCAAATTTCATGTCAGCAACTGGATAAAGCTTGGCTACATCTTTAGCAAAACCGTTACGATAGCCAAACACATCGTTAGAAATAACGACATCGTTAGCGTCCAGAACAGCTGACATAAGAGGTATAGCCACAACATCGGCTGAGGCATTCTGTTTAAGGTTGCGGGCTAACTTAAAACCTGCCTTTATTTCCATCTTGATAGTACCATCATTCTGCGACGAACAAATTGCGCGAACACCATTAAAGCGGGCATCGACGATCTGTTTATTATCATCAGTCAAAACAAAGGCCCGTGCGCCTTGTTCCGGCGCTGATACAGATGGGCAAACAACCACATCATCTGAACCAGAACATGCCGCCGTTGCCAATAGCACGCTGCCCAACAAAGAGGTAAAAAGACGTGAGGATGAGAATTTTGAGAAATTTGTCTGTTTCATGAAGGCATTCTAACGTCTTTTTCATCTAACAGCAATTGACCTAATCGTCCTAATCGCGCATGAACAACCTATGGAAATTAATTTGGAAACACCAAAGAAAAAAATCATTCTTGCGGCACCCCGTGGATTTTGTGCTGGGGTTGACCGAGCGGTTCGCATTGTCGAAGTTGCGCTAGAAAAATATGGCGCACCTGTCTATGTACGACACGAGATTGTACATAACAAAACTGTGGTTGATGATCTGGCTGACAAAGGCGCTGTCTTTGTTAGGGAATTGGATGAGGTGCCAAAAGGCGCACCCGTGGTTTTTTCCGCGCATGGTGTTGCCAAGGCTGTAGTTGCCGAAGCCAAAGAACATAATATGATTGCTGTTGATGCAACCTGCCCACTGGTGACAAAAGTACATATCGAAGCCCAACGCCATGCTGCTCAGAAGCGACATATTCTGTTGATCGGGCATGCCGGACATCCCGAAGTCGAAGGCACAATGGGACAAGTTGCCGCTAATGAAATCACCCTGATTGAAACCGTGGAAGATGCCCAAAACGTTACACCACCAGATGATGCGGCGCTGGCTTTTGCCACCCAGACGACCTTGTCTGTCGATGATACAGCCGCGATCATTTCAGTTTTACAGTTTCGTTTTCCTGATATTACCGGGCCACGCGGCGAAGATATTTGTTATGCCACCACTAATCGTCAAAATGCTGTCAAGGATATGGCCAAAGGGCTGGATCTGATGTTGGTAATCGGGGCAAAAAATTCGTCAAATTCACAGCGGCTTGTCGAAGTTGCATTACGAAGCGGTGCCAAGCAGGCAACGCTGGTTGCAGATAAACATGCTGTTGATTGGGATATGGTCAAAGAAGCCACACATATCGGCATTTCAGCAGGCGCATCAGCGCCTGAAATTCTGGTGACTGATTTGTTGAATGCTATAAAAACACTCTACGATGTTGATGTTGTCGAGCATGGGCATGTAAAAGAGAATATGACCTTTAAGTTACCGTCCATCTTACAAAGTTAATTATCTGGATAACAGAAGCATCGTATGGCCGTTTACACCGAAGTTGATGACACCACATTGACAGAATTTCTGTCACGTTACGATATTGGCACAGTTGTCAGTTTTGCAGGCATTGCAGAAGGTGTTGAAAATTCCAATTATCTGCTTCGTACGACGAAAGCGCATTTTATTCTGACACTGTATGAAAAGCGGGTGAATGCAGACGATTTGCCTTTTTTTGTCGAATTAATGGAGCATCTAGCCGGAAAAGGAATGAATTGCCCGCTTCCAGTTGCGGCGAAGGATGGTTCTGTTCTGGCTGAAATAATGGGGCGCCCTTGCGCGATTTTTACATTTCTTGACGGAACGTCTTCGCGTTACCCAAATAGAGCTAAATGCCGCGCTCTTGGTGTCGCATTAGCCCAGTTGCATATCAATGCCGATGGCATATCACGATCCCGCGCTAATGCGTTGGGGCCAGATGCATGGAAACCGTTGCTTGATTCAGTCGGCAATCGAACAAATGAGCTTGGCGATAATATGCTGGCACAAGTTGAAAAGCGGCTTGCACAGATTACCCATAACTGGCCACATGACCTGCCACGCGGCATCATTCATGCTGATCTTTTCCCGAATAATGTTCTGTTTATGGGGGATAATCTGACAGGGCTTATCGATTTCTATTTTGCCTGTGAGGATATTTTTGCCTATGACGTCGGCATCTGTCTTAACTCATGGTGTTTTGAAGCTGATGGAAGTTTTAACATGACCAAATCGCGGGCATTGATTAACGGCTATCAGTCAGTTCGGCATCTGAGTGTCGATGAAATTAACAATATTCCTGTTCTGGCTGCCGGATCGGCAATGCGTTTCTTTCTGACACGGCTATATGACTGGATGAACACGCCAAAAGATGCGTTGGTCAGCCCTAAAGATCCAATGGAATATTGGTCGATTCTGCGGTTTCATCAATCAGTTTCGGGGCCTAGTGCCTATGGTTTCTATCAATGAGCACTGGTGTGACGATCCATACTGACGGGTCATGCCTTAGCAATCCGGGCCCTGGTGGCTGGGCGGCGATCCTGAATTGGCGGGGTACCGAAAAGGAATTGTCAGGTAGTGTGGCTGATACAACTAATAACCGTATGGAATTACAGGCCGCCATTGAAGGTTTGAATGCGCTCAGCCGCCCGATGCAGGTTGAGCTTCATACCGACAGCAAATATGTCATGAATGGCGTAACTGACTGGATGGCACGCTGGAAAGCAAATGGATGGCGTACAGCCGCAAAAAAGCCAGTTGCCAATCAGGATTTATGGGAAATACTGGATGCAGCAACCCAACGCCATCAGATCACATGGCATTGGGTTAAAGGGCATGCAGGTAACGAGTTAAATGAACGCTGTGATGTGCTGGCACGCCGTGCGGCCGAAAGCCTGAAATAAACCAGCAGTTATGCCCCCAAGGTTGCCAGCACATTCTCGGCACTGGAAACTGAAAACTCACCTGGCTCTTCCATCAAAACATGCGTAACAAGCCCATTATCAACGATTATGGCACAGCGCGTTGCGCGCTTGCCAAGGATCGCGCCCATATTGACCTCAATACCAAGCGCGCGTGAAAATGACCCGTCCATGTCAGCTATCATATCTATGATGCCATCAGCTTGGCTAGCCTCGCCCCACGCATGCATCACATGCGCATCATTAACTGACAGGCACGCAATCTTATCAATGCCTGCTTGTTTTAACGCGTCCGCATGTTTGATATAGCCAGGTACGTGTTTGACCGAACAGGTAGGTGTAAAAGCCCCCGGTACGGCAAACATAACAACACGGGAATCTTTGAAATAATCGTCGGTTGAAAACGCATCAATACCTTCATCAGATTTAATCTGAAATTGGGCAGAAGGTATGTTTTGTCCTGATTCAATTGTCATTAACTATGTCTTTCTATAATTGGGGTGATACCAAGCCACACTAGTACAATTAGCATGACCAAAAATCAAATCTAGTTGGCGGCCAGTCCAGCTAAATCAAAATTACTATCGAGAATGTCAGTCGTCAGCAATTCAGGCAGAATGATGCCTGTTGGGTGCGATGGACTGAATATAGCATTGAACGGAATTCCAAAGCGACCATTTTGCACCAGAAAACGCGATATAGCGTCATCAGGACGCGTCCAGTCAGCCTGAAGCATCGCAAGTGTTCCCTGACGTTGGGCGGTGCCTAGGCGCGCCGCAATCGCCGGATCATTGATGGCAAATCGTTTATTTACCTTGCAGGTAATACACCAGTCAGCTGTTACATCAACAAATACCACCTGCCCTTTGGCCAGATGCATGGCTATGCTACCTTCCTGCCATGGTTGCCATGCTACATCCACCCCAAGGCCAGCCACCGGTAATGGCATTTTTCGGGGTTGTGGTGACATCAATATAGGAACAGCCAGCGCCGCCACCACCGTAAAGGTAATAATCACGCGGGTCGCCCGAACAGCAAAACCACGGAACGTAGCCAACCCAAAGCCAAGCACCAAAATAACCACAAGCGCACGTGTAGCATCTGAACCGCCAAGCGTATGAAATAGCGACATCAACCAAATAACAGTGCCGCTTAGCAATAAGGCCAGCATATATTTCATAGCCAGCATCCAACGGCCAGGCTTTGGCAAAAATGCGATAGCTTGCGGCCATTGCGCCAAAATCAACCACGGCATGGCAAGCCCAAGACCCATTGCGGCAAAAATGCCAACAAGCATGATATTATCGCCTGTCAAAGCCGCGGTGACAGCGGTGCCAACAAAAGGTGCCGAACAAGGTGTGGCCAGTAAGGTTGCCAACATCCCTGCCATAAAATCTCCAGCATAACCTGAGCCTGTTGATATACGCATGACAAACGCCGGAATTGGCAAGGTCAGCCGATCAAGCATGGCCAGCACAAACAGGCTGATGACCAATGTCATGGCGATCAGAAATACCGGATTCTGAAATTGAATACCCCAGCCAATTTGTGCGCCGGCATATCGTAAAATACCAAGCGCCGCCGCCAAGATCATAAAGCTGGCCATTATGCCTGCGGCAGATGCCAGAAAACGCCGCCGCACATGCCATGATGATAGGCCCGCCGCTGATAGAATTGATGTCACCTTGATCGCAAGAACTGGCAATACACAAGGCATAAGATTCAAAATAAGCCCACCCAGAAATGCGGTTAACAGGATCGCGCCAAAAGCAAATGATGGGGTGGTCTGCGGATTAAACTCTGGTGCCTGTGCGGCTGTGCCAATAACCACATTCACTTCGGCCAGTTCGACATCACCTTTGCCAAGACCCGCCCGTGACGGCTGGCCAACAATGGTCAATGTTAAAGGCATGCCCAGCATAATGTCAGGCTGTTTCCCCAACATGGGGATACGGGCAATCTGGCCATTCATCTCCGGTTTTTTGAAAGCGAGGCCTTCAATCCCTTCGACAAAAATATCGTCAAGCGGCACTGTTGTGGCGGAAAACCTGACATATAGATTTTCGGCATCATGCCATAGTGTCTGTGCGTTGATATTGGGAGCCGATCCCGGACGTGGCACCGCCGATGCATATTCGGCGATCATCTGAGTATGTATGGTCGGTAATGCGGCACCGTCAGCAATATCAAGACCGAGCGATCCTGCAAGAGGGACACAGATGTCCGCGCAAACAAGTGCTTCAACATCGGTAGTTAGCTGAAGCGGTGTACCGCTTATATGTCCAGTTAGCGTTATGGGTAGAACAACATGTTCGGCATAGCCAAAATTATCAAACCCAAAAGCGTTAAATCTTTTGGGGGCGGGCCATGCAATATCAGCAGATAATGCCTTGTTAACATTCTGGTCCAGATTGATCGAGGGGGGAAGACCTGCCTCACCCGGGGTGCGCCAATAAATCTTCCAGCCAGGCGCCATCCTGAATTCCAATCCAAGTGGAATATTTTCCAAAGTACCTGTTCCAGCAACCGCCGATACCAGCCGCATTTCGGCCATTGATGGATCACCTGTCCATGAGGTTTGATTTGCATAAGCAGAGCATGTCATAAATATGAATGAAATCAGTGATATAAATGCCATCAGCGGGCGGATTGCGACCCGTCGCCACATAGTATGAATCAACAAGCAATAGTTGCCAGATTTTGATGTAAGGCTGTTAAACATAACCTGATCCATATGATCGGTGCAGTGGGCAAAGCTAGAATAGCTCTTTACCAATTATCCGATTAGCTGTCTAATCTAGATAAGACATAAAACAAAGGAAACAAGCTGAACCGTGTCGTCATTTAGCACAGATTCACAAACACCAATTTCTGCACCAAAAGGATTACAGGGGCATTTACTGATTGCTGTGCCGCAGATGCTTGATCCACGGTTTCAAAAAGCGGTTATTCTGATGTGCCAACATGACGACCAGTCAGCCATGGGATTTGTGATCAACCAGCAATCAGAAAAGCTTAATTTGGGCAGCCTATATGAAACACTTGAAATAGGCACACCGCGATTTTGTGCTGATCAACCTGTTTTCATTGGTGGCCCCGTTGATGGTAATCGCGGCTTTGTCGTGCATTCACAAGATCATATGCTGCCCGAAAGTAATCCAATTACACATGAAATCGGCCTGACCACAAGCCTGGATATTCTGGAAGATATAAGCAATGGAACCGGACCATCACAATCGATTATCTCGCTTGGTTATGCAGGATGGGGCGGTGGTCAGCTGGATGCCGAAATCGCCGCCAATGCGTGGCTTACCCTGCCCGCGTCACATGAACTTGTGTTTGACTGCGACGCCGACGATATATGGGATGAAACCTATGCAGCACTTGGCATAAATCCCGCACATTATAATGATATAGCGGGCAACGCCTGATAGCCGTGATACATGCACAATGCTAGGCTGATAGCGCGGCACCAAGCTGGCTGTTTGACATGATATTATCACTTGGCCCCACCAATGCCACAGCCGGATCACCTGCCGCGATCAAGCTGGCGGCTACCTGACTAACTGCTTTTGGTGTAATCGCGTCAATGGCATCAAGCAGATCGGTATCATCCTGCGGGGCACCAAACAACGTAATCTGACGCGCAAGTGCATCACCACAGGCCGCTACGGATTCACGACTCATCAGTAAATTGGCGCGAATTTGGGCTTTGGCGCGGGCAACCTCATCATCAGTTACGGTAGTTGCAATAGCGGCCAGTTCACCTGCCGAGACACGAAGCATTTCGTCAACCTTATCGGCGGATGTGCCTGCATAAACGCCAAATACACCACAATCCGAATAAAGCGTTGGAAATGAAAAGATCGAATAGCATAAGCCACGTTTTTCACGCACCTGTTGGAACAGGCGCGATGACATGCCCCCTCCATAAAGTGTTGAAAGTGCCATCAAGGCAAACCGGTCTGGCGTGGTCGCTGATGGGGCTGGCAATCCAAAAATGACATGAGCCTGTTCAAGATCACGAGTAAGAAGATGACGCCCAGCCTGCCATGAAGGGCTGTTACGCTTGGCATGTTCAGCAGTTTTGATACCCCCTATCGCATCGGTTATACGGGTAACAAGATCATCATGTTCAATTTTACCTGCCGCACATACCAGCATCTGTTCAGCACCATAATGCCGCTGCATAAAACCAGCCAGATCGCGCTGGCTGAAAGCCGAGACACTATCAACGGTTCCCAATATAGGACGGCCAAGGGTATGACCACCATGCGTCGCTTCGGCAAACAGATCGAAAACCATATCGTCAGGCGTATCAACCGACTGGCCTATTTCCTGAATGATAACGCCGCGTTCACGTTCGATTTCATCTTCGGGCAAGGTCGAACAGGTCAGAATATCAACCAAAATATCGATGCCAAGATCAAGATGTTCAGGCAATATTCGAATGTAATAGGCCGTTTCTTCACGGCTGGTATGGGCATTCATGAAGCCACCAACATCTTCGACTTCGGTTGCAATCGCCAAAGCATCACGGTTGCTTGTGCCTTTAAACGCCATATGTTCGAGCATATGGGCTATGCCCTGTTCGTTTTGCCGCTCGTCGCGCGCGCCAGCCTGCACCCAAATACCAATCGAGATGGTTTGACTATGCGGCATAGCTCGCGTCGCAACACCCAGCCCATTGGCAAGTCTGGTCAGCCTTGCGGCACTCATATGCTTCGCTTTTCCTGTAAAACCAGTGCTTTTACAGCGTCTGGTGTCGCGTTGGCAAATAGCTGTTTTTCAGACCGTGACATCAGATCCGACAAATGCGCAGGTAATGCAGGTATTTCGCCTGTTGCCGAGGCGACAGCATCCTGAAACTTTGCTGGATGCGCACAAGCCAAAGATATGATCGGCACACCCGCCGGAATAGTGCCATCAGCCAGCGCCATGCGCGCCGCGCCAACACCAACCGCACTATGTGGGTCTAGCACCATATGGTCGTTCGTCGCGCTTTGACGTATTTCAGCAAGCGTTGCCGCATCATCGAGCCGATAACCAGCAAACATATTATGCGCCTTTTCCAGTACCGATGCGGCTACATCAAAACGTCCGGTCTTGGCAAATGTAGCCATAGCCGTATTCACCGCAGTGCCATCACGCCCAAGCAATTCAAACAGTAACCGTTCAAAATTGCTTGAAACCTGAATATCCATTGATGGGCTATGTGATGGGGCAACAGCTTCACGCTGCATCGTTCCACTCTCAAAAAAGCGGGTCAGAATATCATTCTGGTTCGACGCCACGATCAATCGTTCAATCGGCAAGCCCATCTGGGCGGCAACATAACCTGCAAACACATTACCAAAATTACCTGTCGGCACCGAAAAAGCGACCTTTCTATCCGGCGCGCCAAGCGCAAGTGCTGATGAAAAATAATATACAATCTGGGGCATTAAACGCGCCCAGTTTATTGAATTAACCGCCGAAAGATTTACCGCGTCGCGGAAATCATGTTCGTTGAACAGTGTTTTGACAATATCCTGACAGGCATCAAAATCGCTAGGTACCGCAACCGCATGCACGCCTGGCGCATCAACCGATGTCATCTGGCGTTGCTGAACAGGTGAAACGCGGCCTTCGGGAAATAGAATGAATACGTCAACCGCATCACGCCCCTGAAAAGCCTCTAACGCCGCCGAACCTGTATCGCCGCTTGTTGCCCCCAAAATAACTGCCTGTCTGCCATGCGCTTGCAATGCACGGTCAAAGGCACGTGCCAGAAATTGCATCGCATAATCTTTAAAAGCAATCGTCGGACCGTGAAACAATTCCAATACATGAATATCGTCATTCAGCTTTACCAAAGGGGCAATCGCCGGATCGTCAAACCCAGAATAAGCATCACGTGCCATATCGGTGAGTTCAGCTTGATCAATCTCACCTTCACAAAAAGGTGCCATGATCCGACCTGCAAGCTCGACATAGGAAAGTCCCTGCATCGCCCGGATTTCATCGATAGAGAAGCGTGGCCATGCAGTTGGCAAATAGAGACCGCCATCGCGCGCAAGTCCGCTTAGAAGCGCATCTTCAAACCCTAATGGTCCGTCATTCCCGCGGGTGCTGATATATTGCATTATGCCTCTCCGTCATCTTGCTTTGCAGAAGCGTTTAAGAATGTCAGACGGCCAGCCTGATGATGAAACGCCAAATAAACCGCCAGCAAACCAAGGGCAATGCCATACCATGTCATAGCATAACTAAGATGTGCATTGCGCAAATTCAGTTCAGTTTTGGCAGCTATCGGCAAAGTTACAACATCACTGGTGCGCAAACTATCGGCATAAAAGGCAGTAATGCCATTATCAGCCAAATCCAGATGCGTTATCATCTGGGCTGGATTCATAGTAAACCAAAACCCGTTGTCAGGTTCGTTTTCAGGGACGAAATACCCCTTTTTGCCAGGCATTCGTAAAATCGCATCAACCGTCACCTCACCTGATACAAGTGAAAATGCTCTTTTCGTTGGATCGCGGTAATCTTCGGATACCCAGCCCCGATTGATCATAATGATACGACCATCGATCAATGTCATGGGGGAGACGACATGAAAGCCTGCATTACCTTCATAGGTCTTGCCCGTCATATATAGTTCTTTGTCATGGGCAAAAATGCCTGTGAGAGCTAAACGCCGGAATTCATAATCGTCGGTCAGCGCATCAACGCTAGGCGGTGCAATGGCGGCGGCAAGTGAACGTGCCTCGAAACTGTTAATCAGATCAGTTTTCCATTGCAGACGTTGAAGCTGCCACGTACCAAGCATCAGCAAAACGGCAAAAGCCGGAATTGCAACAACACTAAGCCAAAGAAAGGGCCGGAATTTAATCATATAAATCTGTTACCACTTATGCGTTTTGTATCTGCCCGACTATAAAGGCCGCTTTCCCCAAGCCGTGCAATAAAAAAGGAGCGCTATAGATTAAGCGCTCCTGTTAATTTTTCAAGAAACGAAGATTACCCGCCCCACCAATAGATAGCGGCAAACAGGAACAACCATACGACGTCAACAAAATGCCAATACCATGCGGCAGCTTCGAAACCAAAATGCTGTTTTGGTGTGAAATGACCAGCCGCACCGCGGAACCAGCATACAGCCAGAAACAATGTACCGACGATCACATGAAAACCATGAAAGCCTGTTGCCATGTAGAATACAGATGGATAGACGCCGTCTGTAAAGCCAAATGGCGCATGCGCATATTCCAATGCCTGTAATGCGGTAAAGCTGATGCCAAGCAGAACGGTCAGGCCAAGACCATTCATGAAATCCTTGCGGTTGCCATGCTGCATAGCATGATGCGCCCAGGTGACGGTACAACCCGACAAAAGCAGAACCAGGGTGTTGATAAGAGGCAGATCAAACGGATCAAAAGTAGTGATTCCTTCAGGCGGCCAAATGCCATCATTCGGAAATAAGGCACGGTCAAAGAACGCCCAAAAGAAAGCCACAAAGAACATGATTTCTGAGGCGATAAACAGCATCATTCCGTAGCGCATGCCGATTTGAACGATCGGGGTATGATGCCCTTGATATTCAGCTTCACGAATAATATCGCGCCACCACATGAACATAGTCAGCAATACCAAAGCAAAGCCAACGCCCAAGAGGGCTGTGCCATACGCAACTTCATGCATATACATCACGGCACCCATTGCCATCGTAAAGGCCGCCGCCGACCCCACTGCTGGCCATGGGCTGGCTTCTACAAGATGGTACGGGTGTTTGTTTGCACCGCTCATTTTAGTCTCCTTATAATCTGGCATCTACCTGTTTCAGGCAAAGCCACCTCACCACGACTATTCTAGTCTTTAAACAATCAACCTTCTAGGGCTGGAAAGAAAGTGTATGATAAAATAATCTCTTTCACATCCAACGCATTTTCATCTTTTGCAATATCGGGATCGACAAAAAACCGAACGGGCATATCAACTGACTCGCCAGGCTGTAATGTCTGTTCGATAAAGCAAAAACAATCAAGCTTCATAAAATACTGTCCAGCTTTGACTGGTGTAACATTAAATGTCGAAGTGCCTGTTGTTGGCGTATCAGCTAGATTTGTTGCGCGATAATTGATTACAACTTCTTCGCCCGGATTCAGTGTCACCGGCTTGTCAACAGGCACAAATGACCAGTTCAGCGCCGGATTCACATTTGCATCAAAACGGACTTTCACCGGATGGTCATACACAATATCTTCATTCACATTTTCGGCAATTTGCGTGGTGCCACCATAGCCTGTCACCCGGCAGAATAGATCATAAAGCGGTACCGAAGCATAAGCCAAGCCAACCATGCCCGCGACCAATAAACCAAGCCACATTAGCAAGCGCTTGTTGCCATTGGCAGTGGATGTCGCAGGTACAGTCTGGATATTCATGATGATGCACCGCCAACTTTAACCAGCGTCAGCACATAGAACAACACAACCAGCCCAACAATGATGCCTAGTAAAGCCAGATTACGACCTCTTCGCATACGCTGCATCTCTTCAGCTGTTTTCGGGATCGGAGCTTGTTTGTCTAGTTCACTCATAGCACCATACCCGCAACGAATTGATCAAGAACCAAAGCCAGAAATATAAGAAACAGATACAGGATCGAATAAGCAAACAGGCGCATTGCCAACACATTGCTTTTGCTTGCCCAGATACGCCATGACATAGCAACAAAGATCGCACCAGCAACCGATGCAAACCCACCATAAATCCATGATGCCATCCCGATAAAGGATGGTACCACAGCCAGAGGTGCCAGAATCAACGCATAGATTAATATCTGTTTGCGGGTTTCATCGTGCCCAGCAACCACCGGCAGCATAGGCACGCCAGCGGCTTTGTAATCGTCATTTTTAACCAAAGCCAGCGCCCAGAAATGGGGAGGTGTCCATATGAAAATGATACCAAATAGCAAAAGCGGCTCTATTGAAATACCGCCAGTAACAGCGGCCCAGCCAATCAGAGGAGGCAAGGCACCAGCTGCACCACCGATGACAATATTTTGCGGCGTGCTACGCTTTAGCCAGATTGTGTATATGACCGCATAGAAAAAGATTGTGAAAGCAAGCAGACCCGCCGCAAGCCAGTTGGCCGCAAGTCCAAGCAGTAAAACCGATAAAGCCGATATGACCAATCCCATTGTGAGGGCTTCGGCAGGTATCATGACACCAGCTGGAATCGGACGATTCTTTGTGCGTGTCATGACAGCATCAATATCGCGGTCATACCATTGATTTATGGCACCCGACGCACCTGCACCTGCGGCAATGGCAAATAATGAAACAGCAAAAACTAGAGGATGTAATGAACCAGGCGCCAGATACATGCCCGCAAAACCAGTGAAAATAACCAAACTCATCACCCGAGGCTTTAACAATGCCCAGAAGTCGCCAACCGACGGCCCGCTAAAGCCGTCGGTAGGTGACGCGATTTGATGATCCGATGTGACTGACATCACGTTTTCCTCTTTTGTCATGACAAGCTTAATAGCTTGCCATGAAAGGGTTATTTGACCTTTGGAAGCTCATCAAAGGTATGATACGGCGGCGGTGACGCAACCTGCCATTCCAGCGTTGTCGCGCCTTCGCCATATGGATTATCAGCAGAACGACGCTTTGCATAAAAGGCCTCGGCAATGACGAACAGGAACAAAATCGCACCAAACGCACCGATAAATGAACCGATTGACGCGACCATATTCCAGCCAGCAAACGCATCCGGATAATCGATGTAACGACGCGGCATACCTGCCAGACCCAGAAAATGCATTGGGAAAAAGGTCAGGTTCACACCAATGAAGGTGATCCAGAAATGCAACTTGCCAAGTGTTTCCGAATATTCATAACCAGTCATTTTCGGGAACCAGTAATAGAAACCAGCAAACAAACCAAACACAGCACCAAGCGAGAGCACATAATGGAAATGGGCGATCACGTAATAGGTGTTATGCAGAACCACATCAAGACCCGCATTCGACAGAACCACACCTGTCACCCCACCAAGGGTGAACAAGAAGATAAAGCCAATTGCCCATAGCATAGGCGTGCGGAATGAAATCGACCCGCCCCACATTGTTGCAATCCATGAAAAGATCTTAACGCCTGTAGGCACCGCTATGACCATAGTAGCGGCCGTGAAATAGGCGCGCGTATCAACGCTCATACCGACTGTGTACATATGGTGTGCCCAAACGATAAAGCCGACAAAGCCAATCGAAACCATGGCATAGGCCATCCCCAGATAGCCGAAAACAGGCTTCTTTGAAAATGTCGATACGATATGACTGACAATACCAAAGGCTGGCAAAATCATGATGTAAACTTCAGGATGACCAAAGAACCAGAACAAATGCAGGAACAAGATTGGATCACCACCACCCTCAGGGATGAAGAAGGTTGTGCCAAAATTACGATCCGTCAACAGCATGGTGATTGCACCAGCCAGAACCGGAACCGCCAATAATAGCAAAAACGCAGTGATCAACATTGACCATGCAAACAAAGGCATCTTGTGCAATGTCATGCCTGGTGTACGCATATTGAAGATCGTTGTGATGAAGTTCGCGGCACCCAGAATTGATGATGCACCTGCTAGATGAAGTGAGAAAATCGCCAGATCCATCGACATGCCTGGCGTACCAGAAGATGAAGATAAAGGCGGATAAATCGTCCAGCCAACACCCGCACCACCATCCATGACAGCTGACAGCAATAGCAAAATAAATGACGGCGGAAGCAACCAAAAGCTGATGTTATTCATCCGAGGGAAAGCCATGTCCGGCGCCCCAATCATGATGGGCACAAACCAGTTACCAAAACCACCAATCAACCCAGGCATGACAACAAAAAACACCATGATAAGGCCATGCGCGGTGGTGAACACGTTCCATACATGCCCATCAGCCATATATTGAACGCCAGGTTCCATCAATTCCATACGCATATAGACCGAAAGGCCACCACCGATAAAGGCAGCAAGAATTGAGAACACCAGATACATAGTACCGATGTCTTTGTGGTTTGTTGAATAAAGCCAACGGCGCACAAAACTTGAAGGGGCACCGTGATCAGCGTGGGCGTGGGCTTGCGCACTCATATTAATTTCCTCTTCGATTGCGTTATTTGGCTAACGCTACAACAGTTGTTTCAGATGCAAGGTTTCCAATTGACGGTATGACAGCATCAGCGCTTGCAAATTCTTGCTTGGCGTTCGCCAGCCATGCCGCATATTCATCCTTTGGCAATGACTTCACTTCGATCGGCATATAGGCATGGTTAATGCCACAAATCTGATTACACTGACCATAATAGGTGTTGGCGCCAACTGGCACATCGATCCATGCTTCGTTGGTACGGCCGATAAAGGCGTACATCTGAACAGCTAGTGATGGCACAAAGAACGAATGCATCACATCATTACCCGTAATAAGCAGTTTGATCCGCGTATTTTCAGGCACGACAAGGGGATTATCAACAGAAAGCATTCGTATCTGGCCCGGCTGAAGATCAGCTTCTTCGACTAGATAGCTATCAAAAGCGACACCATCATCCGGATATTCATAGTTCCAGTACCATTGGTTGCCCGTTACCTTGATCACCATATCGGTTTCATTAGTGCGGTCCATATAATAAAGAAGGCGAAATGACGGAATGGCGATACCAACAAGAATAAGTACCGGAATAACAGTCCACAGAACTTCGATTACAGCATTATGCGATGTCCGCGAAGGAACAGGATTGGCCTTGGCGCGGAATTTGACGCCAACATAAAGCAACAAGCCAAGCACAAAAAGTGTAATGGCCGTAATCACCACCAGTAGAAGATTATGAAGATCCGTCGCCATTTCGGCGATGCTGCCAGCAGGCGGCTGCAAGTCCATTTGCCAGGGCTGGGGTACAGCTGCATGTGCCATGTTGCTAGTAGCAACAACAATTCCAACAAAGCTGCTCAACGCAACGGCAAAGGGCGCTAGACAAGCGCGGCGCGAACCAGTTTTTAGATCCAACAAGATGTTAGACAAAGACGGCATGGATTTTTCTCCCACAAATATCGAGATCCATATAAGATCAATAAGCATGTTCGCAGATCATAAATGATTACCAGAACATCGTTTATTTAGACTGTTTCAACACAAGATGATAGCCCCGTGCGGCAGCCTGTCGCTATAATTTTTATCTTTTTTTCAGTTTTTGGCTTTTTTGCTAAATTATGCAGGTGCATCCAGCAATATAGTCCATGGCTTTCCCTTGAAATTTGATGGTTTCTGCCCCATTCTCTAGACACATCCTTAGATCACCGATTCGAACAACATATTGAAATGCTTGGACACACAATGGATATGCTTGCACAAACAAATGACATCTTTTTTACCCGCACCGGGCTTGATCCTGATCAGGCTGAAGCCATGGTGCGAGATGCGCTGTCTGGCGCCGATGATGGTGAGCTTTTCATGGAAATGCGCCATGCCGAGACATTATTATTTGATGATGGTCGTTTGAAATCTGCCAGTTATGACCAGTCAAGCGGCTTTGGTTTGCGCGCGATCGCTGGGGAAGCGCATGGCTATGCCCATGCAGGTGAGTTGAGCGAAGATGCTTTGCGCCGCGCCGCTGCCAGTGTCAAAGCTGTCACCAGCGGTTATAACGGCACCTTGTCTGTTGGTCCTGCGGCTGGCGCTAACCAACCTCTATATTCTGACGCCAACCCGCTCAATCACACGCCGTTTGAAGACAAAATTGCACTTTTGCAGGAAATGGATGCCTATGCGCGCGCTGCCGACCCGCGCGTTGTTCAGGTAAGCGCCAGCCTTGCCGGTTCATGGCAAGCTGTCCAAATCATGCGCAGCGATGGCATGCGGGTTGCCGATATCCGCCCGCTTGTGCGTCTGGGCGTTAATGTCGTTGTCGAACAGAATGGCCGCATGGAATCAGGTGGCACAGGTGCTGGTGGCCGGGTAATGTTTACCGATTATATGCAACCCACGATCTGGAAAGCGCAAATTGACGAAGCCTTGCGTATGGCAGTGCTCAATCTTGATTCGATTGCCGCACCAGCTGGCGAAATGGAAGTAGTGCTGGGATCGGGCTGGCCAGGCGTGATGTTGCATGAAGCTGTTGGCCATGGTCTGGAAGGCGATTTCAATCGCAAAGGCACATCCGTATTTAGTGGCCGTGTTGGCGAACAGGTTGCGTCCAAAGGTGTTACTGTTATCGATGATGGCACAATTGCTGATCGCCGAGGTTCGATCACGGTAGATGATGAAGGCACACCAAGCAAACGCAACGTTCTGATCGAAGATGGTATTCTAAAAGGATATATGCAGGATCGACAGAATGCGCGGCTTATGGGCGTAGATGCAACTGGCAATGGTCGTCGCGAATCCTACGAACACGCCCCCATGCCACGGATGACAAACACCTACATGGAAAACGGTAAAGATGATCCGCAAGAGATTGTCGCCTCAATCAAAAAGGGTATATATGCGGTGAATTTTGGCGGGGGTCAGGTTGATATTACATCAGGGAAATTTGTGTTTTCTGCGGCCGAGGCCTATCTGGTTGAAAACGGAAAAATCGGCGCCCCAGTCAAGGGTGCAACCCTGATCGGCAATGGTCCTGACGCTATGTCAAAGATCAGCATGATCGGCAATGATACCGCACTTGATAGTGGCATCGGCACATGTGGCAAATCAGGCCAGAGCGTTCCCGTAGGCGTTGGCCAGCCAACTGTCAAGATGGGTGGAATTACTGTTGGGGGAACCGAAGCGGCCTAGTTGGTTTGTGAACGGTTTGGGCGCACTAGCTGTGTAACAAGGGCAAGCAATAAAATTGTCACAATTGTGCCAACACCAAAGGAATAATGCGCACCACCAAGCTCGTATAATGGCCCTGCAATGACAAGGCCAAATACCTGTCCTAATGATCCAAAACCCTGAACGGTGCCAAGCGACCCACCCATCACATTCCTATCAGCAATATTGCTGACGGCGGCAGTCAGGGACGGGTTGCTAAGCGCATAACCAAAACAGACCGCCGTTGTTGCCAGAAGTATCTGTGCAAGCGGGAACGCATTCCCAAAAAACATATCCAAAGACATCAGCACGATCATGCCTTGGCCTGTTGCCAGCAGAATGGCACCAATCGCAATGGTACCCACCTCGCCAAATTTACGCACAACCGGATTAATCAAACCTGCCTGAATCATTACAATACAGACGCCCACATAGGTGAAGAGCCAGCCTGTCGCACGCGCATCAAAATCAAGATAGTCTTTCAGCAAAAGCACAAAGGACGCTTCAACCTGAGCAAAGGCCAAGTTAAGACAGAAATAGGCAATCGCATAAAGCGCCAGCGGGCTTGCCAGGATATCACCAATACGGCGCGTTAAAGGCGTTTTAGTTTGAGGCGCATTATTGACAGGCGCGGCAATGGTTGTCTCGCTAAGACGAAGCGCCAGACCGAACGCAATCACCGAAAATATAGCCGCCACAAGGAATGGTGCCTGATGAAGCGGGCCACCACCAAGGCCGCTGAGGATACCACCAAGCGCTGGACCAGCGACAAAACCAGTGCCAATCGCCGCACCAAGAAGTCCCATATATTTGGCGCGGTCTTCCGATTTAACCCGGTCGGCAATAATGGCTTGAATGACCCCTGTATTGCCAGCAGCCAGACCCGCTAGAATTCGTGCGGCAAACATATGAATAATGTCAGTCGAAAAGGCGAACCAGACATGTGCCAATGCGCCAATAAATAGCGACACAACAAGTACCGAACGCCGCCCAATCCTGTCAGATAACCAGCCAAGTATAGGATTGGCCACAAACATCGCCAAGGCAAAGGATGCTAGCAATGCTGTCATCACCGTTGCCGATTGGCCAAGCGTATCAACAACGGTAAAGGGCAATATAGGAATCAAGGCGCCAATACCGACAAAATTAATAAAAACAACAAGCAGAAGCGCAAACATGTTTGTCAGTAAACTTTCTGGCCGGAATAGAGGGCTGTTAATAAATATGCTCAATAAAGGCCGGATCAACAGATTGATTCCATGCCCCATGATAGCGGATCAGCATTTCATCTGCATAGGTCTTGCGCGTGCGCAGAATGTTCTGTAGCGGGCTCAAAAATCCAGTTTCATCATTGCCGCCACTATCAAGAATACCGCGCCGATGCAGCCCAGCACGTGCAATATCAACAAGCTGGGTCGCCAGATCATACACATCATAATGCGCCAGTTTTCCGTTCAATCCGTCACGCGCAACAGAAAGCCTTGCTTCCATAACATCATTGGCAGTGATCGGCGCTGCAAGTGCCTCGGCGGCGGCCAAGGCATCAGCATCATATAACAACCCGACCCAGAAAGCAGGCAAGGCACAGATATTGCCCCATGAACCACCATCGGCACCACGCATTTCAATGAATTGCTTTAGTCGCACTTCAGGGAATGCTGTGGTGACGTGATCTTCAAAATCGCCCATTGTTGGGGTTTGCCCCTCAAATCCCGCAAGCGTTCCGGCCATGAAGTCACGAAATGATTTGCCCGCAACATCCAGATAATCATCACCGCGATGCAAGAAATACATGGGAACATCAAGAATATAATCAATCCATTGTTCATAGCCAAACGCCGGATCAAATACACAAGCAGGCACACCACAACGCGCATTATCAGTATCAGTCCAAACATGCGCGCGCGTCGAAACCAATCCGGATGGGGCACCATCTTTGAATGGAGAATTGGCAAATAATGCCGTAGCCACCGGTTGTAAGGCCAGTGATGTACGAAATTTGCGCCGCATGTCTTCTTCGTCAGCATAATCAAGATTGACCTGAACGGTACATGACCGCAACATCATATCAAGGCCAAGTGAGCCGACTTTTGGCATATAGTCACGCATGATTTTGTAGCGCCCCTTGGGCATCCAGTTAATATCATCACGTCCCCATTTGGGGTTAAAACCAAGGCTTAGCATACCAATACCAAGCGCATCGCACACCGCGCGCATATGTTTGAGATGCCGCCCTGTTTCTGCACATGTCTGATGCAGGTTTTCCAGCGGCGCACCTGAGAGTTCCAACTGACCTCCAGGTTCCAGCGTTACCGAGCCACCCATGCCATCCGTAATGCCGATGATGTTGCCATGCTCCATGATTGGCTGTGCTTTTTCGCCAAGACGCGCACGAAGGTTATTCAGCATAACGCGAACACCATTTTCACCGTCATACGTAACCGGACGCAGATCATCGCGGTAAAACAGGAATTTTTCATGCTCGGTTCCAATACGCCATGTATCGGCAGGCCCAGCACCTTTGGCAACCCAGTCTATCATCTGTTGTTTGTCCGAAAGCGGCACGCCATTATTGGTCATAATCTTGTCCTCGATTCGGTCTAAAAGTCATCTGGATTATCATATCTAACGCCAGTCACCACAAATTGCCTGATAGCAAGCCAGTGCCGCAATGGCCGCTGTGTCCGCGCGTAAAATACGTGGACCTAATGAAGTTGTTAGACAATTATCTATTTGCGTCAAGATTTTACGTTCGGCAGGCGAAAATCCACCTTCAGGCCCAATCAGAATGGCCGCCTTTTTTGGCGCGTCAATCGCCGCTAAAGCGGTGGTGATATTGTGTTTTGCCACCCCAGCGTTTGCTTCGTCACACCAGATCAATAGACGATCATCTTCGAGGTCGGAAAGTACCGTGGTTAATTTGTCAAAATTCATGATTCTGGCAATATCAAGTCGTTCGGTTTGTTCAGCGGCTTCGATGGCATTTGCCGCTAGACGTTCATCCTTTACCCGCGAAATCTGGCAAAAATCAGTGCGAACTGGCCAAATCCGGCTCACGCCAAGCTCACTTGCTTTTTGCGCAATAAAATCAAGACGTGCCTTTTTCACTGGTGCAAAAAGGAGCCATAAATCAGGACTGTTCGTTTGTGGTCGTGATTGATGGGTTAATTCAATCTGTGCGCCCTGTTTACCAAGCGTGGCGATCACACCATGCCATTCACCATCCTGTCCGTTAAACAGAGCAATTTTTGCCCCCATCGGCAAGCGCATGACATTACCCAGATAATGTGCCTGTTCCTTGCTAACAGTGACCAAATCGCCTGTGCGCAATGGCGCGTCAACATATAGGCGTGCTTTGGGTGTTTGATTTTCCTGAGTCGGCTTCATAGGCAGTAAGTAGCCACCTTGATGAAACAATTCAATATGTCAATTTCAATATGCTAATTAGGTAGATGCAATCAGTGGGTACTTGATTAGTGCGCGCGAAGCCAATAATGGTAAATCATGAGCAAAGCACAAACAAATTCACCACAAGGCCAGCCTAGCCATACCGATATACAGCTTCTTGGCTGGTGGCAAAGCCTTCCAAAAGGATGGCATCCCTATATCTATCTGGCACGGTTAGATCGGCCTATTGGATGGTGGCTTTTGCTGTTACCTGCATGGTGGGTAATTCCCGTTGCCGTTAATGATATAGGGCAGATGGGCTTGTTAATGGTGCTGTTCATGATTGGGGCGATTACCATGCGCGCGGCTGGTTGCGTTATCAATGACATGTGGGACAGAGATATCGACATTAAAATTGAACGCACACAGTCACGCCCGCTTGCCGCTGGCACTATCAGTATGGGCATGGCGTTTATGTTTCTTGTTTGCCTTGGATGTATCGGACTTGCGGTGCTTGTGCAATTACCACCGATGGCCATTTTCATTGGCATTGGATCATTACCGCTGGTCGCATTATATCCACTTGCCAAACGGGTGACATGGTTTCCACAATTTGTCCTTGGGCTGACTTTTGCTTGGGGGGTGCCACTTGGCGTTGCGGCGGCAACTAATCACGCGCCAGCACTAGCATTCTGGATTATCTATGCCGGAAGCGTCGCGTGGGTGTTTGGCTATGATACAATTTATGCCGTTCAAGATATGGTCGATGATCGCTTAAGCGGCGTTAAATCATCTGCCCTTGGGTTAGGCGAAAATCTGCATAATGGGGTAGGTATCGCCTATGCAATTGCCATTTTATTGCTATCAAGCGGGTTTTATTTGGCAACTGGATTTGGGTTATGGTTTGCAGGAGTCAGCCTGATGGGATTGCATCTGGCGCATCAATTACGCCAGCTTGATGCACATGATCCAGCTATGGCATTACGTCTGTTCAAATCAAATCGTAATGCCGGGCTGATTTTGACTGTCTTTACCGTTGCCGATCATGTAATGCGAGTAGGCCTATAGAAACGCGTCCAGATCGTCGCATTCAATATCGATCACTGACCAAGGCGAATTTGTTGCAAAAAGAGCATGTGCCGACAGCACTTCACGAATGGTATCACGCGCCAGTTTATCTACCCGCATATCGGCAACAAATGAGGCGTGATCGCGCGCATCATTATGTTGGCATAACCGCCGGACAAAGGTTGCCGCCTCGGCTTGGGTAAAGGCTGAAAACCAGCGCCCTTCAGATGTAATAGTGGGCAACGCTGCTGGCATACCGTTGCCTATATCAAGAACGCCTGCACGGGCGTTATAGCCAAAAAGAGGTGTATCGGCAGAAACAACATAACCATTGGCTTCGGGAATCTGCAAATGCGTGACAGCATCTTTGGAAAAGCGGACATAATCATAAGCTATACCAACAGCCTCGGTGCGATGCATTTCAGCTAATTGATCAGCATCAAGCCACGCTACGTTCAAGCGCACATGGCATCCTAGTGAAGGAAAGGCTGTACATGGCACCGCCCCGTAATAGCCCAACATGGCGACATGAACGATATCACAATCATGCAGGGTGGCAGGCGTGACAGGCACAACAGCATCTTTGCCAAACTTTCGGAGAAGTTGCACAGGTGCCCGATTCGACCCCACCGATAAAACCGCAGTTCGCCCAGTCAGTATCCCAGCATCATGCAATGGACGCAAATGCCCACAATCAAGCACAAAAGCACCTGTTGGCGCGTCATATGGATAGCGCAATGCACGATCAATTTCGGTTTGTTGCGGCAAATAAAGCGCGGCATCAAGCTGTTTGACTTGATTAGAAGGATGGCCAGATTGCCGTGCGTTATCAGACAAGAGCGGTATCTTCCGCAATGCCAAGCGCGATGTTCATATTCTGGACAGCCGCACCCGACGCGCCTTTTCCAAGATTATCAAGCCGCGCTGTAAGCCAGAACTGGCTTTCGTCCTTATTGGCAAAAACAAACAATTCCATATTGTTCTGCCCTGCCAAACTATCAGCGGCCATAGAGGTCTGGCCACCAAGATCATTGGCACGATCCGCACCCATAGCCACAAGGGCACTATCTGCATACCAGTCACGTAGTAGATTATAGAGTGACGATGCGGTTGGTGGCGTGCTGAATTGATGTGCGTGAAGCGGCAAATGTACCAGCATGCCAGCATAGAAATTACCAACCGATGGCATAAATAATGGTGCTTTATCAAGGCCGGCATATAGCTGCATTTCGGGCACATGCTTATGCGCTAAATCCGTGGCATAGGCCAGATGTGGAGCTAGATCTCCAGCTTCGTGCATCGCTATCATGGCGTTGCCACCCCCGCTATAACCACTGACAGCGGGAACCGTTATATCTGCATCAGGTGGGATTATTCCCGAATTTATCAAAGGCCGAAGCAAGGCAATCAAACCTGTTGGATAACATCCGGGGTTTGATATGCGTTTTGATGATGCCAACGCATGACGTTGTTCAGCATCCATTTCGGCAAAACCGTATGCCCAATCAGGGTTAGTCCGGTGCGCTGTTGACGCATCGATCAGACAAACATCCATAGTGCTGGCGGCTTTAGCAACGTCTATTGCGGCGGCATCAGGCAAACATA
>Ga0233432_10000950_pt1 | contig 28020 bp, 30 predicted proteins | sample SI_122_August201_6_FD_179870 | JGI IMG/M metagenome (GOLD analysis project Ga0233432, IMG submission 179870) | Seawater microbial communities from Saanich Inlet, British Columbia, Canada - SI_122_August2016_10_MG | ecosystem: Environmental > Aquatic > Marine > Inlet | place: Canada: British... | reverse complement strand
AATTACCTCCTGGAGTTTTAAATGTAATATCTGGTTATGGTGAAGAGTGTGGTGAACCTTTAATTGCACATGAAAAAGTTAGAAAAGTAACATTTACAGGATCTTTTTCTGTTGGAAAAATTATAGCTATGAAAGCTGCTCCAAAGTTATGCCCAGTTACATTAGAGTTAGGTGGAAAAAATCCAAATATTATCATGAGTGATGCAGACCTTGAGATAGCAATCCCTGGAGTTATAGATGGAATGAGATATACAAGACAAGGTCAAGCGTGCACTGCAGGATCAAGAGTTTATATTCATGAAAAAATTTATGACAAAGTTTTAGAAGGAGCTGTTGATAAATTAAGTAAACTTAAAATGGGTAATGCTCTTGATGAAACATCAGATATTGGAGCAATTATTTCAGAAGAACAGCTCAAAAGAACTTTATATTATATGGATATCGCAAAAAAAAATTCTTCAACAGAGATTTTACATGGAGGAAATCAATCAAAAGGGGGAGAGTATAAAGATGGTTTTTATTATGAGCCAACATTACTTTCGGGATTACCTGTAAGCTCTCCAGTTTGCCAAGAGGAAGTTTTTGGTCCCGTTGCTTGTGCTATTCCTTTTAAAAGTTTTGATGAAGTTATGAAAAGTGCAAATGATACACAATTCGGTTTATCGGCAGTTTTATGGACTAAAGATTTATCAAGAGCTTTACAATTTGTTGATGAAATAGAAGCAGGTTTTGTTCAAGTTAATCAATGTGTTGCTCCTAGAGCAAATGTTTCTTATGGTGGAATAAAGATGAGCGGACTTGGTAAAGAGTATGCTTTTGACAGCATGATTAATCATTTTACACAAAGTAAAACAGTATTAATTAATAGAGGGAAATCGAGTATAGATGTCTAATCATATTGCTTTTATCGGAGTAGGTAACATGGGAAATCCCATGGCTAACCAATTAGTTAAGGCTGGTCAAAATGTAAAAGTTTTTGATGTTTCCCCAGATGTAATTGAAATAGCAAAACAGTCGGGTTTAAATGTAATTAGTTCTATGGAAGAGTTACTTGAAGGTGCTACTACAGTGATTTCTATGTTGCCAGAGGGCAAACATGTTCGTTCACTTTATTTAGGAGATAATGGAATATTAAAAAAAATTCCAAAAGATTGTTTGATAATCGATTGCTCAACTATTGATATTGAAACATCATTAGCTCTTGGTAGTGAAGCAAAAAAAATTGGAATTAATATGATTGATGCTCCTGTCACAGGAGGTGTAATGGGCGCAAGAATTGGAAAATTAAATTTTTTAGTAGGTGGAACTGATGAAGCGGTGGCTTTAGCCAAACCACTGTTTGATATAATGGGACAAAAAATTTTACATGCTGGCGCTCAAGGAAGTGGAGTGGGTGTTAAAATTTGTAACAATATGTCTTTAGGAATTTCGATGATAGCTTCTGCTGAAGCTTTAATGTTAGCTCAAAGATTAAAAATGGATGTAAAAAAAGTTCATTCTATTATCAAAGAAGCATCAGGAAATAATTGGGCTATGACTAATTATACACCATTACCAAATCTTACGGAAGGAGTTCCATCAAACAATAAATATCGACCAGGTTTTACAGCTGCTATGATGAAAAAAGATTTAAATTTAGCAAGAGATGCTGCAAAATCTGTAGATGCATCCACACCACTTGGTAAAGCAGCTTTAGATATTTTTTCTAAGTTTTGTGAAGATGGTGATAGTGAGACAGATTATTCTGGTATTTCAAAAATGATTGGTGGTGATGCTTGGGATTATCCGTTTGATCCAAAAGGTAAAGATTAAAACAAATCTAAATAAGAATAGTATTAAAACAATACTATAGTTAGTAAATACATCTTTAATTGTAAAAAATAAAAAAAAAGGAATAAAAAGTTTTACATTTGGGTAAATATAAGGTTAATTTCAACTCTTATTAAGACTTAATAAATTAACGAGAGGGAAATATAATGAAAAAAATCACTTCAATGATTTTAGCTTTAGTATTTGCAGTATCTCTAATTGGATCTGCTTCTGCTAAAACATTAAAAATCCAACTTACTTTTCCAAAAACTTCTTACGATGGACAAATCGTTAAGATGTGGACTGACAGAGTAACAAAATTAACTCGAGGTGAGTTAAAATTTGAACTTTTATCAAAAGGTGAAGTTGTTGGTTTAAAAGAAACTTTAGAAGCTGTTGACAAAGGTCTTGTTGATGGTGGTGCTGCTTGGACTCACTACTGGTCTAACTATCACCCAGCTGCAATGTTATTTGGTTCGCCAGTTGCAGGTGGTGGTATTGGTTTAAGTACTAAATCTTGGTTAGCATGGTATTTCGATAATGGTGGTATGGAACTTTACGACCAATTATGGGATGAAATGGGGATGAATGTTAAAGGTTTTGTAATGGCATCTTCTGGTCCTGAAGCTTTAGGTTGGTTTAAAGAGCCAATTAATAGCATGGCTGACTTTAGAAAATATAGATTCAGAACTCCTCCGGGAATTCCTGGCCAAACTTACAAAGATATTGGTGTAGCTTCTGTTTCAATGGGTGGTGGAGATATTTTACCAGCTCTTGAAAAAGGAACTATCGATGCTGCTGAGTGGTGTTGTCCAAAGCCTGACTCTGTATTTGGTTTTCAAAAAGTATTGAAAAACTATTACCTACAAGGTTTACACCAAAACGTTGTAAATGGTGACATTTACATTAACGGTGATGTTTATAAGTCTCTAACTGACCATCAAAAATATGCAATGGAAGTTGCATCTGAAGCGATGATCACTAGAAACATTACAAACAGAGCTGTTGAAAACGGTAAAGCGCTTATCGATTTAACTGAAAATCATGGTGTTATACTTCATGATACTCCTGCTGATTATTTCACAGAGTACATGAATGCTGCACAAGCTACTATTAAGAAGAATGCTGCGGAAAATGCATTTTTCAAAAAAGTATATGACCACATGACTGCTCATGCAAAAATCGTAGTACCTTTTATTGCACAAATGGAAACATCTGATGCATCAATTGGAACTGCTTTTGCTAAGCAACAGTAAGTTATAAATTTAAAAGTGGGGATAGACTTATCCCCACTTTTTATTAATATCTAATTCAATCTAAAATTAAAAACCTTCTTATGGTCAAAAAAAAATCAGCCCCTAAAGTAAAAGAAACTTTAGATATAACAGATGAGCTGATAGCTGAAAGAAGAACAAGTTTAAAAATGCCAAAGGACATGGTTCCTTGGATGGCAAAAACAATAGAATTTATTGATGCAAAAATGCTTTTAACAGGCAAAATTGTTTGCTGGATTTGTGTCCCTTTAATTTTTTCAATGGTTTATGAAGTTATAGGAAGACATTTTTTTAATAGACCAACTTTATGGGTTTATGATGTAACTAGAATGTCAGCTGGTGCATTTTTTATGCTAGGAGCTGCTTACACTTTATCTAAAGGAATACACATTAGAGCTGATTTTTTATATAGAAATTGGAAAATTAGAAATCAAGCTAAAGTAGACTTATTTTTATACCTACTATTTTTCTTTCCTGGTTTTCTTGTATTTTTTTGGGTTAGTTTTGATTACGCTTACACGTCAATTTGTGGAAGATCTGATTTAATGGAGTGCATAGGTGGCAAAGTAAGAATTCAAAGAGCAATGGATACAACTTGGATGCCAATAATGTGGCCTTTAAAAAGTTGCATGCCTATAGGTGCATTTTTGCTGTTAGTTCAAGGTTTTTCAGAAGTTTTAAAAAGTTATTACGCTTTTGTGAAAGGTAGATGGCCATAATGGATTTTTTCAGTCCTGAATTAATTGGAGCTATAATGATTGGTTGCATGTTATTTGCAATTTTTATCGGTTTTCCAATTTCATTCACATTAATATTTTTAGGCCTTGTTTTTGGTTATTGGGGTTTTGGTAAATTAGTTTTTTACCTAATGACACTTCAATTCAACATGATTATGACCGAAAGTACTCTGGTGGCTGTCCCACTCTTTATATTCATGGGTATATTAATGGAGTCTGCAGGTTTAATGGAGAGATTGTTTAATTCTGTCCAGTTAATGCTTTCAAAGACAAGAGGTGCATTATTTTATGCCGTAATGTTTGTATCAACAATCTTTGCAGCAGCAACTGGTATTGTTGGAGCTTCAGTTACAATTTTAGGAATTATGGCTGGTAAAACAATGATTAGATCTGGTTATGATACAAGACTATCAGCGGGATTAATTTGTGCTGGTGGTACTTTAGGAATACTTATCCCTCCAAGCATCATGTTAGTTGTAATGGGTCCTGTACTTGAAATTCCAGTTACTGATTTGTTTGCAGCAGCAATTATTCCAGGAATAATGTTAGCATCTTTATATGCTGGCTACACAACATTAAGATGTTATTTAAACCCTAAACTTGGACCTGTTTTACCTGCAAGTGAAAGACCAAAAAACATGGGAAAAGTTTGGTATGAATTTTTTATGGGATTGGTCCCACCTGCAGCATTAGTATTTTTTGCATTAGGTAGTATTTTATTTGGTTTAGCAACACCTACAGAGGGTGCTGGTATGGGTGCTTTTGGCTCTATTTTATTGGCTGTTGCATATAAAAAATTTACATACAAAGGTTTAAAAGAGGCAATGATTAAAACATTAGAAATTACTGCTTTAATTATGTTTTTGGTTGCAGCATCAAATTTCTTTGGAGCAGTTTTTTCAAAACTTGGAACACCATCTTTACTTACGGATTATTTGCTTGGACTGGAAATAAATAAATATTGGATTTTAGCTATTATGATGGCAGTAATTTTTTTACTAGGTTGGCCTTTAGAATGGGTTCCGATAGTTTTAATTGTTCTTCCAATCCTTTTACCTTTAGTTCAAGAACTTGGATTTAATTTAACTTGGTTTGCAATTTTAGTTGCTGTTAATCTCCAGACCGCATGGCTTTCACCACCTGTTGCTTTGTCTGCATACTTTTTAAAAGGTGTTGTTCCTCAATGGGATCTAAAAGATATTTATCTTGGTATGATGCAGTTTATGGTAATTCAGGTTATTGGATTAATTTTAATTATTATATTTCCTCAAATTGCTCTTTGGCTTCCAAGTGTGATGTATCCATCACCTTAATCTTTTATTTTTTGTTAATATAAGGTGTAACAGTTCCTAACAAGATTATCCCCAATGATATAAAAATCTTTAAGGTAATTTCAGCATCAATTACTATCCAAGCTGAAGTTGCACCTATAGGCCCAGTGAGTGGGTACATTAAACTAATTCTACCAATTGGAACTCTTCTTAAAGCATAATTATAAAATAAATAAGAGGCAAAAGTGATAAAGGACAAGGTTAAGGCAGCCATTACTGAGGGTGTAAATTTAAGATGATAAGTGTACTCAAAACTGGAGTTTGGCCAAATAATAAATAGTATTAAAAAAGATAAGACAAAACCTGTAAAATATTGAAAAGTATTAACTGATAATTGATTAACTTTTGTTTGCATGAAACGTCTTCCAATCACTTCATTGGTAGAAGCACATAAAATTCCTAAAAAAATTATTAAATCACCTAAATAGTTTCCAGCACCTGATTTTGATTGGCTAGTAAGTAAGAGATAAGTTCCTATTACTGTAATAAATGCACCAATTATAACCTTAATCTCAATTTGTTCTTTTAAAAATATTCTTGCTACAAACGGCTGTATAAGAGGCAAGGTGCTTATTATGGCAACCCCATTAACTGGGCTTGTTAATAATAGCCCAACATGAAAAGATAAAGTAACTAAAAATGGATTTAATAATCCCATTAAAAAAGGCTTTAATCCAACTTGTTTTATTGAGACCTCAACTCTCATTAAAAAACAAAAGATAACCATTAATAAAAAAGCAATAAAAAACCTTACTGCTAATAAGTCAATGATATAGAATTCTTTAAGTGCTAAAGTTACAAATGGTGGTCCAGCACCAAATCCAATTACAGCTAGTAGCATTGCAAAATAACCACTATTTTTTTTCAATAAATTAATCATATGAAATTTTATAAATATTTAAAAAAAAGATATTGTATCATAGTTAATTAGTTTATTATTCAATAATGAATCAGCCTAAAGTTAAATATTCACTTTCTAATTGGGATTTAATTACAGTTAACCCTAATTACAAAACTTGGAATTGGAAAGATTTGTTTTGTTTTTGGGGTGTAAACATCCAAAGTATTATTGCTTTTTCTTTGATTGCATCATTATATATTGTGTATGATTTAAATACATTTGTAGTGTTTTTTGGAACCATTTTAGGATCATTTCTAGTTTATATTTTTTCTAATTTAATTGGTAAACCATCTCAGAAATTTGGCTTGCCATTTGTGGTGTTGCTGCGTTCTTCATTGGGTTTTAATGGAGCTAAATATTTAGGTTTATTAAGAGCTTTAGTTGGGATTTTTATGTTTGGTGTTCAAACATATATCATATCAAAAGCTTTTGGTTATTTAATAAGAATTTTAATTTTTACGGTTGATAGCTCTTTATTAAGTAGAGATATTTTTTCTTTTTTTTTAATTGGTATTGATTTTGTTGATTGGGTTTCATTTAGTGCTGTTATCATATTTCAAACTTTAATGTTTAGTGTTGGTATAAATTTTAATAAAAGATTGATTAATTATTCAGCTATTACAGTTTACTTAGGAATGATAATATTTTTCTTTGGAGTATTATTAAGTGATGTAAAACTTACCTCACAAGCATTCGTTGAATTATTAGATTATAAAAATCTTCTATATAGTGAAAATATTTTCGCCCTATTATCAGTAGCAGGAGCAATTTTTACATATTTTTCAATCATAATTGTTTCGTTTGGTGATTTTTCTAGATATGTTAAAAATGAAAATGAACTTAAAAAAGGTAATTTAAGTTTAATTGCCAATTTAATCATTTTTTCTTTTTTTTCTGTTTTTATAGTTATTGGGTCAGATGTATTTTTGAATTTAAGATTTCTTGATTTGAGTTCAATTTTAACAAATCCAACTGATATAGTTGGTAAATTTGATAATACATCCATTACAGTAATTGCTATTTTTTTCATAATTATTTCATCAGCGTCAACTAATTTAGTCGCTAATTTTATTCCTTCTCAATATTCACTTATAAATTTTTTACCCAACTCACTAAATTTAAAAAGTGCAAGCTACTTAATATTAATTGCAAGTTTTTTTGTGGGCATTTTTTGGCTGACTGTATTAAGTCAAATTGGTGTTTTATCATTTGTTGATACTCTTAGTTCATTTTTTGGCCCACTATTTGGTGTTATGATTGCTGATTATTATTTGATTAATTCAAAATCCATTAGCAACAAAGATATCTACTCAACAGAGTCAAAGAGCATTTATTATTTTTCTAAAGGATGGCACATAAAAGGTCTTTACTCCATGTTAATAGGTTTTATTTTCTCTGCTTCTTCAATTTGGAATCCTAATTTAATGTTTTTACAATCTTTTGCTTGGATAATAGGTGCAATTATCTCATTAATAACTTATTATCTGTTAACTAAGAAATAATCTTTATGCACAAATATGATTTCAAAAACAGAACTGCTGTAATTACAGGTGGAGGGCAGGGCTTTGGTCTTGATATTGCTAAAAGATTTTTAGAATCTGGGGCAAAAGTTATTATTTGGGATATAGACGAGGAATTACTTAAGTCTGCTGCCGCTGAAGTGAACAATTCAAATCTTAATTATAACGTTATTGATGTTTCAAATTACTCTCAAATAGAAAAAGCTGTTTCAGAAATAACATCAAAAAATAAAATAGATATCTTGATAAATAATGCGGGGATAACAGGTCCTACAGCGCCATTATGGGAATATGATGTTGAGATGTGGAATAAAATTGTGCAAATTAATTTGATTGGTACTTTTAATTGTTGTCGTGCAATTGTTCCAAATATGATCAAGAATAATTATGGTAGAATAGTAAATGTAGCTTCTGTTGCTGGCAAAGATGGAAACGCTAATGCAAGCGCCTACAGTTCAGGAAAGGCAGGAGCTATTGGACTTACAAAATCGCTTGGTAAAGAGTTGGCTGACAAAAATATAGCTGTAAATGCGGTAACGCCTGCTGGTGCAAAAACTAGAATTTTAGATCAAATGAGTAAAGAACATGTTCAAAGAATGCTTTCAAAAGTACCAAGAGGAAGATTTTTAGAGATACATGAGTTTACGTCATTAATTTGTTGGCTTTCATCAGAAGAGAATACTTTTTCAACAGCAGCTGTTTTTGACATAAGTGGTGGCAGATCCACTTATTAAATTTAATATGAAAATTTTAGTAAGTTTATTAATTTCAATTTTATTTATTGTTAGTCCAAGCCAAGCAGACATAATAAATGTATTTGAATTTACTGAGATGGAACTTTTAGAATTAAAAGTTAGAAAAGTAAGAGGAGCTGAAAATAAAACAAGTTACTCAGTAGCATCTAATGAAAATGGTAATTATTTAAAGGCTGTAGCAGATAATGCAGCTTCTGGCCTTGGAAAAGAAGTTAAAATTGATTTAAATAAGACACCTTTTATTAATATTACATGGAAAGTTGAAAAAGATTTACCTGGTATTTTAGAAAATACTAAAAAAGGTCATGATTTTGCTGCCCGTGTTTTTGTAATAAAAAAAACAGGAGCAACTCCATTATCAAATAGGGCAATTAATTACGTTTTTTCGAGCAATAATGTTGTTGGATTTAACTTACCTAGCCCATATACAAAAAAATCAATCGACAATGTTTTATCTAGCACTAAGAATAATTTAAACAAATGGGTTACTGTAAAAGCCAATGTTAAAGAGGATTTTAAGAAATTTCATAATTTAGATGTAAATGAATTGGATGGAGTGGCGATTATGTCTGATACCGATAATTCAAAAATGAAAACTATAACTTATTTTCAAAATATTTATTTTTCGACCGAATAGTTAGAGTTTTAAGTATTTTTTTAAACCAATACTTAAAAAAGATAAAAGAATTGCAACTATTACATCTGCAATAGGTAATGCATTAGGAAAACCAAAGTTCCAAAGTACAACCCCAATTAACCAAATAATATAAATTTTCATTATTAAATTTATACCTTAGTTTATATAAAAATATTTTATAATTTGATATAATATTATTATGCATGAAAATTTTTATCATAATGTAAAAGTTTATTATGAAGACACTGACGCTGGAGGTGTTGTTTATTATGCAAATTATCTTAAGTATTTAGAAAGAGCTAGAACCGAAGCGTTAACAACTATTGGATTAAGCAACATAGAAATTAAAGAAAAATTTGGTGCTCTTATTATAGTTAAATCATGTAATATAGAATACAAAAAGTCAGCTCATCTAGAAGATGAATTAAAAATTAGATCTTTTGTAAAATCAGTTACCAAAACATCTTTTTTTATGAATCAAATTATAACTAGGGGTGAAACCATTATTGTAGAAGCACAAGTTCATTTAGTTTTTGTAAATGAAAAAAATAAACCAGTCAAAGTTCCAGAAATAATTTTTGATAATTTTAAACCCTATTTCTGTGACACTATTAAACTGTAGATATTTTTTTTGCTCTTTTGAATAAATTAACCATCATTTCTTGAGATATCAATTTTGTATTTACATTCCGAGGACTTGGATGGTAAGAGGGCATTATAATCAAATTATCTGGCATAATATAAGATTTTCCATGTTTGAAATGAAATTTTTTATTTATCTTATGCTTTCTCTTATAAAATTTTATACAATTATCAAAAGCCACCTTACCTAAAGTAATGATAATCTTTAATTGTTTCAAATTAGAAGCCTCAAAATCAAAATATTTAGAACAATTAAGAAGCTCTTTGTTTAGAGGTTTGTCTTCTGGGGGAACACATTTTAGAATATTGGTGATATAAGTTGAACTAAGTTTCAGACCATCATTTAAATTTTCTGAAGTAGGTTGATTTGAAATTTTTGCTCTATGTAAACATTTAAATAAAAATTCCCCAGATTTATCGCCTGTAAAGGCTCTTCCCGTTCTAGTTCCTCCATGTGCTGCAGGGGCCAGACCTAATATCAAAATTTTTGCATTAGTGTCTCCAAATCCAGTCACAGGTTTACCCCAATAAACTTCGTTTATGTTTTGCTTTCTCTTTTTAGTAGCAATTTTTTTTATAAATTTTACTAATCTTGGACATTTTTGACATTTAATAATTGTTTTATTAAGATTTTTAAATTTAATATTCATTAATGAAATTTATAAAGTTTTTATTAATAATATTTATAACTATTAATTCTCCAGTTAAAGCAGATTTAAATCAGAATTTAATTGATGAATTTAATCAAGGAGGAAAGTTAATTTTTATAAGGCATGCTCATGCTCCTGGAGGAGGAGATCCTGTAAATTTTGATATTAGTAAATGTAATACTCAGCGCAATTTAAGTGATTCAGGTAGAAAACAGGCTTATAAAATAGGTTCTTTATTTAAAGGCAATAAAATTTCTTTTGATAAAGTTTATTCTAGTGAGTGGTGCAGATGCAAAGAAACAGCATTAATTGCTTTTAATAAATTTGAAACAAAATTTTTTTTAAATTCATTTTTCAGTTCAAAGTTTGCTCAAAATAAAGATTCTCAGATAAAAAAATTTAAAAGATTTATTAGAAATTGGGATGGTAAAAATAACTTAATATTTGTAACCCATTATGTCGTTATTTATGAAATCTTAGGTTATGCACCCTCATCAGGTGAAATAATTATCTCTAATAAAGATCTTAAAGTTATTGATACAATTGAAATAGAATATTAAAATGAATTATTATGTCCTCAAAAAAAGCTATGAAGCAAGCACAAAAACAATCCTATGCAAAACACAGAAGTAATATTACCAACAGCAGATTTAATTTAAAAAAGAAAATCTTACCAAAAATAAATAAAAAGAAAGATTAGGTTTACTTATTATCTTTTTTTTCTGTTAAAAATAATCCTATCAATAGTAAAGCCGTCCAACCAATTCCTATTAAAGCTTTAGGACTTGTGTTCGCACTCCATATATCCAGAACTAATGCACCAAATATTAGTCCTGCTATATAAATTATAATTACAATTGTTGATTTACTCATTTTTTAAACTTTTTTTAAAAAGAGACATTCCATTATTAATTTTATATTCATAAGACTCATTGAAACTATCTAATTGCCAGCCACTAAGTCTTTTTTTTAAATTATTTAAATTATTTGTTTTCCACTCGTCCGTAGTATCATCAAGTTTCCAAGCCTTTTTTTCCTCATTGTTTCTTCCACAGCCATAACAATATCCTGTTGAAGGATCAGTTTTGCAGATACTAATACAAGGAGAAATTATCATATTTTTAAAATTAATATAAATTACTGTAGATAAATAGTTATTTTTTACTTAATTGTCATTGGACAAATAGTTTCAATAATATATAAAACCACGTAATTTGTGGGGCGATGGCGGAATTGGTAGACGCGTTGGTCTTAGGAACCAATATTTTCGGATGTGAAGGTTCGAGTCCTTTTCGCCCTACCATTAAAAATTATGAAAGTTACAATAGAAAATAAAAAAGGCCTAAATAAAGATCTTAAAGTTTTAATCGATAAAGAGACAATGAACTCTTATATGGATGAAAAATATGAAGAGATAAAAGGTACTGTAAATCTTAAGGGTTTTCGTCCAGGTAAGGTTCCAAAAGAAGTTTTAAAAAGACAATTTGGTAAAGCAGTATTTGGTGAAGTTTTAGATAAAGTTTTAAAAGATACATCAGCCAAGGCACTTGAAGAAAATAAAATTAAACCTGCAGGTCAACCAAAACTAGATTTAAAAACATATGGCGAAGATAAAGAATTAGAATATGTTTTATCAGTTACAGAATTACCAAAAGTCGAAGTTAAATCTATCGAAGGTATTAAATATGATCAATATTCAGTTAAAATAGATGATAGCGAAACAGACAAAAGAATTAAAGAAATTGCAAAAAATCAGCCTAGTTTTAAAGAAGTAAGTGCAGAGACGAAAGCTAAAGAGGGTGATTTAGTTACATTAGATTATCAAGCTACAGTAGATGGCAAAGAATTTAAAGGTAGTGAAGGTAAAAATACACAATTAACACTTGGTAAAGATTTATTTTTAAAAGGCTTTGATAAACAATTAATAGGTGTCAAAAAAAATGATGAAAAAATGGTAGATGCAGTTTTACCAGAAAACTTTCCTGAAAAAGAATTAGCAAACAAAGCTGCTAAATTTAATTGCAAAATCCTGAATGTAAAAAATCCTGAAGAAGTAAAAATTGATGATAACTTTGCAAAAAATTTAGGGGCTAAAGACTTAAAAGATCTTAAAACGTTAATATCAAAACAAATAAATGATGAGTATAAAAATTCATTAGACCAACTATCTAAAAACCAAATATTAAAAGAAATTGAAAAAATTAAAGTAGACGAAATTCCTGAAAATTTAATTGAAGAAGAGATTAAGATTCTTTCACAAGGCATGGATGAAACAGAAGCTAAAAAAAATAAAACTAAATTTACTGAAACTGCAAAAACTAGAATTAAAACAGGGTTAATATTAAATGAATTTGGTGAACAAAATAAAATTCAAGTATCTGAACAAGAAATTCAAGCTGAAGTACAAAAGCAACTAAGAATGATGCCTGGACAAGAAAAGATGGTAATGGATTTTTATCAAAAAAACCCTTCAGCTGTCGCTAGCTTAAGAGGAACAGTTTATGAAGAAAAGATTTTAAATTTAATTAAAGAAAAAGCTAAACCAAACAAAAAAGAAATTACTAAAGATGAAGCGGAAAAAATTCTAAAAGAAGCGCACAAACATGATCATAATCAAGATCATAATGAAGAATCAAAAGCTGAAGCTAAACCTTCTAAAGAAAAAAAATCACCTTCAAAAGCATCAAAATCAAAGCCTGCAGTAAAAAAAGTTAGCAAAAAGTAATCCCAAGTTGTATAAGTTAAGACGAATCAACTTATGACTACAAATATACCTGAACATATGAACACTTTAGTTCCAATGGTTGTTGAACAATCCAACAAAGGTGAAAGAGCTTACGATATTTATTCAAGACTACTAAAAGAAAGAATTATTTTTTTGACTGGTCAAATTAATGACAATGTTGCATCATTAGTTACTGCTCAATTATTATTTTTAGAGGCAGAAGATCCTAAAAAAGAAATCTACTTATATATTAACAGTCCAGGAGGGTTGGTTACTGCTGGTCTTGGTATTTATGATACTATGCAATATGTTAAACCAGACATTTCAACTTTATGTATTGGTCAAGCAGCTTCAATGGGTTCTTTTTTGCTCGCAGCAGGAACTAAGGGTAAAAGATTTTCGCTTCCAAATTCAAGAGTTATGGTTCATCAGCCATCAGCTGGTTTTCAAGGCCAAGTGACTGATATTGAAATCCATGCAAACGAAGTCTCATCATTAAAGAAAAGATTGAATGAAATTTATTCAAAACATACAGGTAAATCTGTAGATGAAGTTAAGGCTGCTCTTGAGAGAGACAACTTTATGACTGCTGAAATTGCTAAAGACTTCGGTCTTATAGACGAAGTAGTAGAAAAAAGATCTTAAACCACCATATATTGGATGTGGTACAATCCTAACTTGATTAGTATGAGTCTTCTATAATAAAGTAATCTAATTGATTCGTTAAAAAAATTATGACAACTAATAATAAAAATATTCTCTACTGTTCTTTTTGTGGAAAAAGTCAACATGAAGTAAGAAAACTTATAGCTGGTCCCACTGTATTTATTTGTGATGAGTGTGTTGAATTATGTATGGACATCATCAAAGAGGAGGGTAAAGATACTTTTGTTAAACATCAAGATGGTCTTCCATCCCCAAAAGAAATTTGTGCAGTACTAGATGATTATGTAATTGGTCAGCCCCATGCAAAAAAAGTTTTATCTGTTGCTGTTCACAATCATTATAAAAGATTAAATTATGAGAGCAAAACTAGTAAAAATGTTGAACTTGCAAAATCAAACATATTATTAGTAGGTCCCACAGGTTGTGGTAAAACATTGTTAGCCCAAACGCTTGCTAGAATTTTAGATGTTCCTTTTACAATGGCTGATGCAACAACATTAACAGAAGCTGGTTATGTAGGTGAGGATGTTGAAAATATAATTTTGAAACTTTTACAAGCCTCTGATTACAATGTTGAAAAAGCACAAAGAGGAATTGTCTACATTGATGAAGTGGACAAAATTAGCAGAAAATCAGAAAACCCTTCAATTACAAGAGATGTTTCTGGAGAAGGGGTTCAGCAAGCTTTATTAAAAATTATGGAAGGAACAGTTGCAAGTGTTCCACCCCAAGGAGGAAGAAAACATCCACAACAAGAATTTTTACAAGTAGACACAACAAATATTCTATTCATTTGTGGAGGTGCTTTTGCTGGTCTTGATAAAATCATTTCTCAAAGAGATAAAGGTACATCAATTGGATTTGGTGCTGATGTTAAAAATACACAAGACAAAAAAACTGGTGAATGGATGAAAACACTTGAACCAGAAGACTTATTAAAATTTGGTTTAATCCCAGAATTTATAGGAAGACTTCCTATGATTGCAACACTTGAAGATTTAGATGAAAAATCGTTAATTAAAATTTTACAAGAACCAAAAAACTCACTAACAAAACAATATCAAGAATTGTTTAAACTTGATGGAGCAAAATTAACTTTTAAAGAAAATGCACTTAAAGAAATTGCTCAAAAGGCAATCAAGAAAAAAACAGGCGCAAGAGGTTTAAGATCAATATTAGAAAATATTTTACTTAAAACTATGTACGACTTGCCTAGCCAAGAAAACATAGAAGAAGTTATAGTTGACGCAGGTGCTGCTAAAGGTCAATCTCAGCCAATATTGGTTCACACTAAAGGCGATGTTAAATCAAAGTCTAACAAGCCATCAGCGGCTTAATATCCTTAATAACTAACAAAAACCTATTGCAATATAAAATATAATATCCATATTATAGCCATGGACGTTAAAATCACTTCACCATTATTACCGTTAAGAGACATAGTTGTGTTTCCAAGTATGGTCATTCCTCTATTTGTTGGAAGAGATAAGTCTATTTCAGCATTAAACGAGGTAATGAAGAAGGATAAAAAGATAATATTGGTAACACAAAAAAACTCAGAAATTGATGATCCAAAAAAAACAGACATTTTTATGTATGGATGTGAAGGAAGTATTCTTCAGCTTTTAAAACTACCTGATGGAACTGTTAAAGTTTTAGTTGAGGGCATTAAAAGAGTGAAAATATTAGATTTCAAAGATAATGATAAATTTATAACATGCGAGTATGCTCATTATAATGACGTTGTTACTAAAGATGAAGATTTATACCCACTTGCAGCTACTGCTTTAAGACGACTAGAAAAATTAACCTCTATTAATAAAAAAGTTTCAAGTGAAACTATTAACACAATTAAACAGCTTAAGGATCCTTCTCAAATTGCAGACAATATAGCATCTCATATCAATGCAACTATTTCAGAGAAACAACAAATTTTTGAAACAGTTGATGTCAAAAAAAGATTAAATGCCATTATTAAGATAATGGAAAATGAAACAAGTATCATAGGAGTTGAAAAGAGAATTAGAGGCAGAGTTAAAACTCAGATGGAGAAAACTCAAAGAGAGTACTATTTAAACGAACAATTAAAAGCTATTCAAAAAGAATTAGGTGAAATTGAAGACGGTAAAGATGAAACAACTAGTCTTAATAAAGCCATTACCAAAGCTAAAATGCCTAAAGATGTTGAAAAGAAATGTCTTCAAGAGTTAAAAAAATTAAAAAACATGAGCCCGATGTCAGCAGAGGCTACAGTTGTTAGAAATTATTTAGATTGGATGACTGAACTTCCGTGGCATAAGAAAAGTGAAGTTGATATTGATTTAACAAAAGCTTTAAATCTTTTAGATAAAGATCATTTTGGGCTAGAAAAAGTTAAAGAAAGAATAATAGAATTTCTTGCTGTTCAAAAAAGAATGGAAAAAATTAAAGGACCAATTTTATGTTTAGTTGGACCTCCAGGAGTGGGTAAAACTTCATTAGGAAAGTCTATTGCAAAAGCAACTAACAGAGAGTTTGTTAGAATGTCAGTTGGTGGCATGAGAGATGAAGCTGAGATCAGAGGTCATAGAAGAACATATATCGGATCTTTACCTGGCAAAATTATTCAAATGATGAAAAAAGCTGGAACTAAAAATCCATTAATTTTATTAGATGAAATAGACAAAATTGGAAACGATTATCGAGGAGATCCATCATCTGCTTTATTAGAAGCCCTGGATCCTGAACAAAATACTACATTTAACGATCACTATTTAGAAGTTGATTATGATTTATCAGATGTAATGTTTGTGACAACTGCAAATACATTAAATATTCTTCCACCACTTTTAGATAGAATGGAAGTAATTAGATTAGCTGGTTACACAGAGGATGAAAAAATTAGTATCGCAAACAAATATCTTTTACCTAAACAAATTAAAGATAATGGTGTGAAAGATAAAGAGATGAAATTAGAGAACGATATTATTAAGGAAGTTATTAGAGGTTACACGAAGGAGTCTGGAGTTAGAAACTTAGAAAGAGAAATTTCAAAGCTTGCAAGAAAAGTTGTTAAAAAAATAGTTGCTGGTGAAGAGAAGGAAGTAAACATAAATAATAAAAATTTATCTGATTTTCTCGGTATAGCTAAATTTAAATTTGGTGAATTAGAGTCAGAAAATAGAGTAGGGATTGTAACTGGGCTGGCATGGACAGAATATGGTGGAGAAATTTTAAAAATTGAAACAGTTACAATGCCAGGTAAGGGCAGAATGCAAATCACCGGAAAACTTGGAGATGTAATGCAAGAGTCAGTTAAAGCTGCGAAATCTTTTGTAAGATCAAAATGTTTAGAATATGGAATTATCCCTCCATTGTTTGAAAAGAAAGATTTTCATATTCACGTACCAGAAGGTGCTACTCCTAAAGATGGTCCATCAGCAGGAATTGGAATGGTAACTTCTATAGTTTCATCAATAACTGGAATTCCAGTTAGAAGAGATGTTGCAATGACAGGTGAAGTTACTTTAACCGGACAAGTGTTACCAATTGGAGGTTTAAAAGAAAAACTTTTAGCAGCTCACAGAGCGGGTATTAAAGAAGTATTGATTCCAAAAGAAAATGAAAAAGATTTAGTTGATATGCCAAAGAAAATTATTGATGACATTAAAATAACACCAGTTGAATACGCTGATCAAGTTTTAAAAGTAGCTTTAACAAAAGAACTTAAAAGAACTGAGTGGGTTGAGGTCGATATATCTAAAAAAGATGATAAATCTCAAGCTAGTATTCAATAATAATTAATTTACTTTATTAAACTGTTGATGTAATAAGTAGCCTTATTTTGAGGGTGGTTAGCTCAGTTGGTAGAGCATCTCGTTTACACCGAGGGGGTCAAAGGTTCGAGTCCTTTACTACCCACCAAAATAACTAAAGTGGGGGTGTAGCTCAGTTGGTTAGAGCGATCGCCTGTCACGCGATAGGTCGAGGGTTCGAGTCCCTTCACTCCCGCCACTTTTTTATGAATTTTTCTGTTAATATCAATTAAAATGTGACGTATCAGCTCTTCAACAAAGGATAAAAACTGGTATATAGACTTCCATGTTATCTGAATTTTTAAAAGATTACTTACCGATTATTATATTTTTAATCATTGCCCTAGGGCTCAGCTGTGCTTTCGTAGTTGTAAATTTTATACTTTCACCAAAAAAACCAGATCCAGAAAAACTATCTGCTTATGAGTGTGGGTTTGAGCCATTTGAAGACTCTAGAATGGAATTTGATGTTAGGTTTTATTTAGTAGCTATTTTATTTATCATTTTTGATTTGGAAATTGCATTTTTATTTCCTTGGGCAATTTCTCTTGGAAATATTGGTTTACTAGGATTTACCTCAATGATGATTTTTTTATTCATATTAACTATTGGTTTTATATATGAATGGAAAAAAGGTGCACTAGATTGGGAATAAAAATTTACCACAATGAATAATAAAATAGATCAAGTACCCGATGAATTCAAACAGCTTGCTAAAGATTTTAGTGAGAACGGTTTTATCACAACTTCGTTAGATAACTTAATAAATTGGTCTAGATCAGGTTCGTTACATTGGATGACTTTTGGTCTTGCATGTTGTGCTGTTGAGATGATGCAAACTGCTATGCCAAGATATGATTTAGAGAGATTTGGGGCTGCGCCAAGAGGATCACCAAGACAATCTGATGTTATGATTGTTGCTGGAACTCTTACAAATAAAATGGCACCTGCTTTGAGAAAAGTTTACGATCAAATGCCTGAACCAAGATATGTAATATCTATGGGTAGTTGTGCAAATGGAGGAGGTTACTATCATTATTCATATTCAGTAGTTAGAGGATGTGATCGAATTGTACCAGTAGACGTTTATGTTCCTGGATGTCCACCTTCAGCAGAAGCTTTATTGTATGGTATATTGCAGTTGCAAAAAAAAATTAGAAACAAAGGTTCCTTTATTAGGTAGATATGAATAATTTAGAAGATTTAGAAAAAAAAATAAATTCAGAATTGACAACTAAAATCAATAATACTGAAATAAAACATAATCAGCTATACATTGAAATAGACAAAGAGGATATAATTGATGTGACTCTTTTCTTAAAAACAAATCAAGAAACTAAATTTAGACAACTAATTGATGTAACTGTTGTTGATTATCCAGAAAATACTCAAAGATTTAAAATGGTTTATTTATTTTTAAGCCATGAATTTAATCAAAGAATTATTTTGACATATTCAATAAATGAAAACGAAGTTATTCCATCATTAACAAGTATCTTTCCAGCTGCAAATTGGATGGAAAGAGAGGTTTTTGATATGTACGGGGTATCATTTAAAGACCACCCAGACCTTAGAAGAATATTAACAGACTATGGATTTGAAGGTCATCCTTTAAGAAAAGATTTTCCTCTTACAGGTCACACAGAGGTTAGATATAGCGAAGATCAAAAAAAGGTTATTAGTGAACCAGTGAAATTAGAGCAAAATTATAGAAACTTTGATTACGAAAGTCCCTGGGAAGGAACAAAATATATTAAAGAAGAAATAGAAAATAATGACAAAAAAAATTAAAAATTTAAATTTAAATTTTGGACCTCAACATCCAGCTGCTCATGGAGTTTTAAGATTAATTTTAGAATTAGATGGAGAAGTTGTTGAAAAAGCTGATCCACATATAGGTTTGTTGCACAGAGGAACTGAAAAGTTAATTGAAAACAAAACTTATATGCAAGCTGTACCTTATTTTGATCGATTAGATTATGTTGCGCCTATGAATCAGGAGCATGCATTTGCTTTAGCTATTGAAAAAATATTAGAAATAGATGTACCAATTAGAGCCCAATATATAAGGGTAATGTTTTGCGAGATAGGTAGAATATTAAGTCATATTTTAAATGTTACTACACAAGCACTTGATGTTGGTGCGCTTACACCGTCTTTGTGGGGATTTGAGGAAAGAGAAACGTTGATGACTTTTTATGAGAGAGCATCAGGATCAAGATTACATGCAAATTATTTCAGAGCCGGTGGTGTTCATCAAGATCTACCCCGTGGATTAGAGGGCGATATATCTAAATTTTGTCAAACTTTCCCAAAAATTATTGATGATCTAGAAAGCTTATTAACTGATAATAGAATTTTTAAACAAAGAAATGTTGATATTGGAATTGTAACTAAAGAAGATGCGCTAGATTATTCTTTTTCTGGAGTTATGGTAAGAGGATCTGGAATACCTTGGGATTTACGAAAGTCACAACCATATGATTGTTACGATCAGTTAGATTTTAAAATACCTGTTGGAAAAAATGGTGATTGTTACGATCGTTATTTATGTAGAATTGAAGAAATGAAAGAAAGTGTTTCTATTATAAAACAATGTTTAGCAAAAATGGAAAAAGGGCCAATTAAATCATTAGATGGAAAAATAAGCCCTCCATCAAAAAAAGATATTAAACAATCTATGGAGGCTTTAATTCATCATTTTAAACTTTTTACAGAGGGATATAGAGTACCTAAAGATGAGATTTATACAGCTGTCGAGGCTCCTAAGGGAGAATTTGGTGTTTATTTAATTTCAGATGGATCAAGCAAACCTTATAAATGTAAAATTAGAGCTCCAGGTTTTTCACATCTTCAATCGATGGATTATTTAATTAAAGGTCATATGTTGGCTGATGTTCCAGCTGTTCTGGGTTCTTTGGATATTGTATTTGGGGAGGTGGATAGATGAGTTTAAGACGACCTGCAAAAGAACAACCAGAGACATTCGAGTTTAATTCTTCATCTCTAGAGGCAGCAAACACTATAGTTTCTAAATACCCAAAAGGTAAACAGCAGAGCGCAGTTATGGCTTTACTTTATATTGCCCAAAAACAAAACAATAATTGGATACCGCTAGCTGCAATGAAACATATAGCTAAATTTTTAGAGATGCCTTACATCAAAGTTTATGAGGTTGCTACTTTTTATACGATGTATAATTTATCTCCTGTTGGAAAATTTTTTGTACAAGTTTGTACTACTACCCCATGTATGATTAGGGGAGCCAATGAACTTGTTAAAGCATGTAAAGAAAAAATTTCTGAACATGAGTCAGAGTTATCAAGTGACAAGAGTTGTTCTTGGATGGAAGTAGAATGTCTAGGAGCCTGTGTAAATGCTCCAATGATGCAAATTAATGATGATTATTACGAGGACCTTGATAAAGAAAAAACTTTAAAAATTTTAGATAAAATTTTAAGTGGTGAAACGCCAAAACCAGGTTCTTACAGAGGTCGTGTGAATAATGAACCTGAAAATAACAGAAAAACACTGATGGATTTAAAAAATGCTTAAGGATAAAGATAGAATTTTTCAAAACTTGTACAACGATTTAGGTTCAGATGTTTCCTCATCTCAAAAAAGAGGCGATTGGGTTAATACTAAAGAATTAACAGATAAAGGAAGAGATTGGATAATTAATGAGATGAAAACCTCTCAATTAAGAGGAAGAGGTGGTGCTGGATTTCCAACAGGTTTGAAATGGTCTTTTGCACCCAAAGAAGTTGGGTCAAGACCTCATTATCTAGTAATTAACGGTGATGAGTCAGAGCCTGGCACGTGTAAAGATAGAGATATCTTAAGATTTGAACCTCATAAATTGATAGAAGGTTGTCTCATTGCTTCATATGCTGTTCAAGCTCATGTTTGTTACATTTATATCAGAGGAGAATATTTTGTTGATGGTCAAAAACTTCAAGCTGCAATAGATGAGGCTTATGAAAAAAAATTAATTGGTAAAAATGCTGCTGGTACAGGGTGGGATTTAGATATTTATATTCATTATGGTGCTGGAGCATATATTTGTGGAGAAGAAACAGCTTTACTTGAAAGTATTGAGGGAAAAAAGGGTCAACCAAGATTAAAACCACCTTTCCCAGCCTTAATTGGTCTTTATGGATGTCCAACAATTATTAACAATGTTGAAACAATAGCAGTAGTACCAACTATTTTAAGACGTGGTGGAGAGTGGTTTGCTTCACTTGGAAGAGAAAAAAATACTGGTACTAAAATTTTTTGCATTTCAGGAAATGTGAATAACCCATGCAATGTTGAGGAAGAAATGAATATTCCTTTAAAAGAATTAATTGAAAATCATGCAGGAGGAGTTATTGGTGGTTGGGATAACTTACAGGCAGTAATACCTGGAGGATCTTCAATGCCACTTATCCCTAAAGAAAAGTGCGAGACATTAACCATGGATTTCGATTCTTTAATGGCTGAAAAAAGTGGGCTAGGCACTGCCGGTATAGTTGTTATAAATAAAGATCAAGATATCATTAAATGCATGGCTAGAATTGCTAGATTTTATAAGCACGAAAGTTGTGGTCAATGTACACCATGTAGAGAAGGATCTGGGTGGATGTGGAGAATGTTAGAGCGTATGGCAAAAGGTGAGGCAACAAAAGATGAAATTGATATGTTAGGTGATGTAACAAATCAAATTGCAGGTCATACAATATGTGCATTTGGAGAAGGCTCTTCATGGCCTGTACAGGGACTTTTAAGACATTTTAAAAAAGAAATAAAAGAAAGAAACAATTTAGATCTAATAGTAGAGAAAAAAAATACAATTCCTTACTTGGTAGACCAACACTTACTAGATAAAAAAAATGCCTAAATTAAAAGTAAACAATATCGATGTAGAAGTTGAAGAAGGTTTAACTGTTCTTCAAGCATGCGAAAAAGCTGGAGTGGAAATTCCAAGGTTTTGTTATCATGAGAAACTCTCAATAGCAGGTAATTGTCGAATGTGTTTAGTTGAAATGGAAAAATCCCCTAAGCCAGTTGCATCATGTGCTATGCCTGCAGCAGAAGGAATGAATATTAAGACAAACACAGCTTTTGTTGAAAAAGCAAGAAAAGGTGTGATGGAGTTTTTGCTGGCTAATCATCCTTTAGATTGCCCAGTTTGTGATCAAGGTGGAGAATGTGACCTTCAAGATCAATCTATGTTTTATGGAGTCGATAAATCAAGATTTAAAGAGAATAAAAGATCAGTTCCAGAAAAAAATATGGGTCCTTTAATTAAAACTCAAATGACAAGATGTATACATTGTACACGTTGCGTAAGATTTGCTACTGAAGTAGCGGGTGTTCCAGAGCTTGGTGCAATTGGACGAGGTGAAGATATGCAAATAACTACTTACCTTGAACAATCAATGCAATCTGAATTATCAGCCAATGTTGTGGATTTATGCCCGGTAGGAGCCTTAACATCAAAACCTTACGTATTTGAAGCCAGACCTTGGGAACTTAAGAAGACACAGTCTATAGATGTTATGGACGCTATTGGCTCCAATATAAGAGTTGATACTTATGACTGGGAAGTAAAAAGAATATTACCAATTATTAACGAAGATATAAATGAAGAATGGATTTCTGATAAAACAAGATATGCTTGTGATGGCTTATCAAGTCAAAGATTGGATACACCTTTTATTAAATATAACGGTAAGTTTGAAAAAGCTTCGTGGGAAGAAGTCTACAAAATAATAAAATCAAAATTTGAAAACACTTCTAAAGAAAAAGTTTGTGGGTTTGTTGGAGATCTAACAAATATGGAAACAGGCTATATTTTTAAAGAGTTTTTTGATCGTACTATTGATACACAAAATTATGAGTCTCGATCTGATAATCGATTTTCAGATATCAGTAAAAGAGAAAACTATTTGTTTAATTCTACAATAAATGGAATTGAAGATTCTGATTTAATTTTTTTAATTGGAACCAACCCAAGATACGAAGCAACAATCTTAAATGCAAGAATAAGAAAATCTTACTTAAACAATAATACTAAAATTATATCACTAAATGATTTAGGAGATTTAACTTATCCTTATCTATCTTTAGATGGACAGACTCAGACTTTAAAAGAAATTTTTGATGGAAGTCACGATATTTCAAAAGCAATTTTAACAGCAAATAAACCTATGATAATTGTAGGTGAATCATTATTAAATTTAGGAAAATCAAGATATTTATTCAATAAAATTAAAAAATTCCTTACAGAAAATAAGAAAATTAGTGAAGAATGGAATCCATTCAATGTTTTATCTTGTGATGCTTCAACAGTAGGTAACTTTGATCTTGGTATAATAAATGAAAATATTAACTTATTGGAAAATTTACAAAATCACAAATTTGATATTGTATATCTAGTAGGACGAGACAACTTGAACTTTGATAAGAAAGATGAATTTATTATTTATCAAGGAAGCCATGGGGACAATGGTGCTGAAATAGCTGACATCATTTTACCAGGATCCGCCTATACAGAACAAGATGGTTATTTTACCAATTTAGAGGGTAGGCTTCAAAAGGCTTATAAAGCCTCGTATCCTCCAGGTGATGCAAAAGAAGATTGGCAGATAATTAATGAACTTGCTGAACTTATGAATAATAGAAAATTATTTAATGATAAAGAAGAATTAGAAAGTAGTATGCATAATCATCTTAACTTACAAAAAGAAAAACAATTAAAAGAAGATGATATAAATGTCAAAATAGATGAAAATGAATTTAAAGAAGAAACTTTAAAAGTCATTGTTAAAGATTATTATTTTTCTAACGCTATAGCTAGATCTTCAAAAACCATGATTGAATGTAATAATTCAAAGATAAGTTTAAAGTCTACAGGAACAGAGGGTTAACGTGGAATATTTAAATATTTTTTTTCAAGAAGTTTATAAAATATTATTTTTATTAGTTCCAGTTCTTGTGTCTGTTGCATTGGTAGTTTGGCTTGATAGAAGAGTTTGGGCATTTGTACAAAAACGACAAGGACCTAATGTAGTCGGACCATTTGGTTTACTTCAATCACTTGCTGATGCTTTAAAATATATTTTTAAAGAAATTATTATTCCCTCTAGCTCAAACAAAGTAATTTTTATCTTAGCGCCGATTGTTACTATGACTTTAGCTTTAATTGCTTGGGCAGTAATACCATTTAGTGCAACACAAGTTTTAGCTGATATAAATGTTGGTATCTTATATTTATTTGCCGTCTCTTCTTTGGGTGTTTATGGAATTATTATGGGTGGTTGGGCATCAAACTCAAAATACCCATTTCTTGGAGCCATAAGATCTGCAGCTCAAATGGTCTCTTATGAGGTTTCTATAGGAGTTATAATTATTAATGTTTTACTCTGTGTGGGTTCATTAAATCTAAACGATATAGTTGAGGCTCAACAAAACCTTTGGTTTGTTATTCCATTATTCCCAATGTTTGTAATTTTCTTTATTTCAGCACTAGCAGAAACTAACAGACCTCCATTTGATTTACCTGAAGCAGAAGCTGAGTTAGTTGCAGGTTATCAAACAGAATACTCAGGGATGATGTATGCAATGTTTTGGCTTGGTGAATATGCAAATATTCTATTAATGTGTGCGATGGGAGCCATTTTGTTTCTAGGTGGATGGCTGTCACCAATAGATATTTATCCACTTACATTAGTGCCTGGTGCAATTTGGCTTATACTAAAAATACTATTTTTATTTATCTTATTTGCCTTAGTTAAAGCTATCGTTCCACGATATAGATATGATCAGCTAATGAGACTTGGCTGGAAAGTCTTTTTACCTTTATCTTTAACTTGGGTAGTGCTAACTGCTAGCTACTTATTTTATTTTAACCTTTTACCAACAAACTAATCATGAAGATATCAAGATTTTTTAAAACAATATTTATGACTGACTTTGCTGGAGGTTTGTTTATTGCCATTAAAGAACTATTTAAATCAAAGAAAACAATTAATTATCCATTTGAAAAAGGTAAAATAAGTCCACGTTTTAGAGGAGAGCATGCGTTAAGAAGATATCCAAATGGAGAAGAAAGATGTATTGCTTGTAAATTATGTGAGGCTGTATGTCCTGCTCAAGCAATCACAATTGAATCAGCTGCAAGAGAAGATGGCAGTAGAAAAACAACCAGATATGATATTGATATGATGAAATGTATTTATTGTGGTTTGTGTGAGGAAGCTTGCCCAGTAGATGCAATTGTTCAAGGTCCAAATTTTGAATTTTCTACTGAGACTAGAGAAGAGCTTTATTATACTAAAGATAAACTTTTAGATAATGGAGATAGATGGGAAAATGTTTTAGCTGCAAATATTAAGGCTGATAACCCATATAGATAAAATAATGATAGCTCATTCAATATTTTTTTATTCTTTTTCAATTATAGCTGTAGTTTCTGCAATCATGGTTACGGTTTCTAAAAATACTGTTCATTCTGTTTTTTTTTTAATCTTAGATTTTATTAGCATCTCATGTCTTTTTATAATGATAGGTGCTGAATTTTTAGGAATGATAATGTTAATTGTTTATGTTGGTGCAGTTGCAGTATTGTTTTTGTTTGTTGTAATGATGTTAAATGTCGCTCAACAAAAAAACCAATGGTTCGCATCCCAAGAAAGCTCTGGACATATTCCTGTAGGCTTAATTATTAGTACAATTATATTTTTTGAATTAATTATAGTTATAGGTGGATGGAAATATAAACCAGATTTATTTGATATAAATAATTCAGTAAATTCTTTTAATGTTAGTAATACTCATTCTCTAGGGCAGATTTTATACACTGATTATATCCATGTATTTCAATTAAGTGGTATGATTTTGTTGGTAGCAATGATTGGTGCTATTGTTTTAACTTTTAGAAAAAGAGAAGGGGTTAAAAAACAAAGTTACCTAAAACAGATATCAAGAGAAAGATCAGAAGGTGTTGAAATCTTAGAGGTTGAAACCAATAAAGGAGTTAAAATTGATGACTGAAATTGGTTTGGGGCACTATCTAACATTAAGTGCAGTTATTTTCTCAATTGGTATTATAGGTATATTTTTAAATAGAAAAAATATTATCGTAATTTTAATGAGTATTGAATTAATATTGCTTGCAGTTAATATTAATTTAGTAGCTTTTTCAATTTTCTTAGGTGATCTTGCTGGACAGGTATTCACTTTATTTATTTTAACAGTGGCAGCTGCCGAAGCTGCAATCGGATTGGCAATAATTGTAGTTTATTACCGAAATTCAGGAACTATCCGTGTTGAAGAAATAGATAAATTGAAAGGATAATTATGGAAATTTCAATCTTATTTCTTCCACTTGCAGCATCAATTATTGCAGGTTTTTTTGGAAGATACATTGGAGATAGAAACTCTGAAATTATTACCAGTGTTCTAGTTTCGATTTCTGCGTTTTTATCAATTTTTGTATTATACCAGGTTATTATAAATCAATATGAAGAAAATATTGTTATAGCAACCTGGATAAATTCAGGGTCACTAGATGTTAATTGGTCGATGATGATTGATCCATTGTCTGCTGTTATGTTGGTGGTTGTCACATCAGTTTCATCTTTAGTTCATATTTATTCTATTGGTTATATGTCTCACGATCCTCATAAACCAAGATTCATGGCATACTTGTCGTTATTTACATTTGCAATGCTTATGTTAGTTACCTCGGATAATTTTATTCAATTATTTTTTGGTTGGGAAGGTGTTGGTCTTTGTTCATATTTTTTAATTGGTTTTTGGTTTAAAAAAGAAAGTGCTAATGCTGCAGCAATTAAGGCATTTGTTGTAAATAGGGTTGGTGACTTTGGCTTTGCATTAGGAATTTTTCTAATTTTCTATTTATTTGGAACTGTAAATTATTCAGAGGTTTTTCAACAAGTCCCATCAATTATAGATAAAAATTTATCATTTTTAGGTTTTGAAGTTAAAGCTATAGATTTAATTTGCCTGTTATTATTTATTGGTGCTATGGGTAAATCGGCTCAAATTTTACTACACACATGGCTGCCAGATGCAATGGAAGGCCCAACACCTGTATCTGCATTAATTCATGCTGCCACTATGGTAACAGCTGGAGTGTTTTTAGTTGTAAGATGTTCACCAATTTATGAATACTCGCCATTAATATTAAATTTAATTACAATTGTTGGAATGACAACTGCTTTTTTTGCAGCAACAGTTGCATTAGTTCAAACGGATATAAAAAAAATTATTGCATACTCAACCTGTAGTCAATTAGGGTACATGTTTTTTGCAGCAGGTGTAGGCGCTTATAATGTTGCAATGTTTCACTTATTTACACACGCTTTTTTTAAAGCTTTATTATTTTTAGGATCTGGCTCTGTAATTCATGCATTTAAAGATGAGCAAGATATCAATAATATGGGAGGTGTATGGAAGAAGCTTCCCTATACATATGCTTTAATGATCATAGGTACTTTAGCATTAACAGGTTTTCCCTTTCTATCAGGTTTTTATTCTAAAGATGCAATTATTGAATTTGCATATTTAAAAG
>Ga0233432_10000948_pt1 | contig 28037 bp, 27 predicted proteins | sample SI_122_August201_6_FD_179870 | JGI IMG/M metagenome (GOLD analysis project Ga0233432, IMG submission 179870) | Seawater microbial communities from Saanich Inlet, British Columbia, Canada - SI_122_August2016_10_MG | ecosystem: Environmental > Aquatic > Marine > Inlet | place: Canada: British... | reverse complement strand
TTTAATATTATAATCACCAACATCTGTGGAAGGTCTAAATTTTATTTCTTTTGTGGTGTTTCTTTTAACTTTTACCTTAGAGGAAGAGAGACTTTTCTTCTTATCAAATATATGTTTTCCATAGTCTAATAGCTTACAAACCACAGGGCTTGCATCTGAGGGTGATACTTGAACTAAGTCAAGTGATGCTACTCTAGCTGATTCTAAGGCAACGGAAAAAGCAACCAATCCTTGTTTTTCCCCATTTGATCCAATAAGCATGACTTCGCTAGCTCTAATTTTTTCGTTTATAGGGGTAATGTTTTTCTTTTGAGAAGCTATGATTGTACCTTTGGACGGTTGCAACAGATTGTAAGCATTAAGTATTAAGTATAATGTTATTTATTTGTATAGGTTTGATGTTTAACATTGTGATGCAGATTTTATACTAATTAACCTTTTACGCAATAAAAATTTTACCTAGGGCTGAAGAATAAAATGCTTCCAACTATCATCGCTTTTTATATAGGCTTCTCTTTTGTTTAATCGTGACTCATGCCCTTCCCAGAATTCAAAATAGTAAGAGGTGAATGAGTAACCGCCCCAAAACTCTGGACATTTTTTTAAATCATCATTTCTTAAAGATTTATTATAATTTTCTATAACTTGGTTATAGGAATCTGTTGGCTTAGATTGATTAGATGAAATGGCCAATGCATTTTTATCTTCCGATCTATCAAAAAAATAATTTTGATTGTATTCGTTTGAAGTTTTTTTTATTTTAGCCTTCATTCTGATCTGGACATTAATACTTGGCCAATACACTAATGCAGCTATTTGACTGTGAGAATTAAAAGAAGATGCTTTTTGAGAGTTGTAATTACTAAAAAAAATAAACTCGTTATTTGAAATAAATTTAAGGTTTACGTATCTTGATTCAACTTCATTCAGTTTTTTGTTGTAAGAAGAAACTGAAATGGCCTCAATGGCTTTTTGACCTGCATCAACAGCCTCATCATACTTCGCTTTAAAAAGCTGATAAGGAATTTCTTGATTTAAGTTATTGAAGTGGATCATTGTATTAAAACTTTTAAATAAGTATATATGTTTTAATGCTAATCAAAAACTTAAAAAACTAATAAACAAAAAAAGCTACATATTATTTAATGCAGATTTAATATCTATTTAATTTTTTAAAAGTTGATAAGCCTACTTACGGTATACTAAACACTCTGACTTCATTTTGTTATTATGTAACCTTACTGATCTTGCTCAGCTGAATATACACACACTGATTCGTTTGGTAAGCGAACCTGATATGACATTAAGTAGAACTATACTAGTCATTTAAGTATCCTTTATAGTCATATGAATCTTTAGTAGATCCACAAAAACATCGAACCTTAGAGCTTGACTAATTTGTTCCCTATCTAGGTTAAACTGACGTATATTTATATTTCCTTGTTCAATGTCATGAAACACATTAACCAAATTAATGACATCAGGTTTAACTACGACACCTAAGTTATGATATTTAACCCACTCCCCAACACTGGTTGATTCACCACAGATAGCCAATATTACAGCGCCTGCAACCGCATATGAAGATGATTTACTAGGAAAGGCATAGCGAGTAACTTCATCTTCAATTGGTAATAAAGCCCATTCATAATCAGCACTTAACTGAGCCGCATCAGAGGGATTTATAAAACCAAGAGACTTTACATTCTTATATTTTTTAGCCAACGCGGAAATTTCATTTTGAAAGACCCCGCTTCCTGCGAACGCAAATTGCAATTGACCACCCTGGAGGAAATAGAGATCAATCGCCTCAACCAACAAAGGTATTCTCTGTAGCCTACCAGCGTTACCACAAAAGGAAAAACCACGGATCTTTTGTTGATCTACCTTGATTTTTTCAAAAGATATCGCAGGATTAGCAATAACATGTACGCACTCAAAACGAGAAAGATTTGCACGCCGTTTAATCTCTTTTGCCATCTGATCAGTGATGGTTATCACCTTGTCTGCATTGCGAACAACTGTGTTATCCATCCAAAGTAAAAGTTTGTAGCTCCACTTATTCAAAGAAAAAACAATATTAGTAGCTTCTGGGTGTATGTCTTGTAAGTGATAAACATAACTTGAGTTAAAGATCTTACAATAAATCATCACAATAAATGGGACTAGCACAGGTGGGTCTGTGGAAACATAAATTTTGTTGGGCCTTACCCATAACAAAGCAAAAAACACGGAGACCATAAAATAAAAGCTATCTAAGACTCTAATTAGAATTCCACTTGCCGAATTCGACCAAGCTTTTATGGGGAAAAACCTTACCCCAAAGCCACGACCAGTTCGCTTTAAATGCGATTTAATATCTGCATGATCCTGCAATAACACAGAAACACTGTAATCAGTTGACAGTTCTTCTACTAATTTTAATAACCCCTCACCGACAACAGGATATATTGGCCAGAAACTTCTATTAACTATGGTTATTTTAACTTTCTTTGCCACTAATATTACTTCCAAGCAACTCGTTTCATATAATTTGTGTAACTGTGAATGATGAGTACAACTTTGCCGTCGCCATTGGTACGATTATACCATATACTAAAATCTGAATATTTTTATAAAGTAGTCAACAATTTCATCGAAAACTTCTGGGCCTTTTTTACTAAGCGTAGTTGGTTTATTAATACTAATCCCTAAGATTTTCAATCCTTCCTCAGGAAGTTGATAAAAAAAAGCTTATATTGAACAACAGGTAGCAGATGCGTTAAGCATAAAAGCTCTAGTTGGCAATGCAATCATCTGTATATTGTATAGCCATCGGCCGTCTGCAAATAGCCTGAAGGCTTTATTTAAGCAACCAAATATGCAAAGATGTCTTTTTAAATAAATTATTCACTAGGTTTAAATTAATGAAAATAACCGTTGTAGGATCAGGCTATGTTGGCCTATCTAATGCCGTATTACTAGCCCAAGATAATGAGGTGAGGTTGCTAGATATTGTGGCAGAAAAAGTCGACCTAGTGAATGCAAAAAAATCACCTATAGTTGATAAAGAAATTGAAGACTTTTTGTCCAATAAAGACCTAAATCTAAAAGCATCTACTGATAAAAAATGGGCGTTGTCTGATGCAGAATACATTATCATCGCAACGCCTACAGACTACGACCCCGAAACAAACTATTTCAACACAAAATCTATTGAAACAGTTGTGAAAGATGTTGTAAGTATAAACCCGACAGCTGTTATGGTCGTCAAATCTACGGTTCCTGTGGGTTATACTAAAAGACTCGCTAGAGACTTTAACACTACTAATATAATTTTTTCCCCCGAGTTTCTCCGTGAAGGTAAAGCACTTTACGATAACCTTTACCCTTCAAGAATTATTGTTGGCGAAAAAAGTGAGCGCGCAGAAAAATTTGCTTCTCTACTGGCCGACTCAGCAATGGAGGATGAAATAAACATTCTTTTCATAGACAGCAGTGAAGCCGAAGCCGTCAAGTTATTTTCTAATACCTATCTAGCTATGCGCGTGGCCTATTTTAATGAACTTGATAATTACTCATTGATACATGGATTAAATACTAAGCAAATTATTGATGGTGTTTGCTTAGATCCACGGATAGGAAACCATTATAACAATCCAAGCTTTGGATATGGTGGTTACTGCCTACCAAAGGATACAAAACAACTCTTGGCAAATTATTCTACAGTCCCTCAAAATATGATACGCGCAATTGTTGACGCTAACAAAACAAGGAAAGATTTTATTGCAGACCAAATTCTTTCTGTCAATCCAAAGACAGTTGGGATCTACAGGCTTGTAATGAAAGCAGGTTCCGATAATTTCAGAACGTCAGCCATTCAAGGCATTATGAAGCGAATAAAAGCAAGAGGTATTGAGGTAGTTGTTTATGAACCAACCCTTAAAAGCAAAGACTTCTTTAATTCTAAGGTTGTAAGGCAACTAAGTGACTTCAAGCAGCAATCTGATGTAATTGTCGCGAATCGCCTTGACGAAGAGATTAATGACGTATTAACTAAAGTATTCTCTCGTGATTTATTTGGGAAGGACTAATGAAAGTATTGGTAACAGGCGTTGCAGGCTTCATCGGCTCGTTTCTTGTTGAAGCCCTTACTAATCGTGGAGATGATGTTATTGGTATAGATAATATTAATGATTACTATGACCCTAAGCTCAAATACGATCGACTAAAGAGGATCAAGCATAATCTATTTAGATTCACAAAGATGGATATTTCCAATCGTGAGGAAATCGCTAAACTATTTAAAGTTGAAAGATTTGATTTAGTTGTTCATCTTGCTGCACAAGCTGGTGTCCGATATTCTATTGAAAATCCTAATGCCTATATTGACACCAACTTAGTTGGTTTTGGAAACATATTAGAAGGATGTAGGCATAATCCAGTAAAACATCTTGTTTATGCTTCAAGCAGCTCTGTGTATGGTATGAATACCAAAATGCCATTTTCAGAAAAAGATAATGTAGATCATCCAGTTTCACTTTATGCTGCGACAAAGAAATCAAATGAATTGATGGCCCACTCATACTCAACACTATACAAAATTCCTACAACCGGGCTAAGGTTCTTTACTGTCTATGGACCAATGGGTAGACCTGATATGGCCTACTTCTCATTTACAAAAGATATTATAGAAGGTAGAAAAATTCAAATATTCAATAATGGTGACATGCTAAGAGATTTCACATACATAGATGATATTGTGATGGGAATCATGGGAGCTTTGGATAATCCAGCAAAGCCAGCTTTAAAAGAAAGGTCAGAGATGAAAGCAGATGAAAGTGCTTCACCATACAGGATCATGAACATTGGTAACAATACACCCCAAAAGCTGGGGTATTTTATCGAATGCATTGAACTCGCAATTGGAAAAGAAGCGGATAAAATATTTTTACCAATGCAAGACGGTGATGTTGTCGCTACTTTCGCAAGTACAGAATCATTACAAAACTTATGCAACTTTAAACCATCAACTCCACTCAATGTTGGAATACAAAGTTTTGTTGAATGGTATAAAACTTATTATAAAATTTCTTAAAATGTTATCTTAAATTTATGAATATTCTCATTACTGGCGGCGCAGGATACATTGGTTCCCACACAGCAGTTGAAGCTTTGAACAAAGGACACAACGTTCACATCATCGACAACCTAAGCAACAGCAATGGCATTGTTTTTAATAAGATTGAAGAGATAACTGGGAAGACACTCAAATTTTATGAAGGTGATGTTCGAGACAGTCAATTCCTAGATACTGTTTTTGTCAAAAATAAAATTGATTTAGTAATTCACTTTGCTGGGCTAAAGGCGGTTGGTGAAAGCCATAAATTTCCCTTAGAATATTTTGATGTTAATGTTAATGGAACATTAAAATTAACTAAAGCTATGGCCAAAGCTGGTATAAAAAAATTAATATTTAGCTCATCAGCAACAGTTTACGGAATAGAAGCTGCAATTCCCTACGTTGAGACTCAATCAAGAGGAACTACTACTAGTCCATATGGCACATCTAAATCTGTTGTTGAAAAAATGCTAACAGATTTGTCAAGTTCAGATCCAGATTGGTCAATAGTTCTACTTAGGTACTTTAATCCAATTGGTGCACATACTACTGGGAAAATTGGTGAAGACCCAAAAGGAATACCAAATAATCTCGTCCCATTTTTAGCGCAAGTTGCAGTCGGCAAAAGAGAAAAGCTCCTAGTTTTTGGAAACGATTATGATACGAAAGATGGTACATGTGAACGTGACTATATTCATGTAATGGATCTTGCCGATGGACACTTGTGTTCTATAAATGCATTAAAACACAAAGGGATAAAAACCTATAATTTAGGCACTGGAAAACCAACTTCAGTCTTAGAGGCTATAATCGCTTTTGAAAAAGCAAGTAACCTTAAGATTAACTACGAATTTTCACACCGGCGTTTAGGAGATCTAGCGGCATTCTGGGCGGATGCTAAAAAAGCAGAGATGGAATTAAATTGGAAGGCTAAAAGATCACTTAATCAAATGATGAAAGATACATGGAATTGGCAAAAAAAAAATCCAAGCGGCTTCTAAGTCTTCACAGAAATATATCCAAGGATCTGGTCTGTAGATGAGGACTAAATTGTAATACTTCTTATTGTCAATCCCTGTTACAAATAAAAAAGGGCATCTCCGTCTTCAGGATAAGCAGGCCAAAAGCTACGATTACCAATAGCAATTTTAACCGGATTGTCTGTAATTAAAATTGTTTCCAGACTGTCCGCATAACATAATCACGGTAGCTATGGACGATACGAACAACTTTATCTGCGACATTCGGCATACTGTAATCTTCCACCAATCGAAACTCATACTTTTCATTACGCACTTGTAACTCTATAACAGACAAACTCTGCAACACACGCTCAACCTCAAGTCCAACCATTATGACAGCAGCCTCTTCCATACCTTCAGGGCGCTCATGTGCTTCACGGAGATTCAACGCTGCAAAGTTGAGAATTGAAGATTCCTCATTAATCGTGCCGCTATCAGATAAAACAGCACGTGAAGATATCTGAAGCTTGTTATAGTCCATAAACCCTAAAGGTTTAATAAGTTGTACTTTGGCATGAAACTTTACCCTCATAGCATCAATTCGTTTCTGTGTGCGAGGATGGGTAGATACAATAACAGGCAGGTTAAAATGCTTTGCGACACTATTTAATACATTGACTAACTTAAGAAAATTTTCCTCAGAATCTATATTCTCTTCTCGATGTGCGCTTACAAGGAAGAATTGGTGCTCTTCCAATTCTAAGCGACTCAAAATATCAGATGATTCAATACCAGCTCTATAGAAGTTAAGTACTTCAAACATCGGGCTACCAGTTTTAATAATGCGGTCGGCGGGAAGACCTTCGGATAGGAGATAGTTTCTTGCAATGGTGCTGTAGGTTAGGTTAATATCGGCGGTATGGTCAACAATACGTCGGTTAATCTCCTCTGGTACTCTCATATCAAAGCATCGATTACCAGCTTCCATATGAAAAGTCGGTATCTTACGACGTTTTGCTGGAAGCACAGCCATACAGCTATTGGTATCACCTAACACTAAAACTGCTTCAGGCTGAATCTCACCCAGCACACGATCGACAGCTATAATAATCTTTCCAATAGTTTCGGACGCAGAAGTGCCTGCTGCATTTAAAAAATAATCAGGTTTGCGGAGACCTAAGTCATCAAAAAATATCTCATTGAGTTCATAATCGTAATTCTGACCTGTATGAACCAAAACATGTTCACAGCTTTCATCTAGCTTAGCCATTACCCTAGACAAACGTATAATCTCAGGACGTGTACCTACAACTGTAACAATTTTTAATTTTTCCATAATAATCCCTTAAACCAGCACATAAAGCAAAATGTAATTTAATGATCGTAGCATAGACTCAATCGATCGCACATCCAAATGTGTCAGGGTTATCTCTATCAAAAATTTCATTTGCCCATAACATACAGATCAAGTCGTCATTACCAACATTCGTCACATCATGCGACCAGCCAGGTACGGTTTCGACTATCTCAGACTGCTCCCCCGAAGTATAAATTTCATAGTACTCACCTGTGAGCATATGACGGAAGCGGAAACATGCATTACCCTTTATAATCAGGAACTTTTCAGTCTTTGAATGGTGAAAATGACCGCCACGTGTGACCCCTGGGTAGGCAGTAAAAAAAGAAAATTGGCCAGCATTTGAGGTTTTCAGCATCTCAACAAACATACCACGTTCATCTTCATGCTGTTGAACTGTATAATTAAAATAATTAGTAGGAAGATAACTAACATACGTGGAGTAAAGGCACCTCACTAGCCCTGTGCCTACTGGCTCAGTAATCATACTGATACGAGAGGCCTTGAATCGCTCAATCTGTTGCGCCAAAGCACCTACTGTTAACGAGTACTCTGGCTCGACATTCACACTGAAAGTATTTTTATGTGAGCTTGCCAAATCACCTCCTGACAGCAAAGCAATGAAGCTACTTACAACATCATCTATATAAACCAAACGAATAATTGCTGAGGGATCATTTATCTTAATGGGGATGTCACGAATTAAATTATGGCAAAAGGTCGCCACCACAGAGTTGTAATTAGGTCGCGCCCACTTTCCAAATACATTTGGTAACCGATAGATATAAACCTCATTTCCAATATCTTTTTTAAGCTGAAAGAGAGTCTTCTCTGCGCTGAGTTTACTAGAGCCGTATGCATTTTCGACCTCGACTTGGATGGATGAGGTAAATACCAAATGGATAACCCTACCGCTAGCTCGAATGGCTTTAGCAATCATCTCTGTCAAAACTGCATTTCCTGTGTAAAAATCATCTTCACACTCAGGGCGGTTTGTTCCAGCCAAATGGAAGACCCAGTCGACACACTCAAGCTTGGCAGGAAGGTCCTCATAACTATCTTCACGAGTGAACGTAATAACATTAATATGTTCTTGGTCTCTCAAACTTAAGATGAAGTTTTTGCCAATAAAACCATTGGCACCGGTTACTAAAACGTTCATAAATCAGTCTTCAGGGTTAATGTAATGACCGCTTTCTAAAGCGCGAATAAAATCAAGCTTTCGCAGTAAAGCTTGTAATCCTGGCAAATCAAGACGTTTAGTATTATGAGAGTTATAGTCTACGCTATCAGAGATTTTTTCGTCACCTTGATCTATAAATTTGCCATAGTTGAGATCACGAAGATCTGGAGGAACACGGTAATAATCTCCTAGGTCTTGTGCACAAGCCATTTCTTCACGGCTAAGAAGTGCCTCAAAAAGCTTTTCACCATGCCTAGTACCAATAATATTGATTGGATGGTCTGGCTTACCCATCATATCGACAAGTGCATTGGCAAGTGTACCTACTGTTGCGGCAGGAGCCTTTTGAACAAAAATATCACCATTATTACCATTCTTAAATGCATAAAGAACAAGTTCAACAGCATCGGATAGAGTCATCATAAAACGCGTCATATTGGGATCGGTGATAGTCAAAGCATTCCCCGCAAGGATTTGATCAACGAACAATGGGATGACTGAACCACGCGAGGCCATAACGTTACCATAACGTGTCCCACAGATCACAGTGTTCTGGGAGTCCAAACTTCGCGACTTGGCAACCATAACTTTTTCCATCATAGCTTTGGAAATACCCATGGCATTAATCGGATAAACTGCTTTATCGGTACTTAAGCACACAACACGCTTAACACCATTATGAATGGCAGCTTCGATAACATTTTCTGTTCCAAAAATATTAGTTTTCACTGCTTCCAATGGGTGAAACTCACATGATGGAACCTGTTTTAATGCCGCAGAGTGGAAAATAAAATCAACACCACGCGTCGCTGCAATTACGCTCTGATAATCACGAACATCACCAATATAAAACTTAAGTTTAGGACTAGAGTACCTCTTCCTCATATCGTCTTGCTTTTTTTCATCTCTACTAAAAACTCTAATCTCAGCTATATCAGAATCCAAAAAACGTTTTAGGACTGCATTACCAAAAGAACCTGTTCCACCTGTAATTAATAAAATAGACTTTTTAAACATTAAGAAATACCTTTTATATAACGAACATACTCATTTGATCTTGAGTAGCTTTCTGCATACGAGCTAAGAATTTTTTTGTTAGACTCAAGAGTAAACTGCTTCATAAAATCGCCTGATATTAACAATGATACCACTTCATTTAATGAGTTAGGTGTAAAAGAGGTAACATCAAACTCACGATAAACAGTGTTAAATTTCTCATCTGCAATGATTACATAATTACCAAAGAAGAAAGACTCTAAAGGAAATGTGGAGAAACACTCTAGCTCAGATGGAAAAAAACTAACATCCATTTTAGAATAAAATTCAGGAAGATCTGCAATTTTTATATAGCCATGATTTACAACATTAGTAGGAGCATATCTAGAAAAAACCTCATCAGGTAAAGTTACATGAAATGTAATCTCATTACCTAACAACGCCTTAGCAACAGCAAAGAGAAACTCAAAGTTCTTATGTGGATAATAAGATGAGACATAACAGACATTTAAACCGCTATGAGGAGTCTTGATGCAACTTGACCTCAATAACATAGAGTTAATAGTGTTCTTTATAACAATGATTTTATCTGGTGGGACAAAACGTGAAAGCTCATCTCTGACTGAGGTTGATTCAACAATAAAACAATCAGAAAGGTATTTAAAAAACATCTTTTGTAAACTAAACTTTAAATAAATCAAAGGCCACCAAATACCATGATATTTTTTGTATAAATAAATGTTACCAAAGATAATCCAAGGCTGTGCAAAACCTACAATTGAGTGTGAAGCCTTAAAGAAAGAATAAAAAGGCCCAAATATAGTAAAAATAGTTCTATATTTTAAAGAAAGATAGGTATTAAATAAAATAGACCTTATACCAAATGTATTTCGAACTATGACATGTTTACGAAATTTCTCGGGCAAATTTTGACAAACAATATCAGAAACATAAAAATCATAATCGCATTCCTCAACTCCAGAGTCTAGGAGGTCTAGAATAAAAGACGAAGCGACTTGTACCCCACCTCCGTGATGCAAATTAGTTGCATTAATACAAGTTTTAGTCATCTATTAACACTTCCATGAAATTATTTGCTTTCAGACTAACAGAATTCGCAACAGCAGTAAAATAAGCCGAACGACGCAGTGAAGAGTAATACTCTTGCTCGCCTCTTAATGAATCTAGCTTATTGTAAAGATCTTCTACGCTTCCAGATCTATAAATAATGGAATTTACACCGTCTATTAGAATATCAAATTCACTGGCCTGAGTATGAAGATTATCATCAGTTATAAATGGTGTGGAGTAACTTAATGCATGATGAATGCTAAGACCAGCACATGAGGGTACGACGGCAAAGTCTGCGTTGAAATATAGATCTTTAAGAACATCTTCATCGTAAATGCTATACTTGAACAAAACGAACTCTGACAAATTATTTTCGATTACATAAGATTCCATTTGCGAAAGGTGGGGACCGGTTCCAACAATAGTCAGATGAACTTTATAATTATTATTACTATGCGTATTGACGTAATGTAAAAAATTCAAAATAAACATTGGGTTCTTAATTGAGTTCAGCCGCACAACCTGTAGCAAAGCAATAGTGTCGCCCTCTATCCTTTTATCTCTATAAACAGGTGATATGGGCAAGCCATTACCGACTATTTTTAATTTTTTCTGGTTAACGCCTATCGACTTTAAATTATAATAACCAGGCTTACCATAAACGAATACTTTTCTAGAGAAATAAGAATAAATTAAGTAGCAAAACTGGCCTACCAATCTATTAGCGCCTATTCTATGGAACATTCCCCAAGAATATGTTTTACGACTAAAAAAAATTGTTACTAACAATTGTGTAATATCTCGAGGATTTGCATTGACGACGATTTTGTCGAATTTGGTAAGATAAAAAATATTAAACAGCGAAAGGTTTATTTGGATGCCAAAAAAAGAGAGCATACTACTTTTTTTAAGAGTCAAGAAAGATAAACTACTTGTTGTATTCATGCCATCTTCAGCAACGTTAGAGCTCAGTATTGAAAGATCACAGTGATCCGACAGCATTCTAAAAAACTCAATGTTGTAATGAGGAATGGTGGGCTGAATAAATAAGATTTTTTGGTTTTTACTCATAAGCAATTTTATAAAGCCAGAATGGCTGAGGTCTCAGTGTGTTGGCATAATTAACTGGATAAAGAGGCACTCCTGAATTTGAACCAATGATTTAAATCGAAGTTTACCCGGGCCACACATATTGTCAACATGATTAGTGCCATGATATTGACTCAGTTAACATCTAAATCATCTTTGCTAATGGCCTGAAGATTAAAGAATCTAGCAAGGTTTATGTCCTAAAGTAAGCGCTCCAACTTTTTAAGTTAATTTAATAACAATATTTATTTAATTTTTTTTGGTAACAGAGAAATCATAAAATTAGGAAATGATAAAATTGAGATATTCCTTACCAATTTTTTCAATAGTAAATTTCTTGAGATATCTTTCCCTAGCTGCAGTTGAGTAATAATCATAGTTTTGTAAGACTTTCTCGATTATATGATCAATACCGTCCAACTCAGGTGGATAATCAAATACCCAAGGATCATTTTTTTGCTCAATCAAAACCCCTGCAGGACCTACAAGCTCTGCTATAGAGCCATTCTTGATAGACACAACAGGCAAACCAAATGATAGCGCTTCAATTACTGAGTTAGGGCATGGTGGATTTGTTTCTAGATTAATAAATATTCTAGAGGACGAAAGTTGTTCTAAAATATTAGCTCTTTCTGTGGGGCCGTGAAATATGTGAGACATGTTTGAAACACTATCACTATTGTACTTTCCAAAAATATGAACCTTATATTTGCAGATTTTTTTTAAAATACTATAAGCGACGGGCCCATTAACAGACCCTTCAACACAAATAACATCAATATCCTTGCAATCACGAGATGATGTGTTGTCTGGTGTGCCATTATATATAACGATTGATTCTTTAATGGTGAAGTCTGAACATTGCCACCAGTCACGTATGAAGCAACTCTGATAAATTATTTTGTCTGCCAGATATTTTCGTATAAAAGATACAAGAGCTTGCCTAAAATAAGATTTGAACTTATTTAAAACGCTATTATCTAATTTATATTGCCAGTTTTTTCCATCGACGCGATGAATGATTTTAACGCCTCGTAGTTTCATTATTAAGAGCCACAAAATAGATTTCGTACCACCCATCACTAGTATAACGTTCACACGACCTCTCAATTTTTTTTTGTAAGAAAAAGTCACATTGTTGTCATTAAAGTAGTTTTCTAAGTTTCTCTGAAACGTACCAACACCACCATGCGCCGGCGCCCTGTGGGGGAAAATTATGTTATACATAGAAACTTTCCAGCTTTTTTGCAATTAATGAAAACACATTTATAAACCAATATTTTGCGTATTTTAACCTCTTACTTCTAGATAAAAATATCTTCTTAGTTGTTAAAATAGATGAGTCACCATAAGTGAAAAACAAATGATCGTAAATTTTTAATCTAGCCAAATTCATATCAATATAGTCATCGTAGTCGCCCCATTCTTCCATGTTTCCAACTGTATGAGCTAAAAAAATAGTATCATTAAAATCAAACGAATTAGAAAGGTAGCTCCAAATTTGCATTGGGTACCATGCATCTCTTACCACAGGCTCATTATTAACATCTTTAATAAACGACTCGGCTAATTTGAAAGAAAGGAAGTTTCCAGTTAAAACTCGATTGTCATCAATAAAATAAGGTTTTTTAAAAAGCATGTGGCTTAAGTTACTAAACATTTTACCGATTTTTGCGCCGTCATCAGAACATAATGCTGCATTAAAACGAATTAAGTCGAAACGCAAATTAATGTAACTGTTTAGGTCAACGTCACCAATAAAATAATCGTCATCCGTTACATAAAGCATAAAGTCATCCTCGTTGCCAACTCTCAAAAAATGGCTAATCGATTTGCAAACATTCTTCCTTGGGCCAATGTTCGAATCATTCTTGAGATATATAATGTGGGGTTCATCAAAATTTATTAAATTTGATGGATCGTTATCTATAATAATATGTTTGAATTGGCATTTAACGAATTTTTTTGTAGATAGAATTAGTCTATTTAATTCTTTATTTCTTTTGAATGTGGTTGTTACGATATATATCATGATTTATTACTATATGATGGACAGTGAAAATTAAGAAAAATATTAAAATAGAAACTTGCGGCAATGAAAAAGCATTAGTGCCAAATTCGCACATAAATAAAAACGTTAAGATACTGACTAAGAAATCATTATACTTTAACTTTGTGATGTAGATTTTCCTAAATATTAAAAATATTAGAGAGTAGTATGTTATTAAATAGAAAACACCTCCCGTGACGAACTTTATTACATAACCACTGTCACCGAGCCCCTTTCCAGAATAACCCTTACTTTCTTTAGTAAACCCAAACAAATAGTCGACAAGAGTTAAGTCTACGGATGCAAACATAATAGCTATATTAGAGTCATTGCCATAACGTCCACTCAGAAAAAATATGTCAATGAACATCATCAGCTCTTCTAGGTTGAAGAAGGCGAGCACAGCTATAAAAATAACAATTACAACAGCCAAATAAATTACAAAATATTTTTTTGGCGGAAAGTAATAAAAAACCAGCAACAAAATTGACATTTGAAAAACAGTCGAAAGAGAGCCGTATCCACAAAATAGTGTCATTGCTGATAAAATCAAAAAATTGGAGACATTTAAAACATTTATCCTCCACAAATAAAAAATACAAAACAATAGTATTGAGAAGAAAATACCTGAGGATACCGGCTGAAGGAAAAACCCAGTGAAACGCTGTTGAAGACTCGTAACATAAGAGAGGGAGACGTTCGTTCCCATTGATTGTGAGTGCGATTCAATAATGTACCCAGAATGATAAAATTTTATGAACGAAGAATAGAGCGCGTTATCTACAAACCCAATAATAATCAAAATAAGATTTAATAATAGACAAATATAGAAAAACTTTAAAATAGCACTTAAGCTATACCTATGGAAAGGTAGGTTAAGGATTATAAAGATAACAACAAAAATCCTAAGATCGGAAATAAAATATTTTCCAATCTCATTAAAGCGATAAAATCCTATTATCATTATGGTGAAAATAATAACTAAGTAGAATATAAAAAAAATCGGTAAACGCGGATTTTTTCTGACTAATAAGATTTTTGATGCAAAAATAACCAGAAATATATCATATATATAAGGAAATATGCCTGGTAAAAACTGGGAGTATAAAAAGCTAAAGTTCATTCATTTTAATTATCTTTTTGAAATATCTTTCAGCTTTGACATCATGTGATATCAACAGAATGGTTCTGTCAATCTTAGTAAGCATAGACAGGATGCGCATGGAGGTTGAATCATCCAAAGCGCTGGTAATTTCATCCAACACCAAGATTGGCCTATCGGAATACAATGCACGTGCTAATGCAATTCTTTGGCGCTGACCACCTGAAAGTTTGCTTCCATTGTCACCAACATTATGGTGTACACCAAAGCTCTCTACCAATTCCTGCAATTCCGCTTGTTTTATAACTTTTTCAAACCTTGCCGAATCCAATTCATAATCACCGATGATGTTATTTTCAATTGAATCATTAAAAATATAAAAATCCTGTGGGACAATGGAGAATTGACTAAAACTTGATGCTTCATATGCGCCATACACTACGTCGCCACCCTTTGCTGGGATGAGGCCAATTATTGTATCTACCAAGGTTGTTTTTCCGCTTCCTGATTTTCCCACTATTAAAATTTTGTCTGATTCTTGAATTCTAACATTAAGACCAGAGATCAAAATATCATCAAACCCTATTGCTAATTTGTTTAGAACAATAGGTAAGACAGGGTAATTGGTCTCTTTTTGCTTTGCTAATTCCGAGAAGTACTCTCTGTCAATCTCACCAATAATATGTGAGCTTGATCTTATATTGATAAGTGAACCATTGATAAGCTGCCCCATCGGTAATATTTTTTGCAACCCAAAGGTCAGCGCTGCTATCTCTTCTATGGTTATAATATCTCTATAAAAATACGACATGGCAAGCAAAAAAACTACAAATGTTGATTCGAATATATATTTAGGCAAAGTCGAGATGAATTGAATCTTTGCCTGGGAGGTCCTAAAAGGTCCTTCAAATTCAGCAAAGTCTTGTACGTATCTATTTTTATTATTGGTAACAATTATTTCCTTAAATGCACCAATCAAATCATTGATCACTTTATTGATTTTTATTGAGTTGTGAGAATTAATTCGTGATAGCTCATGCAATCTATTTTTCTGTAATTTATTGTAAATCGTATATAAAAGAGTGGTAACTAAGATCAAGGAGAAAACCAAATAAAAATTGTAGTACAACATGCCTGATATCAGAATTAATATCATTATTACGTTTGTAACTATCATTAGAACTGGCAATACCACCCGGTTTATATAAATGTTAACCTTTACATTTATAAGTGCCGTATATTCTTCTTTCTGCATTTTTTTGAATTCTATAAAATTCCTAGAAAGAACATTTCTGAATATTTTTGTGCTTAATTTAAATCCAATCTCTTGAGATAAAAATGTAGATTTTCTATTTAAGTAGATCCTACAAAAACAGGTAATTATAATTATAGTTACTAATAAAATTAACAGTTCTAAACTATCAAGATTTAACGGTAATGGTGAATCAATATCACTTTTCTTTGTTATTATTGATACAAATGGCAATATAATGCCGATGGTCAGGAGCTCGCCTAGTCCTGATATAGCTCCCAGTGCCAATAATTTGAAGACATCAAATTTATTATTTGTTATGTAATATTTTAAAACGCGCACGGAGATTCCTATTTTTTTATTTCAAGGCCCTGGGATCATATAATCGATGTAATCCTAGGATTGTGGACACTTGTGTATCCAGCTAAAAAGGTTTGTCTATTAAATGATCCACTAAAATCTCACTACCTAAGTTGAGTGGGTTATATTTCTTCTTGAGATTTTTTTTAAAATTTAAAAAATGCATTTTAGTTTACCTCGTAACTTTTTATCATCTTTGAAAATCCAACCTTTGGAGTAATTTTAGCCGACCAACCCAATGATTCTAGTTTTTCTGTATTTGGTGTGGAATTTTGAACTTTGCTTTGCAAATAACTGCCACTTTCTTTTTTAACGAATTGGACTCTTAGTTTTTTTTCTGGAGATAATCCTGTCAATAGTATAGCGAGCTCTTTGATTGATAGTTCACCATTTTTATTTGCTAAGTTGTAGGGCATTCGAGTTTCGCCGTCTTGTAGAACTTTAAATATTCCCACGATAGCATCACTAATGTAACAAAAGGCCCTTACGGCAGAACCATCACTATTTATTATAATGTCTTGGCCATCTAGTACATTAAAAACAAAGTCCGCAAATACTCTACCATCATCTCTTTTCAACCCAGGCCCGTAGGTGTGAAAAGGTCTTACTATATAAACAGGAGCTCCAAATTGATGTGACCAGCTTACACATAGTGTCTCTCCTAATCTCTTACTTTCGGAATAGCATGACCTAACCGCCGTTGGATCTATGGCTCCGTAGTCTGTCTCTTTAACGCTTGAGATACTATCAGTATTTCCATAAACTTCGCTCGAACTAACAAATAAAAAACCACCCTCCTTCGGCTTTATATTTTTCTTTAAGAGTTTCAGTAAAGATGCCGTGCCAACAGTATTCGGCAGGATTGTTCCTACAGGGTCGATTCCGTAGAACTTTGGGCTGGCCTGGCTTGCCGCATGAAATATATAGTCAAATTCAGGAAGCGCAGGAATTTCAACTTCTTGCAAATCCCATTCTACAATATTAAAATTTTCTAGCTCAGTAAATTTATGGAACTTCTGCTCGGCCCGGGATTTGTCTCTCACTATCACATAAAGTCTTATATCTTCGTTTTTTTTAGTTATCAGAGTCATAAGTGTGTTGACAATATAACTTCCTATAAAACCTGCTGCACCAGATACCAAGATAGTTTTACCATGAAACTTGCCCCATTCTATTCCAGAGCCAATAATTTCATTTATATCTTCATCAAATATACTCATTAAAAATTTAGACCGAAAAACTCTTCTAGTTTTTCGACCACAAAGTTTAAATGAACTTGATGCAGAGATGGCTGAACGCCAACCCAAAATGTTTGGTTCATGGTTCTATCGGTGTTCACTAGGTCGCCAACAACCCTGTACTCTACGTTTTTAAAGTAAGGCTGCTTAGTTAAATTTCCAGCGAATAAAAGCCTTGTACCTATATTATGCTGATCAAGATATTTCACGAGATCTACTCTTTTAACTCCAGAACTCTCTTTTATGGTGATGGGAAACCCGAACCAAGAAGGCTCACTATTTTCAGTCTCTTCAGCAACTTCTAAGTAATCACTTAGCAACAACAGTTTTTCTCTTAGAAAATTATAATTATGTCTTCTTGCTTCAATAAAACCTTCTGCTTTATCTAATTGAGCTAAACCACAAGCAGCCTGCATATCAGTAATTTTTAAATTGTAACCCAGGTGTGAATAAATATATTTGTGATCGTAACCATGTGGCATGTCACCAAACTGCTGACCAAACCTATTTCCGCATGTATTATCGCAACCAGGAGCACAATAACAATCTCGGCCCCAGTCCCTGAATGACTCTGCTATTAGTTTTAATTTTGAATCATTTGTATATACCGCACCGCCTTCGCCCATGGTGATGTGGTGTGCAGGATAGAAACTCATAGTCGCCATATCACCCCAGGTTCCGACCATCTTTCCTTCATATTTCGCACCAAGAGCGTCGCAACAATCTTCTACCAACCACAAATTGTATTTATCACAAATCTCTCTTACTTTTTTTAGGTTGAAGGGATTCCCCAAAGTATGCGCAAGCATAATCGCTTTAGTCTTTTCTGTAATCGCACCTTCGATTAAATCGGTATTAATATTATGTGTCTTCATATCAATATCAACAAATACAGGGATTGCACCAAATTGAATAATTGGATTTACTGTTGTAGGAAAACCGGCAGCAACACCAATTACCTCATCTCCTTTTTTAATAGCTCTATCTCCAAGTAATGGAGATGTTAGGGTGCTAAATGCAACTAGGTTTGCAGAGGAGCCTGAGTTAACAGTAATGAGATGTTTAACGCCAATGAATTTAGCAAGTTTTTGTTCAAATTCTTCATTAAAACGACCTGTCGTTAGCCATCCATCCAAAGATGCTTCAACCATTAATTTTAATTCTTCAGCACCGATGAGTTTTCCAGAAGGAGGAATTAAAGTTGATCCTGCTTCGAATAATTTTGGGGCTAAAGTCATATCCGCATACTTTTGAACCAATTTTGAAATATCTTCTCTTAAATTTTCTGGTGTCATTTATTTTTCTCCATTCATGAATTCATATATTTGTTGTAACGTCACATCTCTAACAGAACCGCCTGAGATCCAACATTTATGCCAGTCTACTACTTTTAATAACGCAAGATCCAGTGACCATGTAGGGTACCAATTTAGCTTTGCAGCAGCCTTACTAATGTCTAATTTCAGAAGTTGAGCCTCGTGTGGGTGACCTCTATTATCATGTTTCCAAGATACATCTTCACCCCAATAATCAACAATCTTGTCGAGTACCAATTTCACTGGTTGAACATCACTGTTTTTTGGACCAAAGTTCCAACCTTCAGCATATGCGTTACCATTGTTAAATAGATTTTCAGCTAACACAAGATAACCTGACAAGCAGTCTAACACATGTTGCCAGGGTCTCGTTGCATAAGGATTTCTAACAATCAAAGGCTCTTTTTTTTCAAAAGCTCTTAAGGCGTCAGGCAATAATCTGTCTAATGCCCAATCTCCCCCGCCAATGACATTACCTGCACGGCCTGACGCCAACGCTGGAGATGATTCGTCAAAAAAAAACGATTTTCTATAAGCAGTCGTCACAAGCTCAGCGCAACCCTTGCTATTGCTATATGGATCGTAGCCACCCATGGGCTCATCTTCCCGATATCCCCATACCCATTCTTTATTTTCGTAACATTTATCTGTTGTTACATTAACAATCGCTTTCAACGACCGGCAATATTTTGCCGCTTCTAGAATATTGACCGTACCCATAACATTTATTGCATAGGTGTTTTGTGGCTGTTCGTAAGACAGTCTCACTAATGGTTGTGCGGCCATATGTATCAATACATCTGGATTAAAGGATGTAATCTCGTGATGAAGATGATCATAATTCCTGACATCTCCGATGATCGATTCAATACCATCAGCAATAGCAGCATCCATATACATTGATGGCGATGTCGGGGGCTCCAAAGAGTAGCCTTTAACAGTAGCCCCCATTGAGCACAACCAAAGAGATAGCCAACTACCTTTAAAACCAGTATGACCAGTTAAGAAAACCTTTTTCCCTTCCCAAAATTCAGGTGTTACTTTACCCTTCATAGGCTACCACTTTCTCCAAGGTGCTTTATTCTGCTCCCAAAGCTCTTCAAGATATACTTTATCTCTGAGAGTATCCATAGGCTGCCAAAAACCATCATGCTCAAATGCCATTAGCTCGCCCTCTGCAGCCAAGTTATTCAATGGCTCTTGCTCCCAAATACAATCATCTCCATAGATTTCTTTTAAAACAGCAGGTGAAAGAACAAAAAATCCACCATTGATAAGTGCACCGTCCCCCTTGGGCTTTTCGTTAAACGATAATACTTGATTTGAAACTACCTCAAGCGCCCCAAAACGACCTGGAGGGTAAGTTGCAGTAATTGTGGCTTTTTTTCCATGTGCATCATGAAATTCAATAAGCTCAGAAATATTTACATCCGAAACGCCGTCACCATAGGTTAAACAAAACGATTCCTCGTTTTCTATATAACTACTTACCCTGCCTAACCGGCCTCCTGTCATTGAGCTATCGCCAGTATCTACTAGAGTAACTGTCCAAGGATCCGCCCTTTCTTGATGTACCTCCATTTTGTTTTCTTTCATACAAAACGTAACGTCTGACTGATGAAGAAAATAATTAGCAAAATATTCTTTTATTACATAACCCTTATAACCACAGCAAATAATGAAATCATGGATACCGTGAGAAGAATACATTTTCATGATGTGCCATAAAAGTGGATGACCTCCAATTTCAACCATAGGTTTTGGCTTTATGGATGTCTCTTCACTCAACCTAGTACCAAGCCCACCAGCTAAAATTACTGCTTTCATAATTACCTCCCTGAACTTACAAATGCATCCGAATGAAAATCATGTACGTTCAAACCATAATCAATAAGTTTTTGCTTACTATCACGAATCATAGCTTCTGAACCACACGCATAAATTGTTGTATTAGATATATCAAAATCACCGTCTAAGAGCATGTCTTGAACATATCCGTAACGATACCCAGCCTTATTCTCTCTAGATAATACTTTTGTGAGACCAATAGTTGCAGAAATATCAATTTCAAAAAACTCCGATTCATATCTATTGCCCCAAATAACCGAAATTCTAAGTTGTTCACTTGGCAATTGTGAAAGCATAGAAATCGCCGGTGCAATACCAGTACCTGTTACCAAAAAAACAACATTCTCCTTGACGCTCTCTCGCCAACCAAATGTACCCAATGGCCCTTCAATTCTAAATAAATCATTATCTTTGGAGTGATTGAATATTTGATCAGACATTACACCATTTAAAACTTTTTTAATTATAAGAAAAAAAGAACCATCTTTAGTTTCAGCATTCGCAAGTGAGTAACTTCTTCTATGGTTGCCATGAATCAAATCAACATATTGCCCAGGTAAAAAATGTAACTTATTTGAAGGGGGACATCTAAATGTAATTTTCAAAATATCTTTTGCAATTCTTTCGATTGAAGACACTCTAACAGGCAATGTTTTTGAAGGATATTTTGCATAAATCCCAAGATCACCAATATCAATTTCAATATCTGCTAATGGGACTGATTGGCATGTCAAAATTTTATTAGCTTGAGTTTCTTTATTTGAATGAAATGTATCATTCAAAGAATTTACCTCACCTGCCAATAGTTTGCATGCACAAACTCCACACTGCCCATTTGAACAGCTATATTGGAGCACAAGTCCAGCATGCCTAGCAGACTCTAAAATGGTTTTATTTTCCAAACTAGGAAATTCTTTTTTATTTGCAAGTCTGATTTTAAACATCTTAAAATAATTACCTAAAACATCCAACAAAGTCCAAACAGAATTGAGGTTTTTCTTGAATAGATAGAAATTCTTTGTGCTTTACAAGAAAAATATGAATATCAGCGTTATTTATAGCGCTGAGAACAGACACATTTTTTATATTATTAGGCGTATCAGCTATTTTAATGTTTGGTTCAACGCACCAAGTTTTTCCTGGATGCCAATCTGATAAATATTCAAAAATATGCAACGAGGGGCTTTCTCTGAGATCATCAATATCAGGTTTAAATGCCAATCCATAACAAGCTATCACAATCTGTTTTGCTGTTTTTTCGGGATTTATTTTCAAGAATTCTGCAATAGCTATTTTAACTTTATTTATTACCCATAGGGGCTTTGAATCGTTCACTCGTCGTGCTGTTTGAATTATTTTTGCTTCATTTGGTGCTTGACTAACAATAAACCAAGGGTCAACAGCTATGCAATGCCCTCCTACCCCCGGGCCTGGCTGAAGGATGTTAATTCTAGGATGACGATTAGCAAGTTCTATAAGCTCCCATATATTAATGTCCAATTTGTCACATACCATTGACAGTTCATTTGCAAAAGCTATTTGCACATCACGACAGGAGTTTTCAGTTAATTTTACCATTTCTGCTGTGCGAGCATTTGTAGCCACACACTCACCTTTAACAAACGTTTTATACAACTCAATAGCTCTATCTGAACACTTTTCTGATAAACCACCAATAACTCGATCATTTTGAACCAATTCTCTTACCACCTGCCCTGGTAAAACTCGCTCAGGACAGTGAGCAACACTTATATCTGCTTCAGATCCCATTTTGTGAGGGAACGACAAATCTGGTCGTAATTCAGATAACCATTGTGCGAGCTGCTCTGTTGCACCTACAGGAGATGTAGATTCCAAAATAACTAATGCCCCTTTTTGAAGAACTGGCGCAATAGATATTGCCGCAGCTTCAACATAACAAAGATTAGGCTCCGGAATTTGCAAATCGTTTTTTTTAAAAGGGGTTGGTACCGCAATAAGAAATGCATCAGCAGGCTCGGGTACTGTCACAGCTCTCAGGTAACCAGCAGCCACTGATGATCTGACCATGATATCTAAATCAGGCTCAACGATATGAATCTCACCGCGGTTTATAGTTTCTACAGTATTTTTATTAATATCAACGCCGATCACTTTCTTTTCGAAAGATGCAAAAATTGCGGCTGTTGGCAAACCAATATAACCTAAACCAATAACTGAAACTGTTTCAAATTGCATATTTCTTACTTTCCTAAAAGATTAAGAATTCGTTCACAAGCTTTACCATCTCCATACGGATTATGAGCACGACTCATTTTCTGATAAGAAGATTGATTATCGAGCAATTCTTGAACCTCATCGATAATCAATTCTGCATCAGTACCTACAAGTTTTACGGTTCCCGCCGCTAATGCCTCTGGACGCTCGGTAGTATCTCGCATAACCAATACAGGCTTACCTAAACTTGGTGCCTCTTCTTGAATACCGCCTGAATCAGTTAATATCAAATAAGAATGATTCATTAAGTAAATAAATGGGAGGTAGGATTGTGGCTCGATTAATTTTATGTTGTCGACCCCGGCTAAGATACGATTCACTGGTTCTTGTACGTTTGGATTAAGATGAACGGGATAGAGAATCAAATCTTGTAGATTAGATTTTGCAACTTTTACTAACGCTTCACAAATCCGCTCAAACCCCTCTCCAAAACTTTCACGGCGGTGACCAGTCACTAATATTAGGCGATTAAAATCTTTGAGGTACGGGAAATTTGATTCCATTTCATACTGAAGCCTGGGGTTGTTATTGAGCTTTGCAGTAATCATTAGTAACGCGTCAATAACTGTGTTTCCAGTAATGTGAATATCAGCTTCAGAATAGTTTTCTCTCAACAGATTTTCTTTACTTGTTTGAGTAGGAGCAAAATGATGGTTAGTCAAAGCACCTGTCAATTTACGATTGGCTTCTTCAGGCCAAGGACTGTAGATATTTCCTGTTCGAAGTCCCGCTTCCACATGCCCAACAACGATTTGTTCATAGTATGCTGCAAGGCTCGATGCAAAAGTAGTTGCTGTATCTCCGTGTACCAAAACAATATCTGGCTTGAACTCTTTCAAAACAGGTGTCAGCTTCATTAAGACCCGGCTAGTTACTTCCGGCAATGTTTGGCCTGCCTTCATTAAATTAAAGTCGAAGTCAGCTTTAATTTCAAAAAGCTCTAAAACTTGATCGAGCATCTCTCGATGCTGAGCCGTCACACAGACTTTCACCTCAAACCGCTTATCGTTAGCCATAGAATGAATCAGAGGTGCCATTTTTATGGCCTCAGGACGTGTGCCAAAAACAGTGAGAACTTTTTTCAAAGTGTTAATCCTACAAATTTTAAACTAATCGCCGATTGTCGATAATAACTTTTATCGAAAGTCAGCTATTTATTGTTTATGTATTAAAAAAATAAAAATTATTAAGCTTTTGTTCTAAAAGAATAATACCTTATAAAAACTAATGCGATACTTAGCATCCCGCCTAATAGCGCACTTAAGATGCAAATTAAAGCTCGTTTGGGTTCTGATTTTAGTTCCATTACAGCGGGAGGGTCAATGTAATCAAAAACGTAAAATTGATTGGCTTCTATTAGTGTTAACTTTTTAGTTTCTTCTTGCAATAACTGCGCTAAGACTTGCTTGATTTCAGACAAGCTAGTCATTGAAATTTTCTGATTAAGATAGTTGGCAGCCTTTTCTGATTCTAATTTATCTTTTTGTCTATAAAAACTATTAACTTCGTTAACAATTAACTCAGCCCATTGCTTTGCTATAAATGGAGATTGATGTTTGATTGATAAAGTGCTGAAGCCAGATTTTTTATCTTCAGTTAATGTAAAGTGTTTTGATTTAAATACTGCATAGCTTTCTTGAGCGCTTGGTATTTGTTGCTTAGGAGAAGAATAGTCTCTAACCCAATTATTGGTGCTCGCTTCATAAATGTTTTCATCAAAGTTTAATGTATTTGTTTTAGAGTTCCAGGATTTAACAGCCATAAGATCTGGCAGATAAATATTTGGCATTATGTTATTTTCAAAGAAACTTAGAGACCTAATCTTTTGTAGTGCTTTTACAGAATTACCCTGATCACCACCTGAAGGAAGGCTTATACCAGCAAGCCCTGCAAGACTACTATAACCTCCAATAGCTCCAGACATGCTGCCAGATGAGTTAACTGGAACCATGATAGCTTTAGATTGATATATATTAGGCAGGGAAAGGCTGTAAATGACCCCAATTATCGATACAAAAGCAGTTACAGAAACAATAATCCATTTACCTTCTAATAGAACATAAAAAAGTTCTCGAAGATCTATATCATTATCAAAGTCGTTGGGATGATTACTAGTATATGTTTCTTGCATAAAAAATTATTAATAGATGTATGAGTTAAGTTTATCGTATTCTTGTTTCTTTTTGATAATAAATTGTTTAGTTATAACTGCTTTTTGTTGAATACCCTTAGGAGTTAAGATGTATGCATAGTTTATTTTTCGGGATGATTTGCTAAAGTTATCTACTTTAATAAATCCAATATTTATCAATGCTTTTAGACAATAATTTACCTTTCCAATGCTTAAACCAGTTTTTTGAGCTATTTGTCTTTGAGATGCATTGGAATCACATTCGATAATATGCATAAGATCTAATTGGTCTTCTGTGATGATTTGAGGTTTGCTCATGGTAATTTAATAAATTTCCAGTAGCTGTTTACATATAAAAAAATAATTGAAGTTAATAGCTACCGCACGGATTTTAACTAAACACTTTGATTAATTAATACCGTTCAACAATTGATCATTGTAATCTTATGTGTGTATATAATCAACATATCATTAAAAAATAAGGTCTTTTTCTGGGATGATGGCTCGTCTCATAGAGCCAAGAAAAGTAAGAAACACACTAACTCTTTTTTTAGAAGGAAGGGAGCAAATTTTTACCATGTTTCCTTTTAAAGATCCCTTTGAAATAATAGCATCTTGCCCTATTTTAATTTGTGAAACTATTGGATCCATTTTTGAAGTCTCTTCTGCCATTCGCATATTTTCAATCTCTATATTAGACATGCAAGAAATGTTATTTCCAAATTTTATAATATTTTTTATACCCATTGTATATTTAAGAGCTGTGTAATTTTCAAGACTAGTATTAATAAATATGTAGCCAGGAAAGAGTATTTCCTCCTTAGAGTCACAATTAATCTTTTTTGTTGTTATTTTTGGCAAATAATAATCAAAGTTTTGATTTAATAGATTGCTTTCTAGTCGTTTAACTTCGTTAGTTTTATATAAAGCGATAAGCCATTTTTTTTTCATAATGCTTAGTGGTACCCGAGGCCGGACTTGAACCGGCACGATATTTCTATCGAGGGATTTTAAGTCCCTTGTGTCTACCAATTCCACCACTCGGGCATATTAATTGGTACCAAACTTTAGTGTTCTATTATACTTTTATATAATAAAAAGTCTTTAAAAATAATGGAGGCTGAAGCCGGAATCGAACCGGCGTAAACGGCTTTGCAGGCCGCTGCATAACCACTCTGCCATCCAGCCTGATTAAACAATGAGTATTGTATACATCTATATTGTAAAGTAAAAATATAAATGAATTTTTTACTCTCTTTCTATATCATCCTCTAAACAGTCCTCACCATACTGGATCTCAATAATATGTGTCTTTATTTTAAATGGGTTACTTATTTGGTGCCAGTGCATAATTGGAACAAGATAGTGATCAAACTTGTTAAGCTGAATCTCTTTTTTTTCATCAATATTTTTCTTTTCTGAATAAGAAACCATGCACGAACCCTCGCTCACTAACCAAATTTCATTTCTCTTAAAATGTCTTTGAAAGCTCATGGATTTTCCAGGATCCACTATCAACTCTTTAACCTTTATATTCTTTGTTTCAAATAAGTTAAAGAAAGATCCCCAATGTCTTTCTTCAAAATAATATTGCCACTTATTTAGTATCCAGGATGATGAATTTTTTTTATCATCACCACCAACACCAAAAAGGAAATTAATACCTGAAACAACCATTTCAGGAATATTTTTTTTATCCCTATCTCCCCCATTTGCAAAATAAATTTCTTCGCTGGGATAAGTTTTTTTTATAGCCTCTAGAGCATTTATACAAGAACCTTTTTCATCATCCTCGAAACTGATAACCTCATCAACATATTTAATAGCCTCAATAATAGACTTTCTTTCATGAAAAGGCATAAAAAATTTACCTTTCTTTTTTTCTAGCCAAGTATCGCTATTTAGAGCAACTATTAGCTTATCTCCATGACTCTTTGCTGATTTGAAATAAGCAATGTGGCCTGAATGAATTGGGTCAAAACCCCCACTTACAACTATCAATTTCATTGGTTAAGAATCATTATTTTTAAAAGTATTTATTGTGTAAAGTAAGCCTGTATATAAGGTGATAAAAAGAGAGGCGAAGAGAAAAATATCTGCAACAATAATTAGAAGCATATTATTTATAGTTAGAGCAATAAGGTAAATACTAATTGTAAAAAGTTGAACTGTTGTTTTAATTTTTGCTAAAAAAGTAACCTTGGTTGCCTCACTTTTGCTGTTTCTAGCATTTAAGTCCCTTAAAGCTCCAACCCAAATTTCTCTTGTAATTATTAATGCTGCAAAAAATCCAATCAAGTAACTTGAAAGATTGATTGCCAATCCAAAGAAAAGAAATACTACTAAAATTTTATCAGCTATTGGGTCGAGTATTTCTCCAAGCTGGGATACTGCATTATATTTTCTAGCTAAGTAACCATCTAACCAGTCCGTAAAACCAGCGATATTGAATAATATAAATGCGAGTAGATAGCCATCTGAAGACATTAATAAAAGAAAAATAATTGCTGCTAATATGATTCTTGAAAATGTTAGCAAATTTATAAAAGTAATCATTATTTGATATTTTGTTTTATTAGATTAGCTATTTTGTCATTAATGCCTCTAACAGTCATTAAGTCTTCAACATTTGCTGATTTTATATTTTTTAAGCTTTTGAATTTTAAAAGGATTCTATTTTTTAATGCAGGTCCAATACCAGGGATTAAATCTAGCTGTGATTTTT
>Ga0233432_10000946_pt1 | contig 28068 bp, 23 predicted proteins | sample SI_122_August201_6_FD_179870 | JGI IMG/M metagenome (GOLD analysis project Ga0233432, IMG submission 179870) | Seawater microbial communities from Saanich Inlet, British Columbia, Canada - SI_122_August2016_10_MG | ecosystem: Environmental > Aquatic > Marine > Inlet | place: Canada: British... | reverse complement strand
GAAGCTCCTCAAAATGCGTCAGGAGATCGACGTCAAACTACTTCCTCATTACCGTAAGCTGCCAGGAGTGAACGATCAATTTCTGAGAAATTTGGTCTCAGGGGAATTTGATCGAAACGTTGAGCTGATCACATTAGCTTTGAAAGACAATCCCGATGAAATCAGTGTGGCCCAAAGTCGTGTACTAGCCTTTCACCGTACGCTCTTTAAACAGGCAGAGGCCATCATCGATGACCCAAAGCTAAAGAAGTTGCTCGTCCTTCGAGAGAAACTATTTCGCTCATTACTTCAGCTTCGTTCCAAGGATGCAAAGTCCATTGAAAATGAAGAGAAGAAAAAAAATGAGAAAGAATCGAAATTGCAGGGGGAGATGGTTAAAAAAGAGTTGATGCTGATCAAGAGCCTTCTTCCAATTGGAGGTATGGCGGGCAAGGTTTTTCAGACGAGTCCAATTCTTGAAGAGCTGAAGTACCCGATTGGCAAAACATTCGTTGGTCAGTGGATGCAGCGAATTAGAGCGTGTGACCCCTACATTCCAGAAGAGCTTTCTGTGGTGATTGTGCCTTATAAAGGAGGTGGGTTTTTCGAATGGGATAAGAATACTCTGATTGTTCCTCTAACACCTTCCGTTCCAAAAGAAGAAGCCGTGATTAGAGCTGTTGCGAGCTACCGAATCCTGATGGATAAGCTCGAGAATGAAGGGCGATTGAAACAATTGTATGAGAAGCAGTTTGAGAAGGGAACATTTAAGGAACGTTTCTTTAAAGATTACACTCAGTGGGTCACCCACGTGGGCCAGGGGCACCGGCGTATTATGAACGACCGAAAGATCGACTTTTTTATGGAACATGTCGGGCCTTCAGAAGATAAGTTATTTGCTCCGAACAAATATATGCACCTGTCGGCTTTTCAGTTAAGACGACGGATCCGTGATGTGACGGCCCAAGTTGAAATCTCTCAAGAAGAGTACCTTGAGTTGGGTTGTTGTTTTTTCATACTCAAAGAGTATAAGAAGGCGGAATACTACTTGGACTTGGCCCTTTCTTCTGGGCGCCCCTCAGCTCTAGTTTTATTATCTAGAGGAATGGTTTACCGTTCCTTGTCTGACGCAAAGATGGCACAGAACGCTTTTCGCCAGTGTTCAAAAGTCTTCAAGGATAGTATTCATGGAGTTTACGCTTCCCGGCTTTTGGATAAAAAATAAGAAAAGAGGAAAGTTGACTGGAGCCATCCTCAGATATTTTTTTTAGACATCTGGTTCAAATACGATGGCTCCAATTAAATATGAATGATGCATGAACTAGATATTTCAATGTTATTGATGGGGCTTCTGGGAGGATTGGCCATCTTTCTTCACGGAATGGACACCATGACAGCTGCTTTGAAGGCGGTGGCTGGAGATGGAATGAAGACTCTATTGAAGAAGCTGACCTCAAACCGATTAGCGGCAGCTTTCACAGGGGCTGGTGTAACGGCAGTTATTCAGTCTTCTTCGGTGACGGCGGTGCTGGTCGTGGGGTTTATTTCTGCAGGAGTCATGAACCTTCAGCAGTCCATCGGAGTCATCATGGGTGCGAATATCGGAACGACGATCACAGCTCAGGTGATCGCTTTTAAGGTAACAAAGTATGCCTTGGGATTAGTTTTTATAGGTTGGTTTCCTTTGTTCTTCTTAAGAAAGGAGAACTTGCGTCAGGCCAGTATGGCCTTGATGGGGTTGGGGGTCGTCTTTCTTGGGATGACCCTGATGAGTGAAGCGACTCACCCCCTTAGGACATACCAACCCTTCATGGACTGGATGCAGAATTTAGAATCTCCATTGTTAGGGGTTTTATTGGGAGCTGCATTTACCGCATTGGTGCAGAGTTCTTCTGCGACAACAGGCATTGTGATCATGCTGGCTTCCCAAGGGCTATTACCTTTGGAAGGAGGAATTGCTCTTTGTATGGGAGCCAATATTGGAACCTGCTTCACGGCTCTTCTTGCTAGTATCGGAAAGAGGAGAGAGGTTCTTCAGGCAGTGGGGATACACATTATGTTTAATGTGTTGGGTGTGATCATTTGGTTTGCCTTTATACCTGAGATCTCCCTTTGGATGATCGAGGTCTCTCCACAGTCATTGGGCTTGGTTGGATTAGAAAAATTGGCGGTAGAAACTCCCCGACAAATTGCCAATGCCCACACTTTTTTTAATGTAGCCAATACTCTATTGTTAATTCCATTTGCAGGAAGGATGGCCAATTGGATTGAGTGGGCGATCCCAATTAAGGAAGAACAGGGCAAGGAGGCAAGGGTCACTCACCTGGATCACAATCTTTTAAAGACACCATCTTTTGCTTTGGTTCAGGTTCGACTTGAATGTTTGGAGCTAGGAGACAAGGTCGTTCATTTTTTAGATGAGTCTAAATTAGCATGCTTGGGAGAGAAAAAGTGGGATGGCAATAAAAATAGAGATTTAGAATATGAAATTGATGAGCTTCATAAAGGGATTGTTTCCTATCTAGCAAAACTATCTCGGCAAAAAATGAATGGGTCCAATGCGATGCGTCTGGGGCATTATTTGCAATTGGCAAATTATTTGGAAAATATGGGAGATACTTTGAATGAAAAATTACAGGATTTGGTGAGAGGCTTCTCTGAACTACCATCCAGTATGAGTGAAAGAACAAAGGACCATTTTGAGTCCTTGTTCAAGGTTGTTAAAAAATCACTTCATGATGTGATGGCAGGGCTAAAGAGCGAAGAAACCCACTTGGCTGAGGGAGTCATCGCCCTGAAGACAGAAGTGATGGAGATGGCTTTTGATATATCACATCGACTTGAAGAGCGACTTAAAATTCCGGGAGATGACCGGTTGTCCCTCTACCGATTAGAGGTTGAATTGACCGAAACCATGAGGCAGCTTTTTTATCTAACCAAGACGATGGCAAAGGTTGTGTTAGATCTAGACGGAGCGAGAGAAAAAGATCAATAAATTTTTGGAACCAGCATTGTTTCTGTGGGCATAGCTTGGTAACCAGAATCTTTCTGTCGTTTGGGAAGTTTCACCTTCGTTTGGGTTAAATCTTTATATGAAAATTGGCCCAGAAGTTGGCTGATCGCGTTGAGTCTAGCTTTGTGTTTATCGTCAGCTGGAATGATGTTCCAAGGAGCTTCATTGATGTGAGTGTGAAGAAACATGGCATCTTTGGCCTTGGTGTAGTCTTCCCAGCGAGCTCTAGATTGAAGGTCCATAGGAGAGATCTTCCAGCGCTTGGTGGGATCGTTGATTCTGGCTTGGAACCTCGCTTCCTGTTCTTGGTCAGAAACGGAGAACCAATATTTGATGAGATGGATACCGGACCGGACCAATAATCTTTCAAAATCAGGACATGACTGAAAAAACTCTAGGTACTCCTCGGTATCACAGAACTCCATCACCCTTTCAACTCCGGCGCGGTTGTACCAACTCCGATCAAAAAGAATCATCTCTCCTTTGGCAGGAAGATGGGGGACATATCTTTGGAAGTACCATTGATTTTTTTCTCTTTCGGTTGGGGTGCCTAATGCAACAACATGACAGATCCGGGGGTTGAGTTTTTCCATCATTCGTTTGATGACTCCCCCCTTGCCAGCAGCATCTCGGCCCTCAAATAAGACAACAACTTTAAGTTGTTTTTGGAGGATCCACTCTTGGAGTTTGACGAGTTCGGTCTGTAGACGACAAAGTTCGGTTTCGTAGAAATCTTTCTTTAAGGTTCCGTTCTTTCGGTATGCGGTTTTAGGGGCCAAAGGGCAGGGCTGATGACTTTTTGAAGAGACATGACCTTGAGATGTTGTTTTTGATTTGTTCATGATCACCATTATAGGTGATGGTGAGAAAAAATCATCACAAACTAAATGAACGTGATTTGGGCAAGCTGGAGTCAGTCAGTCACCGAAGTATTGATAATGGGAGATGCTGTTGGGGTGACGCAGTGAAGTCCTGGTCGGATTTGAAAGATAAGAATTAGGCCAGTGCCTTAGGGTGTGTACTCCACAAGAAGTAAGGTCTTGTCATCACCCAGAGAATTATTAGTTTCGTATTGAAGAACCTTTTCGTAAATGTGGCTCTTCTGTTCACTGAGGGGAAGGTGAGAGGATTCGAGGAAAGAGTCATAAAGCTTCTCCTCACCGTAAAAGTCACCATGAGATCCCATGGCCTCGGTTAATCCATCGGTATAGACGAGAATACGATCACCTGGTTGTAGTTTGACACTCTCTTCTTTTAAGTTTTCTGAAATAGAAGGAGAGATGAACAGAGGACTGCCAGTTCGCTTGAGCTCTTCAATCTTGCCAGTTTTTTTTCTAAGGAGAAGTCCGGGAGGATGCCCTGCATTAGAGAAGCGCAGAAGACCAACCTCGTGGAGGTCAAATGAAAAGCAAGTGGCGAACATACTCCTTGGAGTATCGGGTTGAAGCACACGGTTCAGTTCAGTGAGTAGCTGGCTTGGACTTTGGCCTCTTTCTGCAAGAATGTTGCTGGCTCCTTTGAGCATACTGACGATCAAGGCAGCAGGAACGCCTTTTCCGCAGACATCGGCGACGGTCCAGTAGATTCGGTTTTCATGGACGCGCATTCCGTAATAGTCTCCACCAATTTCTTTGGCCGATTGGTAGATGACTTGGCATTCGTAAGCCCCATAACTACCTGATGGTGGGTCGCGGAAGAGCTGGTTTTGAACTTTTTGGGCTAAGGAGAGGTCTGCTTGAATTTTCCGCTGCTCCTTTTCTAATTGATCCAAATGGATTTTTTGGAAAAGAGTTTCCAAAGACCTTCCGAGAAAGCGAAGCAAATCGACATGGCGAGGTTTAAGAGCATTAGGATTGACCTGGTTGTCTCCTAGAATGACCCCAAAGGTTTCCCCTTTTTTGTTGTGGAGGGGAACTCCAACAATGGAACGAACACTGTGAAGTGCAATGGTCTCTCCCCAGTCTTCAGTGCTGAGATCATCGGTGGATTCCATCAAGAGAGCTTCGTTGGATTCCCAAACTTTGGAAGCAAAAGTTGAACTGAGGCCTTTTTCGCTTGAGCCTTGTTGGCAAACAAAGTGCGTGATCTTGAAGCCATCGGAGGTTTTCTTCATGACGGCTAGTCGACTTGCAGGTAGGACTTCGAAAGTGGCCTCTAAGGCCGTTTTGATTAAATCACCTTTTTCTTGAACGAGAATTTTCTGGAGATTGAGAAGGGTGTTGATCATGCTCTCTTTCGAGTCACTAATTTTTTTATCTGCCCCTAAAACAATGCTTTCGACATAAAAAAGGGTTGTACCAACTAAAAAGCGATCTCCCCGGCTAAGGGTATGGCTCAAAATGGGTTGATCGTTGACCAAAACACCATTTGTGGAATTGAGGTCTTTGAGAGTGGGCCCTTCTTCGAAACTCAGTTCTGCATGTTGGCGACTGGCTTCTTCATCACTGTCTAAGACAATGTTGCAGAGGGGGTGTCGACCAAAAATGATTTTCTCCCCAGGAGGGCAATCAAAGACCGAGCCTTTTAAAGGCCCGCTTTGACAGTGAAACTGGATGCCAACTTTCATAGATGGGGTAGCTTTCTCGGAGCAAACCAAATTCAAGGGCAGAATAGAGTCCGAGAGTTAAGGATTGAGAAGTATAGCAATCTCAACAAGGATAATTACTATCTATTTGTATATCAATAACTTATGTCTTAAATGTATGGCGATCGAGCAATGTTGAGCTGTTCAAAAGACCATGAAAAGGAACCCTTGTAGGCCTTGTTAAAACCATTATTTCCAGAAAGTTGGTTCTCCTGCTAGCTCATTCGGTCAGGAAAATTATTCAAAAAAAGGTGAAAGTAATTTTTTAAATTGGAATTTGATCATTAATGAATTATTTTGGTGGCTTAGATAAGTTCTTTTTAGTGATTCTCGCATTTGGAGGAATCCTTTTGGGGAACTTGAATGAAGAGGAAAGAGACCTCCTCAACCTTTCAGTGATCTCTCGGGCAGTTGGGGAGAGGTCGCCGATGGAGTTGTTTAATAGCTTGTCTAAAGATAGAGATTCGAGCGCGTTTAGCCTTCCTCCCTTATCTGATTTTGAAGAAATTAGGCTAAAAAACCGACACCGAAAAACTTGGGAAAGCCTTAAATATAGATATGAGAGTGTTAGCAAAGGGATGAAAAAGGTGATGGAGAATGAGATTCGCCGCACGCTCAAGGAGCACCTTCTTTTTCTCGATCATCTCCAATCAAATTTCAGCTCTGATGAATTGAAAAAGCAGAAGGTGATGGATCGGGAGAGTTTATTCAAATTTTTTCAAAAAGAGGTCGATGAGACGACGCTGAGAAGGTGGGTGGAATTGGAGTTATATTTAAGGCAGCATCAAGGTGGCTTTGAACGTCGGTCGATGACGGCGCTTCAAAGTCGTTTTTCAAGTGTTCTTCGGACCTTAAAGAAACAATTAAAGTTCTTTCCAGAACATCTTCATCGTGATTTTGTGGACGACCTTCATCTCTATTTGTCGGAAACATTCACAAAAATAAAAGGAGTGAAGGAACTCGAAGAAATCCAAGCAAATTTATTGGCTGAGAGGGAAGTTCTTTTGGAGGGTTTATCTAGGAAAGCTTGGAAGATGTTTTCTTTTGGAAAAAGCGAGTCCGCTGATGTGACTGACCGTTTTATTGATGCTTTTCAGGAAATGGGTGGTTACGATAACATTGCGAGAAGAGGACGGTCGATGATTTTAGCTCAGAAACTCTTAGAGCTTCCTCCTTCGACAACTCAGCTACTTCCCGACTCACTCATAAAAAATATTAATCAAACCTCTCCATATTTTAAGAAGGTGGCTCGGAGTGAGAATTTAAAAACTTACTTAGCAAAGTTGACCAGCGAAGGTCGTTCTATCTTTTTGACTCGAATCCATGATCACATAGCATTTACTCTATTAGAGTCTTCTGGGCGTTTGAACCCATGGAGCTCGAAAGTGGGTATCGGCATGTTTTATGATGACAATGTTGCTCGTTGGCCCGATGACCTCACGTTCCCTACAGGGGTTGGTGACTCCGGTTTGAATCTGACTGGGCAAACTCAATACCGTGGCCAGCCCAAGAATGATGTTCAATGGGTTCATTCTGGTGTAATGAATATGTTGGACTATTTCGATGGTTCTTTTTCAAACCGTGAATATGTTCTTTTAGGATACACAGGGACTCAGCGACAGTTGTCTCCTCAAAAAAGCAGACTTCCCTTCACGCCAAGTTTTAGTCTTCATGAGTTGATCATGGAGCCATCTAATAAGTCATCAAAATCGTTGGCCTCTAGCACATTGACTGCTAGAGCGTCTTTTTTTCCGAAGAAAAAAAGTTGGTTTGGAGACCGTTTTAGTAGCGTTTATTTTTTTACTCAAACTTCTTTGGGTTATAGCGTTTACCATGGGGATCACCAAGAAGACTCCCTGAAAAAATCAAAAGACAACTTAAATGTTTCGGCTGCTTGGTATTTATTGGCATCGGGAAAGGATTCGGAAAGGTGGCTTTTTTCTCAGGGTCTTGAAGTTCAAACGTCAGACTCTGGCAGTTATGATTATCAAAAGGCTAAAACCACTTTGGGTTATCATATGCCTTTGGACAGCTGGGACGTGGACCTTCAGTTGGTTTATTTCTATAAACATTTTGGAGATTATGTTGGCGGAAATGACCGGAAAGACAATAGTTTTCGCTGGTCACTTGATGGGAAAAAATACTTGAGCACGTCGACCGAACTGTCTCTAGGGATTCTATATGAAGACCAGTCTTCGAACAATTCCTTCGCTGAATATAATCGTTACCAAATCAGGGGAGGGCTTCAGCAAAAATTTTGAAGTTAAAATGTTTCATCGTTTGTGTGATATTTGCACTTGGGCATCAGGGATTTTCTGCTGAGATTCTCTCTGGCCTGAAGGTCAGGTTGTCAGATTCTTATGGTTACGAAACATGGACCGCGGAAAAATTTTTACCCGTTGGTGCCAGAGCCTTCTCTGGTTCAAAGGGTGTTAAAATAAAAATCAGTGAAAGTGTTCATGTTGAGTTGGGGCGCGAAAGTGTTTTGAGCGTTAAAGCTATAGATGATGGGAAACCTTCACTGTGGTTGACTCGAGGTCGAATGCGGGTGCTGAGTGAACAGCAAGCTTTAACGGTGAAGACTCCTTCTTGTGATATTGACCTCACCCATGGCAAGTCAGACATCATCATTGCGAATCTAAACACTTTATGTATTGGTCGTGAAGGCGATGGCCTAAAGGTTCGGTCGAAGTTGGATGAGCAAAAGGTGCCGATCCAGAAATATGTTCTTGCGACTCCTCAAGGAGCTTTGATCATTAAAGAAATTGAAAAAGGCAATGAATTATCAGAAGAAGATGATGACGTTCAGGGAGACTCGTGAGGAGTAAATGATGAAAGGTTTAAAACAATCGATTCAATTAACCCTTGGGATAGCCCTTTTTGTTTTAACGGGGATGGCTTCTGAGGAAGAAAGCTTCTTTGGTATGATCCTCATTAAAGAAGGTGAGGTTTTATTGACTCGAGGGATCATGGAGTTCCCTGCCAAAATTGAAGATTCTCTTCAGTATGGTGATGAGGTTGAAACCGGTGAGAATGGTAGGGTTCAGCTATCGTTCAAATCTTCGTTTATCAGCATTGGCCCCAATAGTTACTTCAGTATAGAAAAGGAAGAAGAAGAAGGCCTAGATATCACTGTTTTAGCTCTCGAAGAGGGTGATATTCGCTCCAAAATTATTGACTTAGACCCAGATGAACGCTATCACATTGAAACAGAAAAAGGAACGGTTGTGGTGACGGGGACAGACTTTGTCACCTCCGTAGGGGAGGACGCCAGTTCTTCTGTTTCTGTGCTAGAAGGGTCTATCAAGATGGTCGGTGATGGGTCTGAGACTCAGTCAGTTGGGACGATGGAAACATTAGAGAGCCAAGACGGCCCAGGACAACTTTCTCCCCTTGGAGAGTCTCAAGCATCGCAGCTGAAGGCGGCCTTACCTGTTCCGACAGACCGAACGGAGAGCATGACCTTGCTTCCCGACCAAGGCGGGCAAGACGTTAGTATTGATCTGGTTGCCGTAGATGCCATTGCTCAGGGAGTTGACCCTGTTGTCGGAGCTCCCGTTGCTGCTGATTCGGCCCAAGAAAGTATCAATTCAGACTCAAGTGAATCCGTCCTCGTTAACCTTGATGAAGATGGGCAGGAAAATGATTCTTCAGATGTTGATATTGATGACCCAGATGTGCTTCCTCCAGATGTTGTGATCGCCTTTCCAGAGCTGAACCCGCCAGGGGGCGATGACTTCATTGGCATCCCAGGGTTCGATCCGCCGAACATTGATGACATCATCGGTATGCCAGGAATTTCCCCTCCAGGCTCGACGGACATCATTGGTGTTCCAGGGATTGCTCCTCCTGGAACCAATGAGCTTATTTCGACTCCATCTCTCGATCCACCGGTATCGGGAGCGACCATTGGACAGCCTAACATCTTACCACCCTCGAAGCCGTAGAAGACTTTAAATTGGTGGTTGCCTAAAGCGATGGTGATAGGGTCATTTGTATCTTTTCGCTGACAATCTTAAATCATAGATAAAAAAATATGGGTAGAGTTCAAAACTCGTTCCCTAAAGTTTACTTGATGATTTTTTAGGTGGAACAGTGCACTCTGTAACGAGACGACTGGTTGTTGTTAACTTCAGCTTAAAGAAGGGTCAGTCGTCCTTGCTTTGAAAGTATTGCCGGTTCCACAGGGCGCCGGTTATTTTTAAGGTACAAGAAGCTAGAACGAGAAAGGATTTCATCATTTTCCCTGGGAAGGTGTGATAGGCCCAGTGTTTGGCCAACCAATCTAGGGCATCTCCGGGATAACGGAACCAGTGATACAGAAATTGAGTTGTTCTAAGGTGATCTGCGTGTTTGCGGATGGATGGGTTTTCCCAATAAAACTTTTCGTCTTCTAGTATATCCAGAAGCTCTTTGGCTCTGACCTCATAGGTGTGTTTAGTCAAGGCATGGGCCTGTCCGCGTTTGGCCATTTCTTCACACTCTTCGGGATGATCAACCATCCACTGGAGTCGTTCGAGAAGGTTTTCTTCGGTGTAGACGATGGCATGGGTTTGATCCTCAAGGACGTCATTTAATGCCGGCACTTCTGGAGTGAGAAGGGGCCGTCCTGCAACGAGAGTCTCCATGACTCGCATGTTGAGGTCGTGGTGAACAGCTTGATTGAGAACAATTTTGCACTCTTGGTAGAAGTCAGCCACTTCTGAGCCGGTCTTGCTTCGGTTTTCTACCTGTAGTTGATGGTGAGAGGAAACTCTCTCTAATAAACGTTTGCGTCCAACCAATTGTGGGTGATTTGTGACGCTTCCTGAAAAGCCAACTTGGTGGGGCCTTGAACGTTCTTCCCATGGTCGGTGAAAAAATTCATGGTCCACGGCAAAGGGGAGGATGCGAACATGGGGGATGCCCATTTTTATAAGGACCTGCTTAGAGGGTTCGTCGGTGACAATGATGAGGTCGAAAAGAAAAGCTGTTCTTCCTAGCTCGTAAGCGTGAAGATGGAGATCGTAGACGACCCAAACTTTGGGAATGTCGGCTTTGTAGAGGTCGGGAGGGAAGTAATCCGGCTTGCTATAAAACTGGATGTAGACGTCAAAGGGGCCATTCTTTCCATTGAGGTGAGGGCCTATTGGGTCTCGAACGTCAACAGGGATATCGCTTGTCTCTCCAACCTCGGGGCCAATGGTGACAACCTCTGCTACACGTTTGAGGTATTTTACATAAAAGGCGCCCACCATGGTTGGGCCGTTCCATAATCCTACGAGAATTTTCATGTTTCTCGCCGCAGAAGAATGGAGGCGCCGACAGATTGACATGTCTCCATAATGGTGGGTTTGTCGACTCGCAGTTCAAGGACTTTAAGATCTCGAAAGGTCACGAAGGCTTGTCGGCCAACGGTATCTAGGAGGTCTTCAAGGAGGCCAAATTCACCTGCTTTAATTCGAGTGGTTAGGAACTCGACCATTTTTGAGTAGTCCAAGCCTCCATCCATTTTATGGGCAACATGATGGGCCTTGTTGAAGTCGACATCCATGGTCGCGTTCACGATCAAGGGTTGCGGGGACTCTCGTTCTTCTTTAAGAATCCCAACAATGGCCTCAAAACGGAGGTTTGAGATGTGGAGTTGTTGTTGATCGCAGTTAACCATGTCTAGTGTCGCTTTTCCCCTTTTTAGCTCTTCAGTCTCTATGCGCAACCAATCAAAACCTTTATCGAGAGTCCATCATGAAACTCCTTGGACTAGGTTGGTGGAGCGCCCATGGGGTAAAGAGCTTTGGTATGGGCTAGAAATAGATGACTATGTCCAGGTGATTGCTCGGACGAGAGATGGGCGCTACCCTTTGGTTAAACAGTTTAGGCCAGCTGTTGGAGAGGTCACCGTAGAGTTGGTGGCAGGTCTTGTCGATGGGAAAGAAAACGAATTAGAAACAGCTCAGCGGGAACTGAGGGAAGAGGCGGGCTTGGTCGGAGGAGACTGGACCCATTTGGACACTAGATACTCCGACACTGGCCGCTTGGATAATAGGGTGCACACCTTTGTGGCTCTAGATGTTGTTTTCGACTCAGAATTTATCGAAGAAGAAGGAGTGGAGCCCTGTTTTGTTGACGCAGAAACGTTAGAGTCTTGGGTTTTAGAAGGTCGATTATCCAACGCCATACAGGTGATGGGCTATCTGCTAGCAAAGTCGAAGGAGATACTTCCCCTCGATTAGAAAGATCAGTTCTTTTTGACGTGAAAAAGTGCTGTCTTAGCTGTTAGATTGGAGAGGCCAAAGCCATTGAGGCCACGCTCAAAAGCAGTCGGACTTTGGAACTCTCGATGAAGAACGGTTGCAGATTCGTTTCGAACCAGACGTTCGACATCCTGAATGGAGAGGAAGTGAATATTGGGGGTGTCGTACCATTCGTGAGGAAACTCTTGTGAGACGGGCATTTTTCCCTTGGCTAAGAGGGACCAACGAATCTGCCAATGAGCAAAGTTAGAAAAGACGATGACGGCACTTTTAGCGACCCGAAGCATCTCTTTGAAAACGACGAGGGGTTGATGGACTTCGGAAAGGGTGTAACGAAGAATAGCTAGGTCGAAATGATCATCTCCAAAGAGTTGAAGTCCCTTGTCGATATCCATCTGGATAACAGGCACTCCATGACTCACACATTCTTCTAAGCGGTCTAGGTCAATCTCAACCCCTAGAGGTTCGATGTTCTTTTTCTCCTTGAGGTCACTTAGGAGTTGGCCATCACCACAGCCGAGGTCGATGACGCGAGAGCCCTCGGGAACAAAATCAATGATGCGATGGTGAAGCTGGATCATTTGGGCTCCAGAAAGCCACGAACCAGTCGTTTCATGGATTGGATTTCAGGAGCGTCGATGAGAAAGGCATCATGGCCTAATTCTGTTTCGATATTGGCGTAGGTCACTGGAAGCCGGTGTTGAAGGAGGCAAGAGGCTAGCTGGATGCTGTCTTCTGGTGTGAAGAGCCAATCGCTACTGAAGCTGATGATGAGAAAGCGGGACTTGGCTCGGGAAAGAGATTCTTGAAGGGAGTTAAAGCCTTCTTCTAAATCAAAGGTGTCCATGGCCTTTGAGAGATAGAGATATGAATTGGGGTCAAAACGGTGGATGAACCTTTCACTGTTGTATTTCAGAAAGCTTTCAACGGCGAACTGGGTCGCAAATCCCTCTCCTTTTTGCCCATCTTGTAAGCGCCGGCCAAATTTTTGGTCCATGATATTTTTGGAGATGTAGGTGATGTGCCCAATCATTCGCGCCAGAGCGAGTCCACCGACAGGGTCTTCTCCATCAAGGGGGTACTCACCATCTTTCCAATTGGGGTCTGAGGTGATGCACTGGCGCCCAACCACATCGAAGGCTAAGCCTTGGCATGAAAGGCGAGACCCTGTGGCGATAGCGATGCATCGCTCGACCATGTCCGGGAAGGCAACGGCCCATTGGAGTGCCTGCATTCCCCCAAGTGAGCCTCCGACAACGGCGTAGAGTTTTTTCACGCCGAGGTGGTCGATGAGTTTCTTTTGGAGGGCAACCATGTCCTCGACTCTAACTTCTGGAAAGCCTGTCCTGTAGGGCTCGTTTGTATCGGGGTTTAGGGAGGTGGGGCCACTGGTTCCTTTGCAGCCGCCTAAAACGTTCGAGCAAATGACAAAATGTCGGTCGGTATCCACAGCGAGGCCAGCACCAACGAGGAAATTCCACCACCCGGCTTTCTTTGGGTCGCCAGAAGGATCTTCCCCAGACACGTGGGAGTCCATTGTGAGCGGCGTGCACACCAGGATCGCGTTGTCGCCATCGGGTGAGAGGGTGCCATGGGTTTCAAAGTGCACTTCAGCCTTTGGAAGACGACCCCCGAGCTTGAACTCGTGGTCGAAATCGAGAAGAACCATTTCCTGTTGGGAGCTCATGGTGGTTGCATGATAAAGGGCCCTTGGGTGGGGCTAACGACTCTTTTTTTGAGAAAATGAAAGTGCGATGATCACAGAAAAATCATTCATTTTGACATAGAGTGAGCTTGTCAGATGCCCTTGTTTTTCTTAAAATAACGATGATTCATAGGAAAAGCTGAAGTTTTCAGCTTGCGATAAATTGTTGAGAGCCACAATTTTTAAGGCTATTTAGCAAGCGTGGAGTTGTTCTACGGGAACCAATAAAGATGTACCGCAATCAAAAAATCTCTCTCGTTATTCCGGCCTACAACGAGGAAAAGCTGATCAGGCCAACCCTTGAGGGTGTTCCTGAAATTTTTGATCGGGTTTATGTTGTCGATGATGCATCTCCTGATCGTCAGGCTGAGGTGGTCAGAGAGATCGCTGAGAAGGACCCTCGAATTGAACTGATACAGCATGAAAGGAACCTAGGGGTTGGCCAAGGGATTATCACAGGTTACTTAAAGTCCTACGAAGATGGCTACGACATTGCAGTGGTTTGTGGAGGTGATGCCCAGATGCCCTTGGAAGAAACTCCCGCTTTCCTTGACCCGATTCTAGATGATGGCGTCGATTACTGTAAAGGCAACCGGTTTATGAATCGTGGCAATGCCTTTGACATCATGCCGGCAACTCGTTTTTGGGGCAACACTCTACTCAGTTTGATGACGAAGGTGGCCAGCGGAAACTATGATGTCTTTGATGTGGTCGATGGGTTTGTAGCCATCTCCCGAAGGGGGATTGAGCGTGTTGACTGGGCCAAAGCTTGGAAAGGTTATGGGTACCCGATGGACTTTGTGATTCGAATTTCAGCTGCGGGTTTGGTGATCAAAGATGTTCCGCGAACCGCAATTTACCTTCCAGGAGAACGCCAGTCTCAGATCAAAGGATTCCGCTATATGATTAAAGTTACACCGATGATCTTCAAAGCCTTCGTTCAGCGCATGGTTCAGCGTTATATTTTTGCAGATTTTCACCCTTTGGTTCTTCTGTACCTCCTGGGTGGAGTTTGCACGGGATTAGGGCTTCTCTCCGCTCTTGTTTTGGGTTTTGATAAGCTCTTTCTTGGTGGCGTGGGGGTAACAGGACCTCGCTCGAGCCTGACAGCCTTACTTCTCATTTCGGGAAGCATTGGTGTGATTGGAGCGATGGCGATGGACATCCAAAACTTTCAGCACCAAAAGCTGATGCGGCGTTTGGAATCAATCGAGAAGAAAAACAAAGCTAAAGATTGATACGGGAAAGGGCGCTGGGATTAGCGCCTTTAGAAAAGATGATTGATGTTTTCTAAAGTCCATTGCTTAAACTAGAAAGGCATCTTTAGCTGATCGAAACGAAGGACCCAGAAGTGTTGACGCTCCTGACCGTTTCGCCCAATGCTGACCTGTTTCCAGAAACGAAGTCCACCTAGAAATGATTTGGCCTTTTCGAGGTGCTCTTCTTGTGGTTGTGCTTCTAGAACCCAAAAACCGGATTGATGCAGATGAGCGTATGAGGAGTTGGGGCCAGCAGAGGGATAAGAAAGAACGGGATGCTGGCTGAGCAGGTTTAGTATAGCTTCCTTGTCTGGAGAGGTGAGGATGATTTGCTCTTTGCTTCCCATCTCTTTTTCTAGGGTCTCCATTAAGGTGCTTAAGCGATAGCTTTTCTCTGCATTGGCTGCCCATTCGACATGGAGCCATGGTTGGTGCTTGGGGACGACTCCATCTAGTCCTGTCTGGATGTGAGAAAGGGAAAGGGCCAAGCAGGCTAAGGCAAAAGGAAGCTTTGCTGGGCGACTGAAGGCGAAACGACAGATGAGGGCCAATAGAAAGGGGAAGGGTAGGGCGGCTAAGGTCATCGCTTGTTCGAGGTTTTGGCAACTGAGAAGGGCCCCTAGGGGTGGAAGCACTAGCCAAAGGAGGGATAAGTCGAAGGGTTCTATTTTCTTGTATTTGAGCGAGGCAAAAAGTGCGGCAAAGCTGAAAACACAAAGAAGGCTGAGATTGGCCCAGCCCAATTGAAAGGCAAGTTTAGAAAGTAGTTCGATCGATGGTTGCCCTGGGCGGCTGAATCCAAAAGTGACGGCAAGGGACAAGGCGATAGCAACACCGATGCCGAGCCTAGAGAGCCAAATTGGAATGTCCCCTGATCGTAAAATCGTCCAGGTGAGGCCAGGAAGAAAAAAGATGGCTTGGGGAAAAACCCAGCTCATAGCGAGGCATGGGATGACTGCTGCCCATCGCCATGCTTTTGGGGCCTCTAGGGCGATAGTAAGACATAATAGAAGGACCAGCCAAACGAAAGGGAGTGGGGACCAAGTGGCCGAGAGGACCATGATAGGGGTGAAGAAATGGAAGAGTAAAATTGGCCGAACAGTTTTGTTTGAGTCTTGTCGACGGTTTAGCCAAAACCAAGTGAGGATGAAAAGAAGGAAAATCCCGAGATTGAACCATCTGAGTTCTGGCTCCCAAGCTGGAGACCACCCCAACACTTCCCAAGACTCATGGGGTAGCGGGGGAAGACGATCCGAAAGAAAGTAGCGAAGGCCGAAGCTGAAAGCAACGACCCATTGGATGGTCCAAGGGTTCAAAATATTTTGTGTCGTGGGTCGGTTCATGTTAAAGTGAACTGGCAGGAGTCAGGTGAAGACTTGAAGATCGAAATCGAAGCCTTTGATTCAACCATGGCATCGGGAAAGAAAAAAACACTGAAAGGGTCTGAGGCTTTCCATGCTCACTATGGAGCCATCTATGGGGAGCGATGGGAGGTGCTCAAAGGGGCCATGGGGAATCCTCGGGAGGCTGAAGCGGTAAAGGAAGGTTTGCTAAGGCCATATCATCTTGATGGGGGTTCTTTATGGCCTCCATCCTTGCTAATGGTTAAAGCAGGAGAGGCGGTCTTAGATCTCTGTTCAGCCCCAGGTGGAAAAGCACTTCAATTGGCTTTGGCCTTGGGTGGAAACGGACGACTGGTCTTGAACGAACTATCTAGGTCAAGGAGAAACCGTTTAGAGCGAGTGGTAGAAGAGCATTTAGAACCTTCATTGCGAAAGAACATTGAGATATGGGGAAAAGATGGAAGTCGCCTTGGAGAGTACATAGAAGATCGTTTTGATGCGATTCTTCTAGATGCGCCATGTTCTTCTGAGCGGCATTTAATTGAAAACCCTTCTCAGTTGGAGACATGGGGACCTAAACGAACGAAGCAATTGGCTCATCGCCAGATGGGACTGCTCTGTTCTGCTTTAGAGTTGCTCAAGCCGGGAGGGCGATTGGTTTACTCAACATGTTCTATCTCACCGGAGGAAAATGAGAATTTGATAGAGAAGTTTATTAAAAAAAGAAAGGGAAGGGTTGAGTCTGTTGATCAACCCGATGGCCCAGGTGAGAAAAAAAGCTATGGAAGATTGATCCTTCCAGATACATCTTTCGGCCAAGGACCGATGTTCGCTTGCTTGATGATGGCAGTGGAAAAAGAAGAAACAATATAACACTCATTCCTCACCCTAAATTGGCAAAAAAATACTCTGAAAAAGCTATCAAAAGGGTGAGGAATACGAGATATAAAGGAATACCGGTGAGTTTATATTAAAATATACTTAGGGAGATAACTTTCTAACGATAAGAAAAAAGCCAGCCTTAAGCTTTGTTAGTTATTGAGGCCGAAGACTGACATTATCAGTTTTAAGAGCTTTGCCTTGGGCAGCTTCTGATATAAAAAACCATATCACCAATGTTTGAGGAAGGATGACCCACCATTGGAATGGCTCATGGAAAAGGTGGGAGGTGGGAGACCAGACGAAGTTAAAAAGGTAGAGTGGTGAAAGTGAAACGAGTAGCATCGGAGCCATGTGAGAAGATCTTATGAAAAATGGTAGTCCCCACAAAAGGTACCAAGGGTTTTGAACAGGGGAGCAGAGGACGATCAAGATGAGTGAAAAAGAATACGGAAAAGCTAGGGAAGCCCCCTGTTTCAATGGCCGATAGAAACGGTTGAGTAACCAAATGAAGCTTAGGGTAAAAAGTAATAAGCCTGATCGTCTAGAGAAGGATTGGATGAAGCTGACTTCAATTTCTCCAATGGGAGGTAGGTTGAAGCTTTGTGAGGAATCGCTAATCGTGTGATAAAGCACCTCTCTGATGATGGCGGTGACGCCGTCGTTCATACTCCACTGATGAGAAAAGTAACGGGTGCCAGAAAAGATTTCAAGTCCACCACTGACAAGAAAGGGAAGGTAAATCGTTAGTAGGGTGAGAATAAACAAGAGGCTGCTTTTTAAGGGTTGGCGGCTTCGGATTAAAAATATTGGAAGAAGAGCGATGGCGTAAAATTTGACGCCAGCTGCTAAGGCGAGTAGAATTGAAGATAGTTTTTGATACTTGTCTTGTACCAAAACGGAGGCTAAAACGAGGGCTACAGGAAGAATATCTAAATGGAGACTATTGGAGACTTCTTTCATCAAAAGAGGGCAAGAGGCTAAGCAGAGAGTCATCCATCTCCCTGAAGACTGATGTTTGGTCCAGAGAAAAAACATCCAGATGACCACTGCTTCAATCAAGATGAGAAAGGTTCTTAGCCAGAGGATTCTGATATTGAGGTCTGGACCTGTGCCAGAAGAGACAAAGCCCAAGACTTTCATGGGAAAGCTTTGAACGGAGAGAGCAAGTTGAGCTACGGGACCGTAGATGGAAGGGCTTTCAGGGTAGTTGATCTTTAAAAGAAGTTCATCCCTGTCTTCATCGGAAAGGAGTTCTCTTCGCCAAGTGACACCCTCTTGTCGTGATGGTTGGTCGGGAGTTAAGTTGGTGTCGAGAAGGACTTCATCTGGACTGATGACAAGGGCATTGCCGAGATTTGAGCCAACAATACCATCCCATAGATAGCGGTAATAATCATCCTCGAAGAGAGGCTCTCCAAAATAACTTAAAAAACGAGTTAACACGAAGAATAGAAAGATGCTTCTGACTCGGTAGGCATAAAGCTTTTGGCCGTTCAAGAACCAAGAAAGGTGAACTAATCCCATGGTGAGGAACAAGAGGATTGTTCCCCATGGAGGAGATGAGGTCTGACTGAGGACCATCAAGGCACACCACATGAGACCTAGAGCAAAGGGAGCAGCCCAAGGTTTGGAGATAAGTTTTTGGGCGAAGGGGCCCAAAGGGGTTTAGGTCCCTTGATGTTTGAGCCGGTCTAGGGCAACGGCGGCAACAATGATGGACCCGATGATGACTTCCTGAACATAGTTGTCGACGCCCAGCATGTTGCAGCCATTCCTTAAAACGGCCATGATCAAGGCTCCAACAAAGGTGCCGAAGGCAGACCCTTCTCCCCCGCTAAGGGAGCCACCACCTATGACGACCGCAGCAATGATGTCCAGCTCCATGCCGATGGCAGCTGTTGGATCACCTTGACCAAGGTTGGCAAATTGCATGACGCCAGAAACACCAAGGAAAGCTCCACAGAGGGCGTAGATACCGACTCTGTATTTCTCAACGGCAATACCGCAGAGTCTGGCGGTGGCTTCGTTGGAGCCAATGGCGAAGGTGATGCGACCAAAGATGGTGTAGCGAAGAACAATAAAAAGCAGAAGAAGAAGAGCTAAGAGAATCCATACCCCAAGGGAAAAGAAAAGATAGGTTGGTTCTGGCTGAACATCCATGAGAGGGAGGAGGGCATTTTTTGGCGCCACGACCATTTGGTTAGATGCAAGCCATTTGCTGCCTCCTCTTATCACCAGCATGAACCCCAAGGTGACGATAAAGGGGACAATTTTGAAGCGCGTGATGATGAAGCCCATGATGAGGCCAACGAGCGCGCAGACACCAATCCCAGACAAGCTAGCTAAGATGGAAGAACTAAAACCTAAATAATCAAGGTCTCCTTGAAAGCTTTGCATCACACGTGCGACCACAACTGAACACAAGGCAATTTGAGAGCCAGCACTGAGGTCGATGCCTCCTGAGATGATGACGAGCGTCATCCCTAAGGCGCCTATGCCAATGATAACCGTTTGAGTGAGGATGGTTTTCAGGTTGTAAATATCTGAAAAACTAGAGGGCATAGAGGGTAGAAGAGCGAAAAGCCCAAAGACCACGACGAGTGCGATGAGAGGCCCAAAAGTACCTAGGGTTGTTTTTAGAGCAGAATTCATGGTCTAAGTATGGATGGCTAAGAGGATAGAGTGCCAGAGGTCGCATATCGCATCACCGAGTTTTCATCCCATTCGGTGATAGACTTTTTGGGACTAAGGTTGCCTTTGTGCATGACGGCAAGGGAGTCACAAATACCCATGAGCTCCGGCAAGTATGAACTGACAACAACAATGGATTTTCCTTTTCCAGCTAATTCTTCGATCAATCGGTAGATTTCAGCCTTACTGCCAACATCAATTCCTCGGGTTGGTTCATCTAGAAGGAGAATACGACTATCGTGATGAAGCAGCCTGGCGATGGCAACCTTTTGCTGGTTTCCTCCAGAGAGAGTTGAGGCTGGTTGTCGTGGACTGTGATGTTTGACCCTAAGTTCTTTGAGCCAGTGCTGAGCAGAACTTCTTTCTTTCTTTAAATTTAGAAAGGGGCCTTGCCGATAAGGTTTTAGATTTGAGAGCGTTAGGTTTGTCGCCAAGCCTAGGTCGACTGCCAGCCCTTCTTCTTTTCGATTTTCACTGAGTAAGTTCAGACCTGACTTGAGGCTAGATTGAGGGCGGTGAGTAAGGCTTTTTGGGTTGCCCACAACGTCAACTTTTCCCGAGACTCTGTGATTTAACCCATAGAGGCAACGAATGAGCTCAGAACGGCCAGAGCCGACGAGGCCAGCGATGCCCAAGATTTCACCCTTGGCAAGTTCAAAATCAGCTTTTTGAGGAAGCTCTGTGCCTTGGAGTTCACGTGCCTTTAGGACTGGCCCCCCAACTGGGTGATTTTTCGGAGGGTACATTTCTTCTAAACTGCGACCGACCATGGCTTCAATGATATGGTCTAAAGAAGCTTCAGACATGATGCCAGTTGAGACGCTAATTCCGTCTCGTATGACAGTGTATCGATCGGAGATGGCTTTGACTTCTTCGAGAAAGTGGGAGATATAGATGATGGAAAGGCCATCGTCGCGAAGGCGCTCGATGACTTTGAATAGAGCTTGTGAATCCTCTGCGGAAAGAGAACTGGTTGGCTCATCCATGATGATCAGGCGTGATTTGGCAAACAAGGCCCGTGCGATTTCAATGATCTGTTGTTGGCCGATGCTGAGTTGGCCGGCAGGGGTTGAGGGAAGGATGTCGCTATGGCCTAGGCGCTTGAGGCATTCAACGACTTCTTGGCTCTTGGAATTTCGAAAACCAAAGGTTGAAGTATCTAGGCCCAATGTGATATTTTCCTCCACGCTGAGGTGAGGGGCGATATTCAGTTCTTGGTAGATCATGCCCACGCCAAGGCTTCTGGCTGAGGCTGGGTCTGTGGCAGTGAATGGTTGATCTTTGAAAAGAATCTTGCCTTGTTCGGCTCGATGGGCACCGCTGAGCACTTTCATGAGGGTGCTCTTTCCCGCACCATTCTCACCGATCAGGGCGTGAACTTCACCTTGGCGAACCTCTAGATCTACGCCACCTAGAGCCTGAACAGGGCCGAAGTTTTTGTGAATGCCTTCTAGTCTTAGAAGGGTTTCATTTGGCATGCGAGAACTTGTCTTGCTCAGTTTGCCCCTCTAGGGAGCTTCACTTAACTTTGAGCCATTTGTCCAAATCGATGGAGACCAAGTCTTTGATTTTTGGGGAGTCCAAGTTTTGAGGTGTCGCAAGAATGACGCCGGTGTCGATTCTGGGTTTGATTTTTTTTCCTTGGAGACTCTCTACCGCGCTTTTGACACCTAGGTAGCCCATGTTGAAAGGGGATTGTAGGGCCAAACCATCGATGAAGCCTGCTCTCATACCAGCCTCAAGTTTGTCGCTGTAGTCAAAGCCAACAAATTTGATTTTGCCAGCCTTGCCTGAGATTTCTAGAGCTCTCAGCATTCCAACAGCAGAAGATTCGTTGGGACAGAAGATAGCATCAATTTTCTCAAACCGATTGAGTAGGTTTTGGGCAGCTTGAAGAGCTTTTTCAACGGTTGTGCCGGTGTATTGATTGGTGGAGAGCAGTTCAGCTCCAGGGGCGTATTCGGCAATCCCTTCGAGAAACCCACGTTCTCTCGCATCTGTACTGGCAGAGCCTTCCATGTAGCGAAGCATCACCACTTTGGGTTTTTCGCCGGAAATGTCAGCCAACCTTTTGGCGCAAAGTTTTCCTCCGGCAAAATTATCAGTGGCAACAAAACTATCGAAGGCTTCTCCTTCTAAAGCAGAGTCAATGATGATGGTTTTGATGCCTCTTTTTCGGGCGCTTTCAACGGGGCGAATGAGAGCCTTTGCATCTAGAGGGGCCAAGACGATGGCATCGACTCCACGGCTAGCGAAATTTTGGACGACTTGAATCTGTTGGTTGCGGTCGTCTTCTTTTTGTGGCCCCTGCCATATGACATCAACGTTGAGCTCGATAGATGCTTTTACGGCACCAGCATGAATGCTTTTCCAGAAAACATGGGTGGTTCCTTTGGGGATAACAGCAATTTGGAGTTTGTCTTTGGTGCTAGTTTCCTTTGAGTCTCCGCAGCCGCTGGCAAGGCAAAGAAAGAGAAGAGTTGAAGCGAGTGAGATGATTCGGTGTTGAAACATAAAAATTGAAGGTTTAGGCCAAAAAAACTGAATATAGGTGAAGGTGAGATCCTTCTATTGAGATCTGATCTCAAAAAGAGGGCAGGAAGGGCTAAGCCTGCCTGATAGATTATGAAGCTAGGGAAGGTAAAAGCTCAGGTAATTCACTGACACCCTTGACTTGCCCGTGACATTTTGTCGGAGGTGGAAAGTTGTTATTTTGAACCCAAATGGCTTTCATGCCTAAAGATAAAGCTGGCTGGATATCGGCATCTGGGTGATCTCCTATAAACAAGGCTTCGTTAGGGTGAACTCCAAGCTCTTGAAGGCAAGCCAGAAAAATAGTAGGATCGGGTTTTTTAACCCCAAAAGATTCGGAGATGAGAATAGAATCAAAATAGGGGAGGAGGCCAGTGTGATGGAGTTTGCCCATTTGCCCTCTAGTTGTGCCATTACTAACCAAGCCTAGGGGGAAGTTTAAGGCCAGTTGAGCAATGGTCTCGACGCTTCCTGGGAAAGCAAAAGCTTTTTTTCCGTAATGATCTTTGTAGTTCTTTAAAAGGGCTGACACAGTTTTAGTGGGGATGCCGAGTTCATTTGAAGCTTTAGAGTAGGCAACTTCCTTACTAGCGTAACCATTGCATTGATGGAACAGACAGCTTTCTGAAAACTTCTCAGCCGAACAGTAGAACTCGAGTTTGAAATAATGATGCTGTTCTGTGAGGAAAACTCGCATGGTTTCCCGGCGGTTCACCAGGGTTTCGTCGAGGTCAAAAAGAAGGGCTCGGATCATGTTCGAAATAGATTTTAAGTCTTAGAAGAAGTGATCGAGCCTTAATTCCTGTTGATGACTTTGAATCTGAATAGGTTTAGGTGTGATTTCTCACGCCGAGAGAGTTGTTTTTCTAAAACGCCCGGGCGGAACGCCTCTTATTTTGCTGAAGGTTCGAGAGAAATGAAAGCGATCCGCATATCCAAGAAGACTTGAGACTTTGTCGATGGTAAGGGAAGACTGATGAAAGAGATCACAGGCACGATTGATACGTGCCTCATCTAGCCAGCGTTGTGGGCTTTTACCGACCTCTTCTTTAAACCATCTTGAGAAGGCTGTTGGAGTGAGGTGAACTTTTTGGGCCAAGGTTTCATTGTTATCGTGTAGTTCGAGTCGGTCTAGCATCCAAGGAAGGAGTTCCCTCAAACGCTGACTGTATTTTCTGGTGTACCAAAAAGAGGTCGGGAGTTCGGAGAGTAATTTAAAAATGAAAGCTTTGAGGCTCAAGGTTTCAGAAACATCTAATTGCTGAAGACGAAGAATGATGGGCTCAAGAATAGATTGTGACTCAAGCTCAAAGGGAAGGGACTGCACCGTTGGTTTCCACTGGAGCGGCCACTGTAGGAGCCGGAAGTGAATAAAGCAGTGGTCGACTTCGCGAGAGATTCGAGCATGGTAAGAAACTTCGGGAGGGATTATGACAACTTTTTTAGGCGAAAGGAGGAGTTTTTTTTGATCTGTGATAATGCTAGCGCCGTGGGTTCGGTTCCAGTAGAGTCTCCAGAAAGGGGCTTCTAAGTTGTTGAGATTCCAATCCTTTAAATAGCAATAGTTAGCTGAAAGAATGCGGATTTTACCCTGGAAGTTTCTGGTGAAGGGGCTGATTTGATCCTGACTTGTCCCAGAGCTTTTGGCTGAGATATCAAATATCGACATAAGGAATATGACTAGAGATGTGGGCTAGATCTTCTCTTGGATTGCTATAGCGCCATTGTTTTTAATAAGGTTTTATCAAAAATGTCAGATCAAGCTATATTCAGTAGACTAGCTAAAGTCTTAGGTGTATCTTCGATTCTAATGAAGTCAAATTGATACGGCTTTATGTTGATGGGGTTTTCGTCTTAAAACCCTAAATCTAAGACTGGATAGATGATAAAGGTCGTGAGTTTTTTTGGCTATTGGTTTTTATAGAGGATGATTACTCTATTAATGAACCTTACATGAATAAATAGATTTTTTATGAACTACCAAAACGTTGAGCTTCACAATGTCTGTGACATCTTTCCTTTGAGAAAAGGTAAAGAGTTTGGGATCAGTCGATTGCCCTTGGATATACTGGAAGACATTAATCCTGGAGCGAGAGGCATGTGCAAAATGGGGAGCTCATGTGAAATTCGCGGCCGGTTGAAGAAAAATGGTTCGGCTAGGATCGTATTGAGGGCTTTGGATGACAATGTCGTTCCGCCGACGGTGCTTGTCTTTCGAGGGGAATTCTTGGATAAGGCGGTGGTTCTTAGGATAGGCAAGAAGACTGAAATACTTCTGGGTGAGCATCCCTCCCAAGTAGATTTAGATGAAATATCAAAGTCAGAGAAGCATGTCTTTGATTCTAGATTGATAAGGGTGGTTTTCCCTCCAATTCATCACGTGAACATCGTTTCAATTGAAGGAGATTGGTCTATGCCGAAAAGAAAGTCGAAGCCTTCTAAGAGGCTATTGTCATATGGATCATCCATCACCCATGGGGCATCTGCTGTTTTCCCGATGGGAACTTATACCGCTCAATGTGCAAGGCGACTGGGGATGGATATGTTGGATCTCGGTTTGGGAGGTGCGGCTCAGATGGATTTGGCCATCGCTAAACATATCGCTAGTCGAAAAGATTGGGACGTCGCGACTTTGGAAATGGGCATTAATGTGAGAGGCTGGTCAAAGATAAAGTTTGAGAAGGCTGTGTTGGAGTTTGTGGGAACGATAGCAAAGGCTTGTCCTCGAAAGGAGATTTTTTGCATTGATCTGTTCACAAACGATGGTGATTATACCATCAGGCATTCCGAGAAGGTCTCTAGTTTTAGAAAGATCGTCAAAAAAATCGTTAAGAAAATTGGGTCAGATCGAGTTCACTACGTTAATGGAAAAAAGCTATTGACCGATTCAAGGGGACTTTGGACCGACCTGGTCCATCCCAATGACTTTGGCATGGAAGAGATTGGAAGAAAGTTATCCAAGTATATTTCTGAAAAAATCTCCAAATGAGTTCAGAAACGAACAAGAGATTTGATATCGACGGGTAAATTGGTTTCGATGGATTTATTGGCAGCTACCCCGGTGAGAATACTTTTGGCGCCGTCCTCCCATCCTGCGGCATGACCCAGTGGGTCTTGTGAGGCTCCTTTAAAAACATCGTCGAGGAGGCGAACATCTCCTCCTCCATGTCCGCCGACAGCTTTTTCAAAAGGTACGGCCATGGGTTTTCCCCAGTGACGGTGAAGAATGATAGAGGGAGCAGATGACTCGGGAATGGTTTCGAAAGATCTATTTTCTGGAAGGTTGATGTCATCTTTGGCTCCAGAGACATAGGAGTTTTCTCCAACATTGAGCTCTAGACGACCTTTGGTTCCATTAAAAACGACTTGGTAGCCCTCTTTGGGGCAGTGGGCGTTGAGACTATACGTGAGTTGAGTTTTGTTTTGGTAGCGAACAACAACACTCATCGTGTCTTCGATACTGATGCCGTCGCCAAAGACGTTTTGATCTCGATGATATCCGTCTTCGTGTTCTGCATCTAAGTACATCTCTTTGTTCAAACCCTTGTCTATGTGGAGGGCAAAGGGGTCATCACTGGCCAGAGGGTTTCCTGTTGCTCGGTTGTAGCAATGGCTGACTCCTCGTTTTTCGGCATTTTCTTTTCCGTAAAAACCTAGTTTTCCATATGCAAAGACTTGTTCTGGGGTCGTTCCAAGCCACCAATTGACAAGGTCAAAGTGATGGGTGGATTTGTGAACGAGAAGTCCCCCTCCATTAGGTTTGTGCCGGTGCCAACGACGGAAATAGTCTGCCCCATGACGGGTGTCTAGAAACCATTCGAAGTGAACAGAGAGAACCTCCCCAATTTCTCCTGCTTTGATCAGTTCTTTGATTTTTGTATTTCGAGGAGAGTATCGGTAGTTAAAGGTCACTGTTAAATCTTTCCCGGTAGTTTTAACGGTATCGACAATGGCTTGGCATTTCTCTGAATCCACCGTCATAGGCTTTTCGGTGATGGCGTCACATCCGAGTTCCATCGCTCGAATGATATATTGGTGATGAGTTCGATCCATGGTGGTGACGATGACAGAGTCTGGGTGATGATCTTTAATCATGTCATCAAAGTTTTTGGCGAGATAGGTTGGAAGAGGTCTTCCACCACTTTTTTCAATTCGACGATTGAGTAAGTCCATTCTTGTTTGATTGGTGTCACAGATGGCCACGAGCTCTGCAATGTCTTGATATTCTTTAAGAATAGCGTTGACGTACATCCAATTGCGACCACCTGTGCCGACACAAACGTATTTCTTTTTTGAGGACATGCCTGACTTAGTTTTTATGTAGGAAAGTTTTTTCTCTGTGGAGATGATCTCTAATAGGGCAGCTTTCCCTCGGGATGAGTCGAGTGGGCAGTAAGACTGTTTGGAGGTCACCTTCTGGGTTATTTTGGCGAGAGAGAGCTAGTGAGATGGCGATATCGACCATCTCTTGGACTGGCTGGCTCACGGTCGTCAGGCTAGGAGTCGTCATGGCGGAGTGGGGCAGGTCATCGAAACCGATCACTCGAACTTCATCAGGGACTTTGATGCCTTTTTCATATAGGGCTCTCAAGACTCCGTAGCCAACTTGGTCGCTATAACAAAAAATGGCGTCAACAAATCGGCTCTGGAGGAGTTCGAGGGTGACCTCTTTTCCCATTTCCGATGTAGCTTCTTTGATGGGATGGAAGTCCGTCTCTTTGTGCTTGAGGCCTAAGTCTTTGTAAGCTTTGATGATGCCTTGGTTTCTTTCATCATTTAGGAGAGTGCTGTGACTTTGTGAGGTTAGAAATGCAGGACTGGTGACGCCACCAGTCAGCATGAGTCGAGTTGCTGTTCGTACCCCTTCGGCACGGTCGATGCAAACGCTGTCAAAGATTTTAGAATTTCGATCGATGGAGATGACGGTGGTTCTTGGGTCTCGACCTTTCACTTCTAGTTCACGGCTGCTGACCCCTTGAAGTCCGTGGACTAAGAGAACGGCCGGAGGGTCTTGCCAGATGCGCTCTAGGGTAGTTTTGAAGTTTTCTTTAGGGGCAACAGTGATGACTTGAATGGAAAAGGCCATCTCCCTTAGAGTTTTGAGGAAGTGCTGGTTTCGATGTTGAGTGATTTGGGATGGCGATGAGCTAGTAAGGAGAGTCCAGCCTGATCGGGTTTTGGATCGTAAGGCGCTGGCTTGGGGGTTTGCTATGTAGCCAAAATCTTTGGCCATCTTCTGTATAAGTGCCCTCTTTTTTTCAGAAACTCCTGGTTTGCCATTCAAGGCTCGACTCACGGATGCGATGGAAACGCCAGCTTTACGGCTCAGTTCTTGTAGATTGAGGTTCATCTTAATCAAAGAGTAAACGTTTACGTTAATACTTCAAGGCAATAAATATAAAATATGAAAACCTTTTCTAAAGATTACTCTTGGGGTTGTGATAGGGCCTGAGTCTTGGGTTTGAACTCAGGCGTATTTGGAGCACAACTTTAGAAAAGAATATCAACTCTTGATCAAATCAAGATGGTTGGATTTATGTAAAGGGGGCCCTGACAGTGCAGCTTTAGCTGCTTATGTGATATCTTCTACGAGAAGGATATCATCACTTCCTAGCTGGCGCCTCATCTCTTTAAGTAGAGGCTCTCTGAGGACAGGTTTGGTCATAAAAGCATTGGCTCCGAGCATCCTGCAAAGGTACTCTGAGTTGTCTTGATCGTAGTTGGTGACGATAAAGACGACCGCCGGCTCACTTTGACCATCAGTTTCGAGTTTTCTTAGAGCCTTTAAGGCTTCAATCCCATTCATTTTTGGCATGTTAATGTCGAGGAAGATGACAATCCTCTCTT
>Ga0233432_10000944_pt1 | contig 28088 bp, 39 predicted proteins | sample SI_122_August201_6_FD_179870 | JGI IMG/M metagenome (GOLD analysis project Ga0233432, IMG submission 179870) | Seawater microbial communities from Saanich Inlet, British Columbia, Canada - SI_122_August2016_10_MG | ecosystem: Environmental > Aquatic > Marine > Inlet | place: Canada: British... | reverse complement strand
CCAGCCTATTACAAGCGTTATCAGACTAAGTTCACCAATAAGCGTTCTACACGTAGGACCTTCAAGATTCGTTCGTCGAACGAGCCTTCGGTCGAGCCCTCTGTCAAGCCTTCGGTCGAGCCTTTCGACCCACGGACCCGATTCGCTGAGGTTCTCAACGGTCGTGCTGCTATGCAGGGTGTTCTTTGGGGTTCTCTAAACTGGATGATGACGGGTGAAAATGTCATTCAGCAGATTGAGGATCCTATGTACGCTGTAGCTGCGACTGGTGTTGTTACTACATTAGCACTCGCGTCTCTGTTCACAGCTGAAAACTTCAGTACTGAGAAGATTGGAGCATTCACACCCGAGGCTGAGCTCAAGAATGGTAGATTGGCGATGCTCGGATTCACCGCTCTGTTGGGGTTGAGTGCCATGTAATTTAAAAATTCAATCATTTTAACTTTTTCTTCCATTGAAAATGTCCCTGCTCTACGCATCACGTAGGCCAAGAACATCATAAGGATATATGTATTTATAGCGATAGCTTTCATTTAAGCAGCCTTGACCTTACCTGGTCGCAACATAAATAATCCACCCAAAAACGCGAGAAGGAAGATTACGAGGCTGATAGCACTGAAAGCAAGTTTAGACTGGTCACTCTTAGCATCCTCACAAGTCCTAGCCCAGTTGAGAGACGCCGAGCTACCGACGATACCCATGATACCGAAGAGGAGAACGATAATACCACTGAGTTTGGAACCAGCAGTCTTAACCAATAAAAGAGTGCATGGAATTGTAAGAGCGATAGTGAGAGTGTACGACAAGAAGTTCTTGAGATTCTCTTGGGTAGACTTACCCGCTTGCTCTGGACACTTGTTGAACATGTCAATACCTAAGGAGGCGATGACGAGATAGAGGAAACCAAACATGAGGATGAGTCCGATTTGACCATAGTTGATGGTGAGACCAACTTCTTCCGCGGCAGACGCAGCGGCACCCTGATAGGCAGCTGTACCTTGGAAAGCAGTGCCGGCAGCTCCCACCCTGGAACCCATGGCACCACCGGCCCTCCCCGCCATAGCACTCAAAGCAGCCATTTTAGACATTTTTATAATTAGTTGAGATTTTATTTAGAGCATCAAGTATGTTTTCCACTGACGTATGTTCATGTAATTTAGATACATCAAGTTTACATTCACCACGGTTAGATTTTTCATTTGAAATTGTGTGTTTTACATTAAATGCGATCAGAATTTGACTTAATGTTGTAGAGCCTTCATTGGTGAAATTAAAGATGCCGGTGAGTTTTTGTCTGATGAGTCCATTTATCATGGGAAATAACGATGGAATAACCGTGAGTGAGACATTTGCATTGTGGATGTTATTTTTCCGAGACTTTAGTTTTTCTAAGAAGCATTTTTCATGTCCGTTTCCACTTAATGGGTATATTATTCGCAGGTACAATACATCATTTGAATATACACCCTTTATCACGTCTTCTAAGAGAATTCGTGTATGGGAATAAAACATTTCGTGATTATTTGGTTTATCCTCTTCTGTAAAATATTTCTCACCTTCGTAGACAAATGCAGAACCTAGGATTGTGAGATGTATCCCAAGTTTTTTACAGGTGTGTATAAGCTGAAGCTGTTCAGTCAAATTAGTATGTGTTGTTTCTTCTTTGTGGGATTCACACCAGTTGATGGTAGGTTTACCGGATATACCCGCTGCTGACACGACGTATTTGGGTTTTATGAAGCTGAGTTCTTCCCCTATATCTTCAAGTCTTCTGGTAGTTCCGACACTATTTGGGATATATTTCAGTAATTCTGAACCCAAAAATCCACTTGATCCTAGAATGAGAGTTTCAATAGGCTTGAATAGTTCATTTGATTCATCTTTTTCAGAAACAATTGCGTATTTACTTTCATCCGGCCATTCAATTTTCAAAGTTGGGTCTTTCCAATGGCAATTCTTCTCTAGTTTGTGGTCGTATACACCGGCTAAGAAGTAATTGATTGTCGTCTCTTCAAAACAAAAATACCCATGACCATGATTTGCGGGTACATGTAAACAATCACCAGTCTTTAGTGTGTAATACTTGACGAGACCCTCTGGTGATACTACAACATCAAGTACGTGTCCACTCGTGAGAGTTATAAATTTTTCGTATGGGCTAAAGTGCATACCCCTTAGTACATTTTTGTGATTCAGGCTTGTGAAACATTGTTTAATTTCAAAAGGTGGATCAAAAAAATTGAAAAACATCGTCCCTCTCTCATCGGTAAATGTTTTCATTCTTATCTATTTACTTAAAAGCTTTTTAAGCTCGTCTTTGGTCTTAGTTTGAGACCACCCGAGAGCTTTTAGTTTATTGCCACATATGTGGTATCTTTTATCATTAAATGGGCGGTCATCGACATATGTAATCCATTCATCGTAGTCTGTTGTTCCCTTTACTATTTCTATGATGAGTTTGGTGACTTCTAATACGGAGAGTTCAACATCGGATGCGATATTGTAGACTTCACCAGGTGTACCCTTTTTCCATACAGCATTTACAGCCTCTATAACGTCATCGACATGCATGAAGGCTCTTTTGATGTTAGAAGAGTTGGTACCGTGTAGAGTACACTTTTTACCTTCCAACAATAAACGTTTGAATTTTGGTATGAGCTTTTCTGGGTATTGGTTAGGGCCGTATACATTGTTGCATCTTATAATTTTGATGTTCATATTGAACGACTGTATATACGAATGAACAATCATTTCAGCTGCAGCTTTTGAAGCTGAATATGGATTCGTCGGTTTAAGTACACCAGTTTCTTCCTTCACGGGATCTTCTTCGATGGTTTCTCCGTATACTTCATCTGTACTGAAGTGGATAAATTCAACGTTTGGAATATATTTACGACAACTCTCAATGAGTACATGCGTCGCAAGAGTATTATCCATCGTAAATTGTATCGCATCATTAAATGAATTATCTACATGACTTTGTGCTGCGAAATGAAATACAGCATCAAATGAATATATTTGGATAAGATGTTCAATCAACTCTCTATTTCCAACATCACCCTTCACAAGTGTAGCAACACCGGGGTTGACATTTTCTACATTTGAACAGTAATCGAGTTTATCAACATTAATAAAGTTGATTTGTGGGTATTTGTCTTTCATGATATTCAAAAAATTGGATGCGATAAAACCACATCCACCGGTTACCATTACATTACTGAACATTTACCGTTTACTTTATGGTCAGCAAATGTTTTAAGTAGATTACACACATTGTCAACATCTTCGATTGTCATACCGTGATGAGCACCAAGGAGGAATCCATCCTTCATGATTTTATCCGCATTTTCGAAATCCTGTAGATATTCCCTAAAAGCTGGGTGTCGTGTAATATTACCCGCGAACGTCACTCTCGTTTGCACATTATTCTTCTCCATGAATTTGACAAGTTCAAGTCTATGAGGGCATTGCAGTGGAATCGCTAACCAATTGGGGGATCTCGAGTCATCTGGGAGAGTGTAATATGGGCAATCCTTGAGATTTTCGATATAACGCTTGATGTTCTGTCGCCTCTTCTTCAAAAAATCTTCAAGCTTATCGAGTTGAACAAGACCAAATGCAGCATTCATTTCACACGCCTTGAGGTGATATCCAGCTACACCATAGAGGAATTTCCAATCGTATGCAATTCCGTCCACCGAATGGTTGAATCGTTCACTTGGTTCCTCGACATTGTCTCCGATCCGACCCCAGTCTCGAAACATAACAGCTCTCTTGAGATGTTTATCACTGTTAAACATGACCATACCACCTACACCACCGGCCGTGATAACATGACTCGCGTAAAAGCTTGTAGTGCTTATATCCGTACATTCGGTGTGTGTAATAGTATCCGCAGAGTCTTCAAATAGGATGACATCCGGAAAAGCTTCACGAATAGCTTCCCAATCAGGGGTATTACCTATAAGGTTGGGGAGAAGAATACACTTCGTATCGGGAGATACAACTTCCTTGAGTTGTTCGAGGGTTGGAACATACGATGTAGGATTTACGTCGCAGAATTTTGGTTTCAGACCCAACTGCATAATGGGTGCGAGTGTAGTCGCGAAACTGCACGCAGGTGTAATGATTTCCGAATCCATGGGAAGATCGAGAGCACATAGACCCAAAAGAATGGCACTACTACCAGAATTTACGAAAGTGCCATACTTTTTACCGAATAGTTTTGCAACTCTCTCCTCAAATTCGACTGTGCGTTTACCAAACCCCGCAAGCCACCCATCACGAAGGCATTCCTCTACGGCCTTGATTTCCTCCTCACCATATGATTCAAAACGGTTAGGTGCATACCAAATTTTTTTGACCATTTATAAAATAACACAGTTTATCTTTAATTGAAAATAATCTGGAATGGTTTCTTACCATAGATAGCCGCCATATAGGCGTATGTCGAAAACCCAATCATATCACCTCTCCCACCCGTGAGGAAAAGCTGGGGACACATGCTCAATAGGAAAAACTTGAGATAGATGTTATGATAATCACTGATGGTAGTCTCACGAAAATCTTGATGTGCCCCGACAGTGAAATCTGTCTTGAAATACCGAATTTTGTCTCCATATTTTTCGATGAGCATGTTTAGTGTAGACTTCGAATCACTCGACACAAATACAGGACCCGGTGCTTCCTCGATGACATCTTGAAACTTTTTTAATCCCTCATCTGAACAGAAGTAATGAGACGCATCTTCAGATTCCTTAGAATCGAATTGTCTAGAATCTTCCGAGTATGAACCACGACGAAGACCAATTCCACAACACACACCTTCAACGAGGTGTTTATGTTTAGAAATGAGTTCTTCCATGAATGGAGTTGGTTTGATAATATCTCGGATTTTGGGGTGTACATGATTAACGGTAAACTGATTGATGTAAATTGGACATTCGGGTTGTTTACCTTCATGTGAAACTCGAGTAAAACCATTGATTGTCAGACAGTTTGATAGTTCATAACCAAAAACATGGTCATGGAGTTGCTTACATTCTTCTTGTAGCGAAGTGAGTTGGATCAAAAGATTCCCAAAACCTCCATTATTCTTGTATACGAGTTCGGTCATTATACTTAAAAGATTTCGTTGTATTTCTTTAAATGAAAGTGCTCGTATTGGGTTCTGAGGGTATCATAGGGGGTGCTCTAAGTAAATATCTTGAAAGTCTGAACCATGAAGTGATTCGTTGGGATATTAAGATTTCGCATGAACATGACATGAGTAATTTTACCAATACACGAAAGTTTAAAAGTGTAATTGATGTAGCAGATTTTATCTACTTTCTCGCCTATGACGTAGGTGGTGCAAAGTATATTTCTAATGCAGGTATGGATTTTGTAAACAGAAATACAATGATTATGTTGAACACATTCAACCTACTCGAAAATAAAAAGTTCATATTCGCTTCTAGTACCATGTTTAATATGAACAACGTCTACGGAACTCTAAAACATATGGGTGAACACTATACGACATTACTTGGTGGACTTTCTGTGCGATTTTGGAATGTGTATGGGTATGAAGAAAGCTCGGAAAAGTCCCACGTCATAGCTGATATGATTCATAAATGGAAACAGAATGGTCATATAGACTTGATGACGAGTGGGGAAGAAGAAAGACAGTTTTTACATACAGATGATTGTGCAAAAGCACTCACAAGATTGATGGAAAACTATGACGAAGTTGTAAAAACCGAAACGTCTGTGGACATTACAAATTTTGAATGGATAAAAATCAGAGAGGTTGCGAAATTTATATGTGACGATGTACGTGTCACTGATATAAAAGTCACTACACATGACAGGAAAAATGAACCGAGAGATTTCATTCTGAAGTACTGGAAACCCGAAACTCATTTGAGGAATTCCATAAATTCATTCTTATAAACGTATTCCACACGTTTTATTTCGACTCGTTTATTGTACCGAGCAGCAAATAAGTCTTCAAGTTTAGCCTTTCGCACTTTAAACTGTTCATATTCTTTCAACAGGTCTTCATATTTGAAAAGACTCCGTCGATGGTATGTATGTATATATTGTCTCCATTCTGGTAATGTTTCCATTTGAAGCATGTCCATATCCCCTCGTGTGATAATCGAAGTCTGTGCACACACAGGAATACATGGTATATTTTCACCACCTAAAAGTCCATGATACATAATATCAATACCCATTTCCATGTTTATCTTATTTAGAAGTTCCTTGGCAAACTTTAGGGTCACGTATTGTCCTTCAGACCCACCATTATTACCAACCATTAGAGGTGCCTGATTGAAACTTAATTCATGGAGATTACCTATCTTGATGAAGTCTGCATCTTTGAAATAGGCATTTTTACAGTTCATAAACTTATTCTTCCAGTCGTCAATGAACACAACGTCATCTTCAAAAATAAACGCTTCTTTGATGTCGTTATCGACCATATCCTTCAAAGCTTCAAGATGTTTTACATTGCATGAAATGTATGACATACAAAGTTTACTATCTGTTTTATATTTCAACCATGGACAAAATAGATCCTCCCTATCATATTGAGTTATCCAATGCGCACCGGGTAATATACATTCTAAGTCTTCTCTACCACCACCCTTAGAATAATGAATAATATACGTTTTCATATAGTGTAAAGTACTATCAATTCTTTAACATATCTTCGATTAGAGAATGAATATCGTATTCTCTAGTCCATCCAAGTTTTCTAATGGGATCGTTATTACCCACAAGTAAAGTTCCATTATCGGGTCTATAAAATTCGGGTGAGACCTCAATCATGACCTCACCATCTATACGACCCACTTCATCTGTACCTTCACCGGACCATTCGATTCTTTTATTCATTTTTTCAGCTGCAATCTCAATAAATTCCCTCACTGAATATGTCGTACCGGTTGCTATAATGTAATCTTGGGGGTAAGGTTGTTGTATGATCATCCACATAGCCTTTACGTAGTCTTTAGCATGTCCCCAGTCTCTTTTAGATTCAAGGTTTCCAACTTGGAAACATTTACCCGATTGTAAACCCTTTATGATTTTCTGTGTCACGTAGATATCAGGTCTTCTTGGTGACTCATGATTGTACAAAATACCTGAGCATACATACATTCCGTGGGTCTTTCTGTAATATGAAACTAAGGAATCTGCAGTTATTTTAGAAAGTCCGTAGATATTTCTATATCCGCGCATCGTGCACACTGTTTGTGGACTTGGCCATGTTGACTCAGTGTTTGCAAAGATTTCAGAACTTGAAGCTTGGAAAATTTTACACTTTGACTCTATACCAAGATTCTTCACCGCTTCCATAATATTGAGAATACCCGAAGTGTTTACATGCAACGTGTCTTTTGGTGAACCATGATGAATTTTTGCAGCTAGGTTGTATATTTCATCAGGATTACTCTTCTTAATCGTCTCATACATTTCATCATAATCCCTTACATCACCAGTAAATTTCACGACGTGATATCCCTTTTCTTCGAGAAGTTCACATAAATATGAACCATCTTGACCCCTCGCACCCGTCACTACGGCTGTGTACATTTAAAGAATTAAACCATCTTAACTTTAAATGCGTATTGAGATATCAAAGGGTGAACTTATCGATAAGATTACAATCCTTGAAATCAAAGATGAACGTGTAAAAGATGAGGAGAAGTTGAAAAATATTCGCCATGAATTGGATGTACTTCTCAAGTATGAATTCGAAACAAACCACAAAAAAGATTTGAAACATGTCAACAACACATTGTGGGACCTTGAAGATGGTATTAGGAAACTTGAAGGAATGAATGATTTTGGGGCTGATTTTATAGACAAGGCGAGAAATATCTATAAATTCAACGATGAGAGAGCTCGAATCAAAAAGTTAATTAATTTGGAACAGGGTTCCGATATTGTAGAAGAGAAGAGTTATTAGATGAACGTCCACATTTCATCACTGAAAACAGTTTTCACAGTTCTAGGTCCGTAGTATTTATGAGCGACATCCAGATGGAAGAAATTCTTCTTCGGGGTACCAATCTTCATAAGTTCTATCATCCAATTGTATGAGCTATTCATGCAGTGCACTTCATCAGCATTCTCTATAACTGAGATATACTCAAAAATGTTGGGTCTATCACATTGAAAGAATTCCTGACTCTTATCAATAAGCTTTGAGTCTGGTTTATAAACAAACTTATCAGTCTTTACGTCAATGACTCGATCTCTTTCAGGGTCATCGTGTACGAAAATGTAATTCTCCTTATCGATCGTAAACTCCTTAGATTTGTCCCTATCAACCTTAAACTTTGAGTACATATACTTGGGATTGACACCGGCTTGGACGTACACTCCATGTGCCCAGTTTGTCATCTTACTACCCTGCCCCTGAGTCATAAACTCCCAACTTTTGTCATCCATCCCATATGTGGCGAGTGGAATGACATCACCCTTAGCTTGAGACCAGATTTCACGGGGGTTTGTCGTGTCTAAAAGAACGATTTCAACCTTGTCTGCAATATCCCTGTACATAAATCGGACACTTTCTTCATGACAACGCTTTGCAAAGATTCTAACTGTATCAGTCTCTGCAAAGTGTCTGACCATCCCATTTAACATGATCTGGTCGCCGAGACCAAGATGGTGTAGGATGGTTTTCACCATTTGGTTTTAATAGTCTCAAAAACTTTAACTATCATGTCTTCTGTTATGAAATGATTGTTCCCTATGTACACACCATTGTCGTTAAGTATGTTCGCGTTTGGTACACACACAGAGTCTTTCCATTTAGCTAGGAAAGGGTGTAGAAGAAGATTCCCAGATACGATCGGTCTGTATTCCACCCCCAACTCTGTAAATATGGACTTGAGCTTCAACATGTCTTCCCTCTTCTTACATATGAATGGGAATGCAAAGCTGCTATTACCTGGGTCATTATACGGGATGTAAAAAAGTTCCGGGTCCAAGTGTTTCATGAAACAATCGAAATTTTTACGTCTAATTTCAATATTCTTATCGAGTCTTTTCAACTGTTCAATTCCAAGAACTGCATTGAGTTCAGTGTTTCTAAAGTTGTATCCGTCTGTTAGAAACAAAAAGCTTGGGTCGATATTCGGATGCTTCTTGATAGCCTCATCGTATAGATGTGGCGAAAGGAGACGAGCCATACCATGACTCCTTTTGATTTTCATGAGTTCGTAAAGATTTTCATTATCGGTAGAAATCATTCCACCTTCAATACTTGTCATGTGATGCCCATAGTAAAAACTGAAAGTACCGCCCATCCCTGTACTACCACGTTTCATCCCATTTGGTGCTTTTATCCCATGGGACTCACAAATGTCTTCAAGAAAAATAGCGTTAGGGTATTTCTTCTTAAGTTGTTCAATAGGTGAATTTATACCAAGTAAGTGAGTCACGAAAACAATACGAATATCCTCCTCTGGTAGAGCATCGAGGTCAAAACTATATCTCTCGAGATCTACATCACAAAACACTGGTTCCAACCCAACTTGGAACACCGGTGATACGTTGGTGACCCATGTGCACGCAGGTACGAGAACTTTAGAACCATTCGGAATTCCATATAACTCCTTTACTGCAGCCATGAGTAGAAGGTTCGCAGTACTACCCGACGTGACATACAGTGAATGTTTACACCCAAGCCATTTACTCCACGCATCCTCAAATTCTTTCACCTTTGGGCCACATGTGTATCTATCTGACGACTGTATAAAGTCGATAAGAGAAGTCTTATCATCCGATGTGATGGCTGTCTGCATCAATGGCCACCACATATTTACATGAAACTATCAGTGTTCTTTTAAGTTCTTGTAGAAAGTATCCTATGTTTTACATACTTAAAAACACTTACCACTGTTTTAGAAGATGAAGTTGTCTTATGCTATAATGGTATGTAACGAGTCCAAGGATTTGTTTAGTCTCATTTCATTCTTGAAAAGAGTCAAAGATTCTGAAGATGAAATCAACATTCTTCTAGACACATTACACACTACCGAATCAGTCAGAAATGTTCTAAAATATTTCGAAGACGACATCGTGGTATTCGAACGAGAATTTGATGGTAATTTCTCTAAACAGAGAAACTTCCATTTGAAGAAGTGTAAGGGAGAGTATATTTTCGTGATAGATCCAGATGAAATGCCTAAGGAAAAAATGATTTCTGGTATTAAAGGAGTGATTCGAGAGAGTCAGTCTGATCTGATCGCGATTCCACGAATTAACATTCACCCGGGTTGTACCCAAAAATGGTTAGATAAACATGGATTCAAAGTGAATGAATTTGATTGGATAAACTGGCCCGACTATCAGGGGAGAATTTTCAAGAATGATGTTAATATTTCATACGGTAATGCTATTCATGAAAATATTGTTGGAGCTAAAAACCCAGTGTGTTTACCCGCCGACCCAGGATTGGCTCTATGGCATATAAAATCCGTGGATAAGCAAGATAATCGCTGGGAAGATGGGAAATATGTTCACCCGAATAATGAAAATCTGTATGATCGTTTAATGTAAGTATACATTTCGTCTTCTCCACATATCACCATAGTCATTAGTACCTTTCATGTCTGTATTATCAGCTCCACATGCGTTGTTGTATTTACATTTAACAAACTTGACACCACCAAATTCCACAAATTCTTCTGCTGTATGTTGTCCGATCATACACTTTTCCGGGTATGCTCGAACATAATCAATAGACGCATTCATATATGCACCTGGACCAGTTGGGTATAAACAATCGAGACCATAATGTCTCTGCTTCACATTCCAAAGAAGAAGATCCACCATTTTCTTTGAAATTGAATGTTTCGGGACAGAACCTATGAATGCTGTATACATACACATTTGGTTAGGTGGACAGTCAATACTTGTGTAATATTCTTTACCAACCTTTTCTAATGTTTCAACTGGTTGGAGACATATCTGTCGTATATCAGAATACCAACCACCTTCTTGGAGCATGATGAGGTGTCGCATGAGATCACATTTATACGAGTATGGTTTGAGTGATTGATACGCTTCGAGCACTTCTCTATCAAAATGTTCTTTTATGTACGAAACACAATCGTCTCCGGAATACATCTTAATCTTGTATCCAGGGTTCATACGGTACCATGTCTCAAGTGCTTTTTTCATCCCATCTGGAAATTTAGGAAGTTTTCCGTCATCGACGATGATTACTTTATGTATAACCTTGGGTATCATTATGAGTATAAACAATAAAATCTTTAACAATAATAATATGGAAGAAATCAAAGACTCTTACCTAGGCATGGAAGTCCAGCTTGAAGAGATTGCCATAGATCTTCAGGAACTTCCAACGGATTACAAACTTGCTGATCGATATAAACAAATCGATCAGGAAATCTATGAGATATCGGAGTGGTATGAAAAGGTTAAGAAACAACGAAAGATTGTGGAAGAACGATTAAAAAACACTAAACAGGACTTGAGAACACTTAACCATGAGGTAAAAAACCTCAAATTACGAGAGTTTTCTCGTGACCAACACGGAGGGTCGTATTCACAGTTACATCAATTCCAGCGTCCGTGAGATTTTTACAGAAGGCAACATCTTCGGAGCAGGTATCACGAAGCCCATCAATCTCTACGAGAGGGTAGCTAAAGTATGGATACTTCAACTTTTCGATGACACCTTTTCGACATGCGAAGAATCCCATACCATTGTATGCAACGGAAATGTACTTATCCTCCTTCTCAGGTTCTCCAACCTCCATAAAACGGAAAGACCCATTAGTCTTGAAGTATTCAGTGTCCCACTCCTTTACACACGCATAATGTTTCAGATTTTCCATTCGATAGAGACCGGATACAACTGGGTACTTCTTCGTATCTTCGATGAGTTCAATGATCTGATCAGGTGTAAATCTAATATCCGAATCAATCGTGACCCACACATCATAGTCGAGTTTACCCCCAAATGGTTTTTGGTCAGCACCCCTACGAACATCTAGACCTAGGGTTTTCATTCGCGAATACGTGACGTAGCTCGAATATTCATTTGCAATCATCACAACATACTTTTTCGATTTTAATGTTTCCACAGTCTCGAGGAGGTTCAACATGAACCCACCCGAGAATGTTCTACCAGGGAGAGCAATTACGACTTTCATCTCTTTAAAATACTGAGCACTTCTTTAACCGCTGGATGACGAACAATATCCTCATCTTCCATTTCAACGTGTGTAATATAATCCAGATCTTGACACTGCATTTTATATATGAGGTCTGCGAGACCATTATTTGGTCCTAAATCAGACTGTTCCAGGTCCCCAGTCACAATGACTTTTGTACCTTCACCCACCCTTGTAAGAAGCATTTTCATTTGGTTTGGTGTAGAGTTTTGCATCTCATCAGCGATGATAAGAGTATTGTTAAATGTCCGACCTCTCATGTATCCGAGAGGTTCTATGTTGACAAATCTATCAATCTGATTATATGAAAAGTATTTCTCGAAAATATCAAACATTGGTTTCGTCCAGGGTTCCATTTTTTGGTCCATATCACCTGGTAGATATCCCATATCTTCATCGGCAGCTACAATTGGACGCGTGAGAACAATCTGAGGACGTTGAAATTTTTGTACATGTTCGAGTGCAATCTGACACGCAAGCATTGTTTTACCTGATCCCGCTGGTCCAGTCCCTATAACAATTGGTTTATTGGACCTAAGTGCTAACATATAATTACATTGACCAGCAGTCTTTGGGAAGTTCATATATATTGATTAAAGATTTTTTCCTTATATAATTTAAAATGGATTTCCACTTCATAAAATTAAATTATAACGGTACGTATCTTAGTCTCGTGGATCCTAACATGAAACCTCGGTTTGTATGTTTTGCTGAAAAGTCTGTCACAAATAAATGTATAGATTACATGGCAGATTTCAGATCCAGAAATCGTATATGGCCATCACTTGACATGTCCATGGAAAATAGGAAGGTAGTCATGGGAGAGAAGATAATGTTTCCATACGGAACACCTCGTATTATCAAACGTTCCTTAGAAATTGAGTCGTTTGATTTTAATACATTGGATAGAATAGCGAGTAAAACGAATGTTTCATTTTACTGTATTTTAAGATTTGATGTTCTGTTTGGTGATGATACCGAATCATTATCTATGTCTGGTCAGGAAATGGATGGTATGGCAAACCCGGAAGATTTTGGAGAGTGGATGGACTTTAGCTTAAAAACAAAGTGATTTGTAATACTAATGTGTGGAATCATTGCACTTTTTGGTGAAGAAGTTGAGGGTGGACATCACCTTCTTCATCATCGGGGTCCAGATGACTACAGTACACGAACATTGGGTAAATGTCGTATGGATTTCTATCGTCTCTCAATTAATGACCTCACACCAGCTGGTATGCAACCTTTCAAAGACGAAAGTTCGATGTTAGTGTGTAATGGTGAAATTTACAATCATAAACTTTTCAGAACTGGTCAGGAAAAGAGTACCAGTGATTGTGAAATTTTGATGCCTCTTATCAAAGACGTCGGTGTGGAGAAGACTATTAACATGATAAACGGTGATTTCGCATTTGTATATACAGATGGTAAGCATGTGGTTGCTGCACGAGACCCTGTTGGTGTGCGACCCTTATTTTATACCCGTTATGGCCCGGACTCCATTGCTTTTGCAAGTGAAGCGAAGGCGCTACTTTTTTTGAATTCCGATATTCATATCTTCCCACCGGGTCATATTTACGATTCGTATGTAGATGATTTCATATGTTATCATAACGGCTATTGGCCTATTCACAAACACGTGAACGACTGTTCTCTTGAGAAATTGCGTGATACACTAGAACAAGCTGTACATGAACGCATTGCGACAACGGACCGAGAAATCGGATTTCTATTGTCAGGTGGTCTTGATAGTAGTCTCATCGTTTCTATTGCAGCTAGAAAGTTGGGTAAAATCAAGACGTTTTCGATTGGTTTGGAGGGGAGTCCAGATCTAGAGGCTGCTAGAAAGGTTGCAAAGTATCTAGATACAGATCACACTGAAGTGAAATTCACGGTGAGTGAAGGTATCGCACACTTGAATGATGTCATTCATTCTTTAGAGTCTTACGATACGACGACTGTTCGTGCGAGTACACCAATGTGGCTACTGTGTAAGTACATCAAGCAGAAGACTGATTGTCGTTATATTTTTTCGGGTGAAGGGAGTGATGAAATTTTGGGTGGGTACCTTTACTTTCACAATGCACCAGGTGTTCGGGAGTTTGCATCGGAAAATATGAGACGACTTCGTCTTATTCATCAATTTGATGGATTGCGTGCAGATAGGTGTGCGGGTGCTCACGGTTTAGACCTTATTGTACCCTTTCTGGATAAGAACTTTATCGATTACTGTATGACAATTAATCAAAATAATAAAATCAATACAATCGAAAAGCATATTCTTCGTGAAGCATTTGAGGGTTATTTACCACACGACATCTTATGGAGACAGAAGGATGGTATGAGTGATGCAGTTGGAACGAATTGGGTTGATGAAGTGAAATCTTACGCGGAAGATGAGATTGATGATGCGACATTTAAGGAAACTTGTATGAAATCGAACTATCACAACGTACCCCTAACTAAGGAGGAAGCTCTCTATCGTCAAATGTTTTGGCGAATGTACGGGCGAGACAATGATCACCTCATCTCTGAGATATGGAGACCGAAGTGGACCAAAGTAAAAGATCCGAGTGCGCGTCTACTTATAGAAAAGAATCGTAAGTAATATAAATGGCTGATTTTGTCAAACAATTCGATTGTAAAAATATTAAACATGTCATCTGGCTCAAAGAACTTGGTTCTTCGATGGCTAGATCTATCGGGGGAGGGAAGGCGGATATCGCTAAGCTGATTAAGGAAAATCCTCTGCCAGGAAAGCCATCTATGGACAACGTGATGGATTTCGCCTATGTACATTTCCAGTTGTGTATGAAGTACACGAATGCAGTATTAAACGGGGAGGCGTACGTCCCCAATCAGAAATGAGTTGAATTCATCTAATGTAAAATCTTGGGGATCCGAATTTTCATCCATGCGTACAAGTAAAATCTTTCCATATACATCTTCAACATCAAATGGATGTGGTAAATTGTTTTCATTCTTCACTTTACCATCTTCAGGTTTCATAATCACGACATCTATATCAGGCCACTGCCCTATAAAAGTTTGTCGTCCACATAAAAGTTTGAAAATTTCATTCTTACTTGGTGCAATATCTAGGTCTATTTCTTGAACATGACCTAGTTCCTCATGAATCAGCACAGCTTTAGTCATCTTAGATAGCCTCAGAAAAAATATCAGTAAACTGTAAAATGAACGCGACTAATCGCACAGCCTTGAGGCTTATAGTTATACTCTTCATAGCTATAGTCATCCTTTCGATGATGTCGAAGGAGAAGTACAGCTCTGGTCGCATGGATTACCGCCATGGCACCAACTATGATACAAACCCAGCTCGTCGTGTTGGTGGATTTTTTGATACGTGTTCTCCTGAAAATATGGAGGACTGTCAGCGTAACAATCCTTATGAAGGTCTTCCTTTGCCCTAAGTGGTTTAAAAACAACCAGAAAGTATATAGTAAGAAGAATGAACTCGACACGCGAGTTTGTGATTGAAAGATTATCTACCCTTCTCGACATTCCAAAAGATGAAAAAATCTGTACAGATCTCGAGAAGTGTATACTGAACCATTCCTATGATAGATGTAAGAGTCAAGCCGCTTGGGATAACCCCGATTTTTCTAGTATTTATAAGCACAAGTTTCTATCTCTCCAAAAGTCTATAAGAAGTAATCCCAACCTGATAGACAAGATTAAATCAAAACTCATAACTGTACTTGAACTGGTGAACATGCGTCCAGAAGCGTTACAACCAGATGGACTATATGCCAAAGAGATTGAGGTGGGAATTCATAAACAATTACGAAAGGAATACATGAACAATGAGAAGAAAAATCAGGACGGATTCTTCAAGTGTGGGCGGTGTAAATCTATGAAAACAACATATTACCAGATGCAGACGAGGTCTGCAGATGAACCAATGACTGTGTTTGTAAGCTGTCTCAACTGTGAGAGAAATTGGAAATGTTAAGTGTGTGCTCCGAGTGTGTGAGATCTGTTGGTAAATCACCAACGGACAGTATAAATGTGTAGGGTAATTGTATTTTCATTATACCTTTTGTTTGTGCACTAGTAAATCCTAGATAGTCGAATGGAATTCCATATTCACTCAATTGGTTCATAGTCGAATTAATGACACGACCTATACCTGGTCGAGCCGTGATGACGACAATTTTGTAGCCCATTTGACGTGCTTTATATAGAAGTTCAATTATAGGTGTGTTCGGCTGCCCGTTTGTGAAAATAAGAGTATCGTCTATATCAAACATAACTGCATCATTTTGTTTCACCGTCCTCTTCGATATATAATGTACACCCCACCTTTTCAAGTTATCCATTAATGTTATTAAAGAATTAAAATTCAAATTTATCAGATGATTGTCGATATTAAATGCGAAGATGACACAATCCAGATAGCTCGTATTGTTCGTGAAGATCAAGATGAATATGAAGTCAATTTTTTGAACCGAGTTCATTCAGGTGTATTCGATTTTAGTCAGGATATTGAAGCTGTAAATAAGCATTCTGTTTCAGGATTTTATGATGTTGATGATTTGGAGAAAACTGGTCTATATATGCGTACTTCGAGAGGGTACGAATTGATTGATGACAGTGAAGATGAAGATTTCACGTGTAGTGATGTTGAAAGTGAGGAAAGTGAGGATGAATCCTTAGTTGATGAAGATGAAGATGAAGATGACACCTAAGTAATTCGTGTATAATGATAAACATAACAATGGATTATAAAGAACCAAAAAAACGTGTGACTAAGAACGATAAGAAAAACAAAAAGGGTGTGTACACTTCTAAGCACATTCGAAACATACTTAAACAACAGGAGATATCTATAGAAAAGAGAAAGGATGGCCCCGTACCAACCCCCAAATGCTCACTATTCCCAAATGGACGTGTCTGAGTATACCGAAGATCAGATTTTTTCATTCATTGGGAAAACTGGTAAGAAGTTTTACTGGCTTACGAAGAAGCTTGGACTTGATTATCTCTGGTATGACAGAGAGCGAAAGGTTATTGAAATTTGGGGACCACTTTACACACACATGAATCAACAATCTGCTCATTTGATTCGATGTGAACTTGACTTTTTTCTACAACCTAAGTTAGAGGATACCGTTCCCAAAAATCAAGATGAGCATGTACAAACGACCGTCGCGGCGTGTTAGATGCAACTACGAGTATTCCCACAAGGTTCCCCCCGAGGGAAGCTTTTTGTATAAGCTCTTGAATCCACCACCTACACAACACCCAGTAAAAATCAAACAACCGGTATATCACCAAGACGATTATTTGAAACTCTTGGAATCAAATTATAAGTCCTTGGGTCTTTCATTTGTCGACCTGGGATTGCCAGTTGTGGTACCTAAAGTGTTGTCAGAAGCAGTAAAGGAGCCGGAGCTTGTATATGGCGATCGTGTTCAGGTGAATCTTCGAGTATTAAAAAGTGGTGTTGTACGAATTAAGGTTAACTCTGCTATTGCGGATGTATACAATAAGTATTATAAGCAGGGTCAGAGACCCCCATTTAAAACTATTCTCAACGCGTACAAGTCTCATGGGTTTAGTAAAGGGTTCCTGGAAAGAATTACCAAGAACAACGATAAAAGAAAAGCACTCGGTCTTAAGATTGATAAAGTTTTCGCAAAAATATTTGACAAGGAGCCAGTTAAAAAAGTGAAGAAGAAAAAGAAGGAGGAAGAAATCGAAGAGGTGGATGTCGAAGATGAGGATAAACCTCCCATCCCCGACGAACCGGAAGAAGAAGAAACCCTGGATGTGGAACCGGATGAAGAAGAGGAGGATGTTGAAGAGGAGGAATATGTATCCGATGGGGAGTAAGTACCTAAGTAGAAATCAAATTTTGTAATTTTCATCGAATAATGTTTATTACCAACGCCATTCTCCACGACCAAATTCTTGACCGCTCGTTCTTTTGGACACTGAAAGACGCAACCAACTTTGCAAAAGAACAAGCCAAAGAAAAAATCTGGAAACTCGCAGACGACGCAGTCTTTTTCGGAGACGTTGAAGTGAGAGTGTATAACACCAAGGACTACAAGAATGAATATTTTCTTTCTTTCGTTGATACCAATTGAAATTGCTCACATGTCATGTGACCAACACGTCGTCAAGATCCAATTAGAAATCTGCCAAATGCTTTACACTGCTTGGTACTTTTCTAATGAGGAACATACCATACGTACATGTGCACCTTTCACGAAAGATGGAAAGGTTCGTGGATACAAACCAGCTCACACGAAACACCCTATGACCATGTGGATTGCCTCGAGTCTTGAGAATTACTTGTATGCATGTAAGATTGGTATTGCTTTGACTTTGGAGTATACACATCGTTATGGAAAAATTCATACATGTGCTAGGCATCTCATGTGGTTGTATGACAACAGACCTTCACATTTCGAGGAACGAAGAAGTGAGACTGCTTATTATTCCGAAGAAGGTATTCCAGAGTGTATGCCAGAACAGTACAGAAGACCTAGTGTTGTTGAGGCATACCAATTGTATTATATGATGGAAAAGATGAGTTTTGCAAGATATAAAATCTCTGATTCTAGTAAATGATTGTAGCGACAACTCTATTCAATCATCCCCATATTAAGGGTACTGTTGAGTTTGAGGAAAAGGGTACTAAAGTTGTAATTAAAGGGGAATTGAAATCCACCAAGTATAAAAACAGTTCCCACGGAATTCATATCCATGAAGCCGGGGACCTCAGTGATAACTGCATGGGTGCATGTGGACATTTCAATCCATACGGTAAAAAGCACGGGGGACCTACATCTAAGGAGAGACATGTAGGAGATTTAGGAAACATTCGCTTCGACGCACGAGGCGTGGCTAAATTCAGGATGGAGGACAACCTGGTAAAACTGAGGGGAACCAAAGCCAACGTTTTAGGGAGGTCTTTAGTGATCCACGAGGATATGGATGATTTGGGTATGGGAAACCACAGTGATAGTTTGACAACTGGACATGCTGGTAAGCGTATAACATGTGCAGTTATTGGGTATTCTAAGCGGATGTGTACAAAAACATAGCTTCGGGTCGAGTCTCGGGGATGTCCATATATCCCATTTCTTTCAAAAATGTATGTACTCCGTTATCCGTTGTAAAATCATGTATCTCTACGAGAATCATAGGCTTGTGCTTTCGTATCGTTTCTTTAGCACCTTCCAATACCTGTAATTCATGACCTTCTACATCGATCTTTATTATGGATGGCACACCTTCATAAATATCGTCAAGTCGTTCACATTTCACGAGAACCCCCGCCCCTTTCATATCACCAGTTGGGTGAAAGCTTGTTCCACCATAATTAATATGAGAATTGGATTGACACCCATGTTTCGGTAAAAATATTTCAATACTTTTCTTTTCGTTAGATAATGCACACGGATAGATATTTATAGGGTGGCGAAGTTGATTTTGTTTTGCATTTTTTGTGACTATCTGATGAAAAACTGGTTCGAATGAGGATACTGGACCATAGTCGGAAAACATAAGAGTATTGTACCCAATGTTTGCACCAATGTCTAGAATATCAGTGTCTTTCTTATAGTGTTTCTTGATATCTTCACGCATCCATCCATCCCATTCATACCCATTGGCTATTGTTGGACCTATGTACTCATCATCCGCAATGACAGATACATTATATTTACCATTGTTAACATCGATTAACTTTATTTCCATACTATTTAAAAATATACCAATATCTTTAAATAGGAATGTTATGCCCACACGGTTTTGGGTATGTTCATTGTACAATATGCAACAGTGGTCCTATCTGTATTCACGGTGATATCAAAGAATTGTGTGAATCATGTGAGTATTTGGAAATCTGTGAACATAATCGAAGAAAACTGAGATGCACTTTATGCCGAAAAAGTGAGTTAAAACAATGCCATGTGTATTATACAGTATGTTCAGCATTGGAAAAAGTTTTGCCGCCCCCAGTGTCAAGGTTGATACCAAAGAACGAAAGGTGGAATACCATCCAAGAACATATACGCAGTTTATCAAAGGACTCAAGGAAAAGGAACTCCCGTCAGTAATTGTACGCCCCAACAAGAACATCGCTGTGTTCCAGGAAGAGAATGGTGATTATGGTGATGTACAAATTGTACAAACTGAGCAGCTATGGCAAACTCTAATGGAGAGTGATGCCGAGGTTCTCGTGGACAATACACAACCAGCATCTCTCATTGAGAATGTTGTATTGTTCTTTTTCATTGTGTATGTATTCACAATTGCTCGCACTCTATTCGCCTCAAGGGGTGAAGGTGGTATGGGTATGCCTAACCCGTTCATGAAGTCTGCGGAATTTAATATGGAAAATGAGGTCACTACACGATTCAAGGATGTTGAGGGTATTGATTCTGCTAAAGATGAACTCGAAGAGATTGTCGACTTTCTCAAAAACCCTGAGAAGTACTACGGAAGTGGTGCCCGAATCCCACGTGGCGCCCTCCTAGCTGGTGATCCCGGTACTGGTAAGACCCTTCTGGCTCGTGCTATTGCTGGTGAATCGAGTGTTCCATTCGTTCAGTGTTCCGCCGCGAGTTTCATCGAGATGTTCGTTGGTGTTGGAGCAAAGCGCGTCCGCGAACTATTCCAACAGGCACGAGAGAATCAGCCGTGTATCATCTTCATCGATGAGATTGATGCAGTTGGGAAGAAGCGTGGTGGAAATGGCACACCCGGAAACGATGAGCGTGAGCAGACGATCAACCAACTTCTTACGGAGATGGATGGTTTTGACAACGAGACTGGTATCGTGGTGATTGCTGCTACAAACCGAATTGATATCCTCGACGACGCATTGCTTCGCCCCGGTCGGTTCGACCGTAAGATTCAGGTGTCCCTTCCAAGTGTAAAGGGTCGCCTCAAGATCCTCGGTGTCCATGCGAGGGGTAAGAAGTTTGCACCCGAAGTGCGACTCAAGAATATCGCGAAACAGACGACTGGTTTCTCCGGTGCTGATCTCGCAAACTTTCTCAATGAGTGTGCTATTCGCGCTGTCAAGGACGGTGATGGTATCATCACAAATGACATTACTGAGAATGTCTATCAGCGCATTGTTGTGGGTGCTAAGGGTGATGTTAAGTACTCTATGCGTAAGAAGGAGCTCGTGGCTTACCATGAGGCTGGACATGCTATCATTGGTGTTCTCGTACCAGATTATGATACGGTTCGTAAGGTTTCAATCATGCCTCGAGGTGCTGCGGGTGGTGTGACTTTCTTCCAACCCTCTGAGGACAATGCTGACAGCCCATTCTACACGAAAGAGTACCTACTCGCTCAAATTCTGGTTGCCCTAGGTGGTCGTGCGGCCGAGGAGGTTATCTATGGAGCCAACCGCGTCACGACCGGTGCGAGTTCTGATTATGCTAGAGTGTATGAGATTGCCCGTGAAATGGTGACAACCTATGGTTTCGGTAAGAACAACTATGATTATCGTAATCTCTCACCCGCGGCTGCTATTAAGGTGGATAACGAGATTGAAAACATCGTGTCTCAATGCTACAGGTATGCGCTCCAGATGTTGAAGGATAACAAGGATAAGCTCGAGGAACTCAAGGAACTACTCATCGAGGAGGAGATCGTCGATGGGCAAGTCGTGTATGATATGATTGGACGGGGACGGTGTAATTCGTTCGATTGTTCAGTTAGTTTCGATTAAAATCTCAGGTGATAATAGATATGTCTAACCAGACAAATATCACAGAATATGAGAAACACAAACGCTACCAATAATCGACAAATAATGAAGAGAGAGCGAACCAATAGGAACACCAACAATAATCAACAAAGAGCCAAGAGACAGAGAACCTAAGTGAACCCAAATTACTATAAAAAATTCAGCAGATGAACTCTCCTAAGGAGGCTTTCAAACACGCCTGTGCAATCTTGAGTCTCGTTTGGGGTGTAGGAAAAGTACAAGACTATGTCCGCGATCAGTGTCGCTAGAGCCCGTATTGGGATGTTAGGTCGTCATATCCAAACGATGGCCATCAAAGAAAATGTTCTATTTCCAAGTGTGAAAGCTCATGTAGATATCTATCCTACTGTAATTTCGGGATACACGATTCAAGTTGATGTTCGACATGAGGAGAAGACTATTAATTTTGTCACTGAGGCTATGTGTCCCAATGAAAAAAAGAATGTATATCTTCGTCAAAAAAGGATGATGCGTGAGATGTACCCGGAATACCTTATTACCGAAAGGCATACCTAAGTAGATTTAGAATTGTTATAAAATCAAATAAATATGTTTGCCATCAGATCCCCCATTCCCCGCGTACCTTTTACATACAAGAAGCGTAAGATTTCTCGTGTATGTAAGAGCTATTATACCATTGATGAACATAACAGTAAACCATTGGACAAGGTTCAGACGAGTGGAATGTTCCATGTGTTGACATTTCACAACCCTAACGCCGAAGAGGGTATTTATTCCGTCCGTAAATTGAATGATGAAGGTTTACCGGTAGATTGGATTTTGGCATTCACTACTTTCGAGGATGCATTCCGATTCAAGACACTTCTCGATGCTGAGATGCATCTTACACCCTATGTTCAGTTCGCATCTCGTTTCGAACTCGAACACGCATGTAACATAACCGGGTCTAAATGCCGCGTCGTAAATGAAGGTGCCCTCGTCACACCCCCGACCAAGACAATGAAGATTACTGACTGGGAACGCCGCACAGCTTTACTTAATGGTAGGTGGTCTGTAAAAGAGAAGGACTAGAAGAATATACCACCACCACGGTTCGGGGTAATAGCTACAAACTTTATTTTAATATCAGGATGTCTTTCTAAAGCTCTCATAAGAAATCTCGCACGTTTATGTGTTTCGTCCAAATCTTTCTCTGTTTCAATCGGTACGAACCCCCTTACTTTTTTACCTAAAAATGTGAAAGGTCTCGGGGCTACCATTTTTCTATTGACCCACATCGACCCGTATGTATTTTCATTTTTTGCATTCACTTTGTTGCGTAGAAAGTTGGTAAGACCCTGTTTTGGTTTAATCGTAAAGTCTTCACCCTTCGATAAAGTCGTTTTGTTATCAGGTGTAAACTTGTACACCTTTACCATTTCTAAACCTTTACTCAAAAGTTCCTTACGTTTTTTGAAACGGTTCATGATCATAACAGTTTTACCCCTATTGTTTTTATATTTGTCTAAGAGTTTGGTTGACATCCGCGTTAGACTGTTGTTGGTTGGTGTGTTGTATAACAAGGCATCAATGTCGTTACTCATTTATATATATCAACATAATATATGAGTATTTACAGAAATAGAATGGTTCGTATGATGGGTAAAGACCTCTTTTTACCCATAAAATGTTATACACCTACCAAGGAACAATTCTATTCGCTGCTGGGTGAATGTAAGTGTATGACAGAGTGCAAATTTAGTCGTGAATCACAACAGAAGAAAGACTGTCGCAACTCGCAATCGGTGAAAGACCGACAATCTTAGTACTACATGGATGGTCATACATGTCCATAACCGTCTCAAAAGACTTCCAACACTTATTACACCTCACTGTTCCATAACCTCTCATAAGCCTATCATTAATATCATCCGTCTGATGGCATCCCATGTGTATAACAAGTTCTTCCATGGTATTGAAATTATTACCACATATTGCACACGAACATGGAAAGGTTTTATGAAAGCTTCGATGAATTACCTTTTTCACAAAAAGTGGCCATGGAAAACACATCTTACTTACCTAAGTGGTATAAAGTTTTAACTAGATTTAAGTTTATGACCTGTATGCAATATATTGCCTTCGATTTCGAGACCTCGGGTCTCCCGAAGGGTCGCAAACCCTTAACACCTGACACCGTAGGGCAATATGACACGTGTCGTGCTGTATCTCTCTCAGCTGCCCGATTTTCAAACCGTGGTCGTTTGATGGACACATTTGATGCTATTATCCAACCATTGGATTTTGAGATTAGTCAAGGGTCTATTGACGTACATGGCATTACCCGAGAACACGCTATGCGTGATGGTCGACCATTCACTGAGGTCTTTCTTGATTTCGTAAAGTTCATTGGTCCCCGTACAAGAACTTTTGTGGCTCATAATGCTCCATTTGACACGAGTGTCCTAAAGTCTGAGATGATTCGAAGTGGTATCAATTTAGGACTTATCGAGGATTTCAATTTCCGTTGCACTCTACAGATGTACAAAGAACGTTTCCTCAAGCCTATCAGACTTGGCGTTTTATACAAGGAGATTTTCGGTGAAGACTTTGAGAATGCACATAATTCACTTGCCGACTGTATTGCATGTGGTCGCGTGTACCCCTACCTCCTGGGTCATGAAAGGAAGTTGAAGCCTATAGGTGTTCCTAAAATTATCATCGGTGCCTCATCCGTCGCGTCAGCGGTGGGTATTGGATTTAAGAAGATGCCGGAACTCGTCGAAGAGTTGTGGAAGAAGTACAGTCCTCAAACATTCGAAGGACAAACCAAGGATGACAAGGCTCTCGAAGTCATTAATTCCAGTGAGGCTACCAAAAAGATTCTTGTGGAAGCGGAGGGTTTCAAATCTGATAGCAGCACAGACGTGAATCAGAAGATTCGTGCACTCTATCATCAGATTGAGCATTCTAAATTGGAGCCCAAGGATATGGTTGTTGCGAAAGACCATATTCGGAAGACCCTCTTCACGAATCATGGTACCCGAAATGAGGATAAGACTGCTGACACTGACAGTGCAAATCTGGTTGAGGATGATACGTTCTACAAGTACGATGTCTGCACGATTGAGGGAACACTTTACCAGATTGTTGGGCGAGTTGACCGAATTCAATTGAATGAGGATGGGACGAGAACCCTGGTGGAGATTAAGAACCGGGCGAACAAATTGTTTGGACGGGTCCGAGACTATGAGAATCTCCAGTGTCAGACATATTTGCAAATGTTGAAGGATATTCAGTATTGTCGACTTATCGAGCAGTACAACGATGAGAAGAAGGCGTACCTCATCGAGAAGGATACTGAAAAGTGGAAAAATGAAGTCGTACCCAAGCTAGAGAATTTCTGTGAGCACTTCCACAGTATGTTGAGCGAATCGGTTTAGAGTTTTAGCTATTTTAATGAATAATGTGGAGTGAGTTATTCTACACGAAGCAGATGTGTGAAGATAGTCTTCATGACCTCATGGTCTTGAACTGTCTAAATATTATACTCACCTCCATTACGATGTGTGTCATTCTTTTCAAATCACCAATTCATGTTGTAGACAATAGAGTTGATTTGAAGTAAACCTAAGTAGTATAAAAAAGTGTCCATATATCTATAATAGATGTCTCTTATTCCGATTAAGTTGATGAGAAATGGGGTATCGAAGAATACACTTCTAAACCTCAAGAATGAATCCTATGAGATTGATACTAATGATTATATCGAATCTAGAATAACGACAAATACTCGAGCGAAGAAACTTCTAGCTATTGAGGATGCATCTGAAATGGCGAAGTTGTACCTTCATAAAACGGGATTATTTGAGACTATAATGAGTGATATTAAGGAAGAAACCGGTAAAAACTTTACTTTTCAATGTAAAAAGACGAATGCTATGAAGGTCAAGAAAAAAACTGATGTTGAGTACATCATGATGGAGGTTTCGTATGATAAGACGAGTGGACATTATGGGATGGCAAAGGTGAACCATAAAAATAAGACTGCAAAACTCTATGATTCTATGGTAAAACCTGAATCAGATTTCAAAAAACCTCTCGAGAAAGTGTTGACAAATACATATAAACTATCTGTATCTAAAAATACACTTCAACCAACTGGTGGGTTTGTGGCTAATTCGTTTGATGAGTTCAAAGAACCTGAATATTCTGGTGGAGTTCCTAAAAAGATATTGGAGAAGGCATTTGAGTTGTCTCAATACGACGAACTTTCCCAACATCATTTCTGTTATATAGAATCACTCCTCGCTATGATGAATGACATGGGTCATGGTAGTCCTGGACCGGGGGACCCCAGAGACCGTCTTACATTTGTGAAGCGTGTCATTTGGGGTATTCTTCATAAGTATGTTCCTAAGGAGAAGAGGGGGTCTGCACAATGGAAGTATTTTGAACAGAATTTCCCATACATATTGGATACTAGAAAACCCGATGGTAAGAGACTTAGAATGGTGAGGGGGTATGTCCAAGTACCTCCAATTGATGGTGAAATTAAGATGAGTTTCAAGAAATTGAAGCTTCGAACTGATATTGATGACGGATGGAGTTTGAAAAGAATTGTCGATTGGGCAGGTGAGTGATAAACCTAAGTAAATATAAAAATCATAAAACATAAGCAACATAAGATGGAGAAACTCACGCATCTTATGCAACTTATAGATGCCAACTCGAGTGTTTTACCTGAGGGGGTCTACCTCGAAATGTGTAATGACATGAAAGAGGTCCACGAAAACATGAAGGAGGGGTGGGACCCTGAACAATATAGTTTTGATTCTGAACGATATACGTATTTGGAGACTGAACTGCACAAACTCGTCGCACTTATGGAGAAGATCAAGAAGCGAGTGAAACGATACAAGTTGAGGAAGAGAATGTCAGCTAAAATGAAGAAAGAAGCCATCATGGAGTGGTCTGACCATATGAGACTTGATTCACTTCGAGAATATACAGAGGAGGCTCTACTTGAATCTACAAATATAGATAATGTAGATGTTGTATACAAGTGGTATTTGGATATGTACAACGAACGTGTAGAATTTCAGAAAACATCTGCAATTGATGCACTTGTAAGTTTGAGTGTTGAGAGGGATTTATTGATAGAAGATTTAGCACTTGAAATGAGACGTGAATAATATTTTCCTCGTGTATAATAGATGGCTGCTGTACCTGTAGTAGGTATTGTAATTGCGGCAATTTTAGTTTGTTCTAGTGCTTCAAGTGCTTCTATAGTTTTTGCAACAAAATTACCGGAATCGTCGTTCCAAGAACAATTATTGAAAATTCGCGAGAAACTTCCTACCTCAATCCTTGAACGTCTTCCCCAGAATGAAGAAGTTGTGGTCGATACCGAACCAGAGGATACTGAACCAGAGGATACTGGTTCTTCAGGTTCTTCAGGTTCTTCTCCAGTAAACTGTGTGGGAAGTTGGTCTGGGTGGGGTGGATGTTCTAAGACATGTGGTGGAGGTACAAAAACTAAAACATGGACGACGACAACACAGCCACAACATGGTGGGACTGCATGCCCGAGTCCATCTACACAGAATGCGTCATGTAATACTCAGACGTGTCCAAGTCCATCTACTCCATCAACTTCCACATGCACAAGTTTATCCAATGGGAATTACTATTTGACATATCATAATGGTCATAAATGTGTTGGACTTGACGATAATATAATCTGTGGTGATTCGCCGGAAATTGGAAACGATAATAAGTTTTACGTTGAGTGTGTAGGTGGTAAGTATACACTCAAATCTCTTTATAACAACAAATATTGTGGGGGAGGTTCAAGGGTTTTATGCGATGCGGGTAACACTACAAACCCTGATAAGAAATTCGACATTACTAAAACTGGTAATTACTATAACGTCACTAATTCTATCGGTGAAATATGTAACTACCACGGTTCATTTAAATTTGTTTGTGACAATGATTCGTCAAATGACAAGCGATTCAAGTTTACACCCGTATAAAAAATGAGACGTGAATAACCTAAGTGAGACTTCTCCACATCCCCTTTTCAAGAACGATGGATGAGATACTTGCAGAGTTGCGTGCATTGCGTGAAGAGGTTATGGGTTTAAAGGGTCAATTGGGTGGGGTATCGAGGGCCTCCC
>Ga0233432_10000942_pt1 | contig 28091 bp, 19 predicted proteins | sample SI_122_August201_6_FD_179870 | JGI IMG/M metagenome (GOLD analysis project Ga0233432, IMG submission 179870) | Seawater microbial communities from Saanich Inlet, British Columbia, Canada - SI_122_August2016_10_MG | ecosystem: Environmental > Aquatic > Marine > Inlet | place: Canada: British... | reverse complement strand
GACGAGCCGAAAGAAATGCTGGAAAGCAAAACCGAACCAAGAGCCGTGATTATCCGCTTATCGAAAAAAGTATTCATAATAAAACAACTCTCAACTAAGCGATTTCCATGGGTGAAAACGTACCCGTACTCCGACCGAAACGTTCGATATCCAAGCCGAACCATTGCAGGGACGATAGCCAGAGATTGGAAAGCGGGATACGCTTGCTCTTTTCCTCCGGGCAAACCAAATGGCCTTGATGATCCAACCCTCCACCGGCAAGCAATACCGGAATATCGCGATTGCTGTGTGTATGCGCATTTCCCATACCGCTTCCCATGACAACTAAGGTATCGTCAAAAACTTTCGCTTCTTTCAATCGATCCACGAACAAGCCGAATTGCTTCATCAAGTACGCCTCCACAATTTGTAGCTCACCGAGACGATTTTCCTCCTTACCGTGATGCGACAGGCCATGATAGGATCCGACCTCCAATTCGCTCGTTTGAAATCCCATCGGCACTTCAAAAGTCGCCACCCTCGTCGAATCGGTCTGCAGCGCCAAAACCAATAGATCGTACATCAACGGCATCTCCTCGATATGCATACGGTCTTCATCCAAAACGCGATCTATCGGCGAATTGGGTTTCGGTCGATCAAGCCACTCTTTGGACATTTGCAAACGTTGCTCAACTTCGCGCACTGAGGTCAGATACTGGTCCAATTTGTCCCGATCAGTCGCGTTCAGTTTTCCGCCTAAAGTATTCGCCGATTCTCGAAGCGCATCCAAAACGCTACTACGATGCAATAAACGCACGCGTTCTTTTTCCAATGCTGCCTTACCGGAATTGACGAACAAGGCTTCGAAAAGATTTGCAGGGTTGCTGACCGGTGGAATGTTCACACCTGAACGTGTCCAGCACATGTTAGTTCCGCCACCAAGGCCCGCAGAAATCGACGAATACCGCGCCGCACTCCCGGAGAATTCCGCAGCTGCCTGGTCGATCGTCATATTCTTTTCCGCAAAACCTGCCGCCTCGCCTTTCTTAACGCCGCTCAGAAATGAATGCACAGCCGAATGTCCCCCGCTGACGCCGTGGTCCAAATGGGAAAAGACAGTGAAGTCGTCGCGATGCCTATCGATACCCCCAAGGGTCAAACTCGTCTTATAATCCTTGCCAGACGTCTTTGGGAAGAACCCTCCCGGCCAAAAGCCCAAGTGACTCCCCACACACACCAATCGACGCGAACTTTGCGGATTCGCCGATGTGGCGAAACCCGTATTGAGGCTTTCGAAAGCTGGCATTGCCATTACCACTCCCAGTCCCTTCAGGAAATGGCGGCGATCGATAGGGGCATTATAAATACGTTTCATAAATTTCAATTAAGGTCAGGGATTGAGACCACAAGGACGCGAATCTTATCGATTTCCTGAAAGGTCTCGAAAGAGACCTTTTAAGCACGCCTATCCGGATCCAGTATCAAACCAAGCACTCCGAACTTTGCCACCGTAATAACCCAAGGGTGAAAAGGCGTTTCAGGATTCCATTTTTCGCGTTTCTTCCACGAAACGATGTTCGCCCGCTGCTCGACCTCTTTCGGTACTTCGCTGTGGCCTAAAGATGCCTGGCAGTATCCGCGCAAGGCCGTCTGACTCTCGGTCAGGGTGCTTACGAATACTTCGCTTGGATTCTTTGGCTTAGGGTTCTCATTCACTAAATCTAATCTAACGACCTCATGCTACATTTAATTACCATTAGACCATTGCCAAGCAAGTATAATTAAGCCTTCCAATTCCCAATAATCAAGCGGCTAACTAACGTCTCGAAAATCAAGACGTTTTTCAAATCCACTCAAATCTCAATTTATCGATGGCTTCCACTCGTCAAATGTGATATTCTTACCGCGTTCCAATGTTACTAATGCAATACCCCAATCCCCTACTCATAATCGCCGTATTAGCCTTCAGTATACCGTTTTGCGAAGCTGACCCCATCAATCTAGGAGATCGCCGGGAATTGCTGGTAGATGATTACCTCATCGAGTCCTTGGATGGAGAAATCTCTTTAAAACTCAATCATCCGACGGCCAAAGAAATCGTATTCACGCACGACGCTCCCTGGGAGGGCAGTGGTTCTGGATACCATAGCATTTTCAAAGATGGCGACAAGTACCGCATGTACTACAAATGCTATCAACTATCGGTTCAGGAGGGAGAGCTGGCTCCATCCGATGCACGATTCACTTGCTACGCTGAAAGCGACGACGGCATCCACTGGACTCGCCCATCACTCGGACTCGTTGAATTCCCCGAAGGCAGCGGCGATACGAACAACAATATCGTCATCGGTCGCGCCAAAAAGGACTGGATGGGGCAGGCTGAACTGGACGGTGCTCACTCCGCCGTCTTCAAAGACGCCAATCCAAACTGTCCGCCCGATTCTCGCTACAAAGCAGTACTGAGATCCAGCGGCGAAGATGAAGGTCTACTGATCCTGAAATCCCCCGATGGAATTCATTGGTCAATGCTGTCGGAAAGACCCGTCATCACGGATGGTCGATTCGATTCTCAAAACCTAGCTTTCTGGGATCCAATACGAAAAGAATACCGCGCTTATTGGCGAATATATCCAAATGAAATAAGAAACATTCGAACCGCCACTTCCCAGGACATGTTAACCTGGGAAAATCAAACAGATTTGACGTATCCAGGAGCTTCGCCCGAACAATTGTACACCAATCAGATCCTGCCCTACTATCGAGCGCCTCATATTTTCATCGGATTCCCCAGCCGTTACATCGATCGAGGCTGGAGCCACTCTATGGAGCAACTTCCCGAATTGAGCCACCGGAAAATGCGGTCGTCCGCATCAGAGCGCTATGGCACGGCAATTACCGAAGCCCTATTCATGAGTAGTCGTGACGCCACTACTTTCAAGCGATGGCCTGAAGCGTTCCTCCGCCCTGGCATCGAACGTCAAAATCAATGGAAATACGGCGACAATTATCTCGCGTGGCAAATGGTCGAAACCGCTTCAAGCATGAATGGAGCCCCCAACGAAATATCCCTCTACGCATCCGAAGACTACTGGACCGGAAATAGCAATCAACTGCGTCGTTATACCATGCGGCTCGATGGCTTCGTATCCGCAAGCGCCCCCATGAGCGGCGGCAGCTTCAACACCAAACCTGTTACTTTCGATGGCAGTGGACTTTTTCTAAATTTCTCATCTTCCGCCGCAGGAGGTATCAAAATCGAAATTCGCAATGAAGGTGGTACAGCGATTCCTGGATACGCTTTAGCTGATTGCGAAGTCGTTTTCGGTGACGCCATAGACCGTCCTGTTTCCTGGACTGCCAAAGGAACCGACATTTCGGAACTCAAAGGGAAACCAATCCAGCTACATATCAGTCTACAAGACGCCGACCTGTTCGCCTTCCAGTTTCGGTAAGAAGGTCACCACCTATCGCCAATCGTTTTCGACTAGGTATTCCAAGGTTTCTTCAGGGTAATTCGTATGCAACATTCTAACACCCAATTCGGCGAGTTCCTCAATTTGCTTTGTATCTTTATAAATATGCGTTTGCACCAAAACTTCGCTCTTCACGGCAAAGCGAATAGCTTCGCTTGTTGAGGCTGAAACCGGCTCGTCCTTCACCAGGTCCACATGGACTGCCTTTGGATGAAACGTTGTGATTACATGCCGCAACTCCGAAAGGTCTCGAGTTTTAATCATCACTTCCACCTTGGGCGTACCGCTTTCAAAATACGCTTGGATCTTTTTAGTATCCTTGAAAACCGTACGAATAAAAACCTGATCTGTCATTCCCAGCTTAGACACCAATCGCGCCAAATCATCGAAATGATCGATGATCCCTGGCTTCAAATCAGGTTTGAATAGAATCTTCCCCCTTCCCGCCAACAACAGCTCTTCCAAAGTCGCCACCGATTCATTGGATACCGAACCATCGCGGTAGCGTTTCTTGAGCGCTTTCAATTCCGCAAGCGTCAGGTCTTTTGCTTTACCCGTAGCGTTTGTTTCCCGATCCAAAGTCGGATCATGAACTACGACAAAAACACCGTCCGAAGTACGCTGAATGTCGGTTTCGTAAACATCGTACCCCTTTCGAATCGCTATCGCCAAATTCGCTAGCGTATTCTCAGGGGCCTGATCGGCTTTATCATTCGAATACCCTCCCCGATGCGCAGCGACGAGTATAGCTCCATTCCTAGAGGCTTCCAACAATTCCGTCGTTTGCAAATCATCGCCCCGGCAAAGTACCGGAAACGCCAATACAAAAAGCGATAGCAGGTATTTTCGCCCCATACAGTCTAGTAATCCGCTCCGGTTAAACTCTTGAGAACCGACTCCTGCCACGTACGGAGCTCAGCTTGCAGCTTTTTAGCGGCGACCGGCTTCTTTCCGATAAGGTTCTTGGTTTCAGCTGGATCCTTTATCAGGTCGAAAAGTTCCTGTTCGGTTTCGCCGCTTTTACTCTCGCGCACGACCAGTTTTAAACGACCGTCGATAATCGCTCGAGGACCCATGTAATCGGCGGCACTAATGCTAGGATGTTTAAGGTTTTTGAAATTACGAGTAGCGATACCGCCCATGAGCTTAACAAGAGGGGTGGTTCCTACTTGCAACTCAGGATCAAGGTAGTTTTCCGCTTGATCGCCGCCGCTGTTTCCGAACTGCCAAAAATAGAGGGGATTGGATCGAGACCTCATCGTACCATCTATCAAGGAAGTAAGATCAATACCATCGATCGGGCGCTTCGGAAGCGCCTGACCGACGATGCCACAAAGCGTCGGAAGCAAATCGCTGGTGCTGGCACGAATCCTTGTGCTACGCGGTTTCGAAACTCGAGCAGGCCACTCGATCAATCCCGGAACAAGAATGCCTCCATCATAAACTTCCCCCTTCACTCCACGATGGGGAGTAACAAGCGAGCCGTCGCGCGACGTGCCATTGTCCCCACAATAAAAGAGAAGCGTATTGTCGCGTAATCCCTCATCGGCAAGATACGTTCTCAACGTTCCGATTGAGCGATCCATGGCAGTGATCTCAGCATAGCGTTCGCGAAGCACGTCACCTTGCGGGCGCGTCGTGGGACTTCCGGTTTCGTTGGAAGTGAGCTTAACCTGCTTGTCTTTATATTTCCCTGGCAAGTCGTCGTAGAGCGCTAGGTCTGCGGGGAGCCCGCTGTAAGGTTCGTGAGGCGAACCAAACCAAACAACCGTGAAAAACGGCTTATTGGAGTTATCCGCTTTACCGATAAAATCGATCAATTCGCGAATTAGGATTTCAGAACTTTCGCCAGGATAAACTTCTGGTGGTCCGCCGTTGCGGGAAAATGACGGATTGAGTTCGAAGAAATTATCGTGAGAAAGCCATTCGTCGAATCCCATTGCTCCTGGATTCAGCGGCGATTCTGCTTTAACCGTGCCAATATGCCATTTTCCAAAGTGAGCGCTCCGGTAACCCGCATTGCCCATAATACGCGCACTCGTGATCTCTTCAGGACGAATAGACCACCCCGGTGAAAACGTACCCATACGGTTCGGATGGCGCCCAGTCAGAAAGCTCGCCCTTGTTGGAGAGCAAGTCGGGTGGCCTGAATAGAAATTCTCCAAATGCAGACCTGTCGCCGCCATATCATCGAGCACCGGAGTTTTGACGTACGGGTGACCATTGTATCCCGTTTCCTCCCAACCATGATCGTCGCCCATCAGTAGGATAACGTTTGGCTGATCGGCAAACGATAATCGGCACAAACCAATTCCAAAAAGAATAATGAATGTAATGAGCTTCATGATACTTTATTTTTTTAAGTTTCTCAATTCAGGGGCGTCGCGTGCGACGATTGCGCAGGTAGGGGTTATTAATTATCGCAGACCGACTCAAAGATCGGTCCTAAGACAATACCCTACTCCATACACGCCAGATTGGTTCTGCAATGACAATTAGCCTATCGCCTGAAACTCCCTACGGAAAATCAGACGAGTTCTACCAACTTGTTGTACTGAGATACAACCGCTCCTAGGGCCTTGCTATGTTTCACATAGATCTGCCACTCAGGGTCTTCCCACATCAGCTCACGCTTGGCTTCACGATCCGCGAGGTCTTCGTAGCTCCACATTAGAATAAATTCATTGGGATCTTCAATGGACTTCACGTATGAATACGGGTCTCCAAGCAATCGAGATTGCGGACCTAGTCCATACTTGTCGAAAAGCTCAAAGTGCTCCTCGCGCATTCCCGGTTTCGTTTGATAGATTCGTATGTCGATAATCACTTTCTCAGGTCTCCAAATTGTTTTCTCGTTTTCGAAATCCCTACTTCAACAAGCACGTTCTTTGAAAAACGCGCCTATACGAGCCGTAGCCTCAATAGCTTCAGGCATACCCGGAACAACATGAGCACTGTTGTGCCATCCATGTATTACGTCGTCGTAAGGATCGAATTCAACCTGCACACCAGCTTGACGCGCTTTTTCGGCATAGCCCAATCCATCACCAAACATCGTTTCCAATTTTCCAACTTGCACGAGCATCGGTGGCAAACCTGTCATGTCGGAAAAAGTTGGAGACGCAAGCGGATCTTTGGGGTCCGCACCATCAAGATACTGTGCAGCCATGCGATCGAGGTAGACTTTCGAGATCGTCGGATCCGAATCGGCATTACTCACAAACGTGTCTGCGCTTTGAGTTAAATCGGTCCATGGCGACAAGAGCACTGCAGCCGCAGGTTGGCTTTCACCGGCAAGCTTAAGTTTCGCCAGCAAAGCCGCGGTCAATCCCCCTCCAGCCGAACTCCCGCCTACGACAATCTGCTTAGAGAAAAGTCCCTGTTTCACCAACCATTTAAAAGCAGTATACGCATCGTCGACGGCGGCCGGAAAAACATGCTCTGGAGCCAATCGATATTCGACAGTGAAACAACGACACCCGCATGCTGCGCTCAGATTAGAAGCAACCATACGGCTCGCCTTGGCTGAACTACGGTAATAACCGCCCCCGTGTAGAAACACAAAGACGCATTCCGACGTAGGATCGCCGTTGGTGACCCACTCGCAATATACGCCATCAGCATCGCATGATTCGACCTTCGTATCAGGTCTTGGGATACTACCTCCATCGGGACCGGTTCCGCGAAGGAAATCGATCGATTGACTCGGATCGTAAGGATTCGCGCGTTTTCGATCTATCAATTTTTTCAACTCATCGCTCGCCATAAAAAATGCTTTTCAAATTCAAGATGCAGTGTTTTTAAATGTGGATCGTCCCAACACTGATTGAGTTTCGTAGATGGAACCAGTTTGTTTCGGTCTGGGCAAAGGGATACGCACCGGAACATTGGTCACACGCGGTTGATTGGTGGCCTCCCCTCGCACGAAGCTTCTTTCATATTCATCCCATTCGGCACCTCGAAGAGGCCAGGCATCACCTGCACAATACTGAAACAACAACAATCTTCGAGGATTAGGAGACAGATTGGGCAGAGATCCGTGCAACACGCGAACATGGTGAATCGATATGCCTCCAGCTTTTACTTCAATTTTTTCAGCCTTGGAATCATCAAAACCCTCTTCCGTTACTGCCCCTGCAAAACAACCATCCAAATGATGGTCTAGAATGGGTCCCTTATGAGTGCCCGAAATACCCAACAAACAACCGTTTTCCTCGGTCATATCGTCAATACAAACGCCTACCGCCAAAAGGTCATCATTAGTAAATGGATACCAAGCCCAATCCTGATGCCATTCAACCGGACTACCACCTCCGCCGGACTTCATATTAAGTTTATTGCCATTCGTCCAAATTGAAGGGCCGATCAGTTGAGCGACAATATCCAAGATGCTCTCATGCCCCAAGGTTCTTCGGTACACTTCGTGAGCCTCAATCGGACTCTTAATACGGCGTAGTTTAGGACCCATTGCAGAGTGCCCTGGCTCCAAATCATAAACATCATCGCTTTCAACTATCTGACGGGAGCTTTCAACAAACGAATCAGTCACCCGTCGAAGCTCTTCTACTTCTGCCAAACTCAGCACCCCATCTACGCCAATAAATCCGTCCCTACGATAATCTTCAACCTGTCGCTCTGTTAACATAACAAGTACTCCGTTTCCACGTTTCAAGAAATATTGAGGCGAGAATTCTTACATAGACAAAGGAAGCAAAATCCCTCCGAGAAAACCATACAAAAATTAGTCAATAGTCGACTTAGATCCAACCACCAAATTTATCGTCAACGAACTATTCAAACGACCCTTACCCCCGATTGGCGGGTACGTACAATTCAACCGAAATGTTTCTTGATATCGGGTGCAGCATTGTATTGGTGATCAAAATGATTAGTAAGGCGCGACTTCCGCGAGCCTACCGTAAGCCTCTAACGATTCTTCCAAAGTACGTGGCTGCTCCCAACCAAGCTCAGCCTCTACCTTCGAGCAATCTACCAACGAATCCATTTCCTCCAATGGTATCTTGGATGGGATATCCGATAACTGCTCTTCAATCACCTCCCTAGCAGGCCGCTGCTCGAGATTATCTTTCGAGGATACGAAATACTGCCGGTAGCCACTAAGCTCAGCCGTGATCGCTTTCACTGCCACTTCCGCAGCTGAATAGATCGGCAAATACGCGAATCCATCGTAACAGTTTCCTCGTTCCAACCCACCCATTTCCTTCGTCTTGGCGAGAAGAGTCGAATCCAGAAGCAAAGGAAAACGAACCGCGATACAGGTCATTCCCTTTGTATCCGAAAAATAGTTCAACAGATTCTCCCCAATCTGTTTGCTCAAAGAATATCCATTTCGAGCCAATGTCGGCATATCCGAATCAATCGGAATGTACGGCAAAACGATTTCGTGAATCGCACGATCACCAACCGGCAACTGCCCATTACAAACCTGTATTGAACTAGAAAATATGATTCGGCTACACCCAGAATTCGCCGCTGCTTGAAACAAATTCATGTCCATCGATGTGTTCTCCTTCAATACATCTTGGGGAGAATCGCTATCCCACTTCGTATTGCTGGCAAAATGAATCAATACATCGATCTCTTTTAATAGCTCTTCGCAAGCTTCCCAATCCAACAGATCCACAATCTTCACCGAATACGCAGCTTCTACATCCGAAACGCAATCAACCGCAGTAAACGTCATCCCAAGCTCATCCAACAAACGACAAACGCAGCTCCCTAAACGCCCTGCAGCTCCTGTAACTAAAACGTTCATACCACCAATCTAAACAGACTGATCAGATCGCTCTTCAAAAACCACTCGAAGAACAGTCAACAGTCGACCAATGAACAGCGATTCTTAGGCAAAAGCCATTCTAAAAAGGTGCCCCCTTGCAACATAGCCACACCAAGCACTCAGCTTGGAGCACTCCTCATAAAACGCTTTTCTAATTCGGCCCAAATTTCTCAGTTCGGCGAATTGGGATATAGATCGCTCCTGAAATACAGCCAAGGACGATTGCAAAAGCGATTAGCAATCCAGACTCTTCTCGGTTTATAAAGGACAAGACAAACATCACGACCGCGATAACCGCCAGTGAAACCACCACCATTTTCCCTGGTAGCGTCGACGACTTCAAAGTAGTCGCTTGGCGAAACACTTGTTTCTTCGCCAATACTCTCTGCCAGCCCGGGTGCTCTCCATCGCTTCGCAATTCAAGTGTTACCAGTATGATCAACGGCAATACGATTCCCGCTATAAGATCCACGATTCGATTATTCGCCGCTATCAAATCCACAAGCGGTCGAAGTGCCTCTACTCCATTAAGAAACCCTTCATTCGACAGACCGAACTTAACAATAAAAGCCGTTAGGAAGCCCGCCAAAATAGTTGCCCAAACGGCACCCAAGCCGATCTTCCGCGAAAAGAGCCCCCAGATGGTAGGCAACATAAGGGGGCCATTCAGCAACGCATTAATCGAAATAAGGAAACTCGTGTATCCATATTTCGGAATTAACAAAGCGCCCGAAAGCACCACGCATCCCAAAATAATCGTCGCCGCGCGCCCGACGAATACCAGACGCTTCTCCGAGGCCGCCTGATTGATGATTCGATGATACACTTCGGAAGTGAATGCACCCGCGAAAACATTAAGACGAGTCGTCGCCATACTTGCGGTAGCCGAAGCCATCGCTGCGACCATCAATCCCACCATCCCCGCCGGCAACACTAGCTGACAGGCTAGAATATAAGCCTGCTCCGAATCGGCCTCCGAATTCAATACGCGATAAATGAGCGGCGGCAGCATCCATAAAATCGGACTTACGAAATACAAGGCACCAAACAAATAGGCTGACTTCCGAGCATCCTTTTCCTCCGGTACACACAGGTAACGTTGAACGAAAGTCCATTCCGCCCCGATGTTGAAAAAATTGACGATCATCCACCCCGTGATGAACCACCAAGTGAAATCCGCAGCGACTGGAGACATGAACCCTTTTGGAGCTGCCTCCAAAAAAGAACCCCAACCGCCTGCCTCCATCAAAATGAGCGGAACCACGAATATCACTGAAACCATCAGGATCACGAATTGCAGAACATCCGTCATCAAAACTGCCCAAAGGCCCCCAATGAAAGTGATCAGGATGACTATGAGACACAAAGCGACCGATGCGTAAGTGACCGACAAAAATCCTGTCGCAGGATCTGCCAAAACATGCCCCACAGGCAAAGGGACCAACACGCATACGATCTTCGACAACGCATACACCCCTCCTCCCATCGTAAACAAGGTCGCCGTCCCCTTAAACCAAGTATAGAACTGCACTACGGACCCGCCAAACCGGAGATGAAGGAATTCGGAAGCGGAATCGACGCCGACTCGTCGCCAATGGCCAGCCACGAACCGCCCTACCATCATCGCCGCAACCCCGTAACCGAGATTGATGACGATCGCCACAAAACCATAACGGTAGGCAACTCCTCCCCAAACGACGAATGTACCGGCCGAAAACTGAGTCATAAAACCCGAAAGCCCCGAAACCCACCATGGCGATTGCCCACCAGCAGAGAACATCTCTTTCGAGCTCTTCATCCTTCCGGCGAACATCATGCCCGCTCCGATGATACCTAGGACGTAGAGCAGAATTACGAAGTAATCAACCCCTTGCATATTACAAATTAATCATCGCTTGAGTTGAACGCGGGCTTGGGGTCATAGTCGGAATTTCGAAGGTATTTCAGCAAGAGAGTCTCTCAATGCCATAAAAGGTCAACGGTCGACTTCCTGCTACCTTGTCCGATCACGCTCTGATACATTTTGTTAGATCCATCGTTCCCATTTCGATGCCATTCGATTAACTCTTCCACTGCCTCTCTCGCAATGAAACCGCTCGCAATACTTTCCCTTATCGTTCTCCTATCCAATTCGTGGGCCCATGACTTCGGAACGCTCATTTTCGAAGATTCCTTTGAACGCGTTGAATCCCAGGAGCTCAAAGACGAGCCCGGCAACGAATGGACTACCAGCAGCGATAAGACTGCCAAGGGATACAAAGAAGTCGATCTGCGCGATGGTCACATGTACATCTACACGCACGCGAAAGCCAACCATGCCACATCCGTTAGGCATGCCTTCAAGTTCAAGGACGGCACTCTCGGCCTCAGGTTTAAGCTCGAAGACAAAGACGATATCCTAACTCTCAACTTCGCCGATATGGACTTGAAAACCGTTTGGGCTGGGCACCTTTTCAAGGTCACCATCGGCACGAATGACGTAAAAGTCACCGACCAAAAAACCGGTGAAATGAACCTCAAACTCCGTAACGCGCGGAAAGAAGGGACCATCACTGAGCATCAAAAAGCGCTCATATCCCAAAAAAACGCTACATTTCCGAACAAGCTTAAAACCAGGCAATGGCATCAGGTCTACACCACGATCAAAGGCGACGAACTCACCATTACGATTGATAGCAAGATCGTAGGCTCCTTCAAATCCAAAGGATTCGCTCACGAAACGAAAGGACTTCTACGACTGCTCGTCGCCAAGAATGCTTATGTCGACGACGTAAAAATCTGGAGACGCCAGTAGCTATTCCAATCCGCAGTCTAAATCAATTCCCCTGCCCTTTTTGGTAGAGCGTCTTGATTTCACTTTCACTGAGTGCCGCGTTGAATATCGCGAGCTCGTCGATCCGTCCGTTAAGATTACGGATCGCGTAGCTAGGATCTTTGCGATTCGGGTCTCCCCAATTGCCGATCTCGGCATTGCCGATTCGAAGCCTTTTGATAACATATGCCTCTTGGACTTCCTGTTCGCTAACCTTCTCGCCATTCACGTAGTGAGCCGCCTTGCGAGAACCCGGATCGTATATCGAGACGAGATGCAGCCACTGGCCGCTTTTCGTAATATCCCAAAACGGAGGCGAATAATAATTGCGAGAACGACCTAAATGCGACTGTCCAGCAACTGGATTCAAACGCGGCGCTTGATCATCCACCATGACGCCAATCATCAACACGCCATCATTTCGGATTTGCCAGTGCGGCTCGCCAGTCTGGTAGCTGTCCGCCAAAAACAAAGCATTGTACCGGCGATCCAAACTATCGATACGCGCCCAGCATGAAAACGTATACGCTTCAAAATCCCCCGGAATATTAACCCGCACCCGTGATCCAGGTCGGCGAAACTCCACCGCTCCCTTCAATCCGCTCCATCGACCATCAACCCATTCCGCTAGCACAACCGCTCCATCCAGTTCCTTGTTTTCTGGATACAAGCCACTTGGCACCCAGTCGCTTCGCTCCGCCGGTTCCGATATAAAAGGGTAGTAGGCAATCAATCTTGGGTCCCGACTAAACGAATCGCTGTAATCAACCCAATTGGCAAAAGAACGTTTAGCCGATTCGGAAATCCCCGTCGCCATTGTAAACAGATTAGAGAAAGAATCAATATCCGATTGAATCGGAGTGGTCCGCCCATCTCGCGTCAACGAAACCGCGTCTCCCTTCAAAAGCTCGCGATCCTCCAACTCGATTTTCCCAGAAAACACTTCGACCTTCACTTCGTCGGCAGACGTATCAATCCCAAACTCCGTGCCCAAATCAACGATACGCCGCCCATTCGCCTCGATCGTAAACCCTCGAGCCGCAGGCGGTACCTTAGCTCTTAATTTACCGCTATGAAAGGTAGCCTCCCAAGCCGATCGTATTTCCAACTTAACAGGCGCCTCAATATAAACTTGAGCCCCAGAGAAGAAATCCACTCGAGCGCTACCACTAATAAGCGAGATCGTTTCCGATCCCAATACGTCTCCTGCATGGATTTCCGAACCGCTCTCGGTTTTAGCGTCAATAATGCCATGCACCACCGCGTATCCATTGGCAGTAGCTTCGAACTCAGACGAGCTCGTGGCTACTTCATCAATTCTATTGTTCGAGTTGGACAAAAACCAATCCGACCCGAAACCTACTAGAAAGGCAATCGCCGCCGCTGCGGCGATTCCAATCCAGCTAGGAAAACGAACCACTTTGCTTGGCTCGGATGAGCTCCAAGCCGCTTCGATATCCGCCACTAATTCCGAACCTTGACGCAAATTAGAATCGAGAGCCAGATACTGACGTGTCGCAGCTCTCAAATCAGGCGACAGCTCGAGCGCTTTTTCGAAGAGAGCGAACTCCTCCCGGGAAATCGTCTGGTTGCAATAATCCTCGATCCAACGCCTCTCGATCTCCGTCATTTCGTATTTGCTCATACGAGCCCCTCTTCTTTCAAGCTCTTATTAATGCACCCCCGCAGAGTATTTCGGATCCGATTCAATCGCATGTAAAATGCCCCCGGCTTGATTCCCATTTCCTGAGCCATTTCAAGAGATGAAACTCCCGGCGTATGAGCTAAGGTCACCCACTTACGCTGCTTCTCCGGCAACTTCTTCAAACACCCTTCCAAGGCCTCGTATTCCCATTTTCGTTGCTCGGCCTCTCTGGCCGACTCATCCGCCATCACATCCATCAATGCCTCATTGAAAGCCAAACGCTCACGAGCAAATTTGCGTCGATAGGCCAGAGCCTTGAAACGAGCAATCACGCAGGTCCATTTCAAAAACGATGTCCCTCGCTCGAATTGTTCAAACTTCTGCCAGGCAACCAAAGCCACTTCTTGGACAATTTCATCGGTATCGTGCCATGTCGGAACCAAACTACGCACGAAGGTCCTCATAGTCTGCTCATTTTGCGTGAACAACTCTACGAAAAGCTCGTACGGGTCTGATGATTCATTCTTCGGCATAACCGGACTATTCCAATCCTAACTTATACTATTCTCCCAAACCCCAAAACCTCACGTTTTTTCGGCAAACGAAGCAAAATCGAAAGAATTCCTACCAGGCCACTGCAAATTAACAGGATCATCATGCAGCGGCAAAGCCGCGTATTCTGTTCAAAAAACTCATGTGCAAATGTAGCTCAGCACTTTAGCCTGAGCCTCAACGCAGACTAAAGCTCTGCCCAACGGACTTTTCTAGATTCAAGCGCTTCCAGGATCCTGTAGTACGCCGGTTTCGGATGCGAATTTACATCGAATAGCAAGGGGTCGTTCGGAAGCATCCTACTGAAAGGAGGAATGACGTTAAACCAAGTCGACTTATCGCTCAGACCCCAAAATGTGAATCCTGCGCAATGCGGATTTTCGATACAGACCTTCGCGTATTCAGCCATGTAATCCGCTTGAGCTTGATAAGGATCTTCGAACTCGTCGAACAGGCGAATACGAGCATCGAATTCGGTCACCTCGAAGTGCAAACCAAGTTCGGTGATTCGATTCACGAATTGACGAAACTCTACGAGGTTATGCGTCTTGAATATCGAATGAGCCTGAATCCCCACTCCGTGGATCGGGACATCTGCTTCCTTTAGCCATTTGAGGAGATCGAAAAACACTTCCACCCCTTCTCCCGTATAATTTCCAAATTGCTCGTTTAGGTATAGCTCCAGCGTCGGGTCTACTTCGTGAGCAATTCGAAATGCTTCCGCAATGTAATCCTTACCCAGTGTATTCAAATAAATATTTTTATCCAAATAAGGTCCATCCATCGACATTGGTTCGTTAACCACATCCCAGGTTTCAATCCGACCTCTGAAGTGATTCAACGTCACAGTAATGTGATCACGCATAATTTGACGCAATTCCGCTGCTGGGTCTTCAGCCGATGCTATGCGGTCATCCAATTCTTTTGGATAGGTTTTACCGGAAAACTTTCCCCAAACCAAGGTATGACCTCGTACGCGAACGTCTTTGGAAACCGCAAAATCAACTATCGCATCAGCCTTAGTGAAATCGTATTCACCTATTTTTCCATTCACCAACAACTGGCGAAACTTCGTAGCATTTTCAGGCGTTATCGAGTTATACGCGCTCGGCACAAGTTCACCATACAACGGATTCGATGCATTGACGACCGCCGCGCCAATATAGAAATCCTTTGCTGTAGCCGTCTCTGCCAAAACAATCGCTGCTGGAGCCCTCTCGCTCAAATAATTGCGAGGATAGTCTTTCGGCACAAACCATTGATTATACAATACTCCCAGTATTAAAATTTCCACGACAATCAACCCAATCGCATACTTACGCGAAGCCGATCGACGAAACAGCGCTACAACCAGCCAAATAATCGATGCCAAAACCAAAACGGACGGAACCGCAGAGATAAGAAAATACTTAATCATAATAATTTCAGTTTCGAACCATCTCCCGTAAACAGATCCCCCTACGGAACACCGTGTCCATGGGCTGCCGTCCAAAAGGCATACCAATCTTCTCGGTCAAGCTGAATGTCCACCGCTTTAGCAGCGCTTTCAATACGTTCGATTTTATTGGTTCCGATAATAGGAATCGGACGGCTCGGATGAGCCATAATCCAGGCGTAGGCAAATTGCTCGAGAGTGGCATTATTGTACTTTCCAGAAAGATTGTCAGCGGTCTGAGCCAATCGAGTTGCCGCTTCATCGGTCTTATCGAAGAGGCGCCCTCCGGCCATTGGGCTCCAAGCCATTGGTTGAACCTTCAACTCTTGGCACTGATCAAAAGTTCCGTCATGAATCGAGTCCATGTTCAGTAGATGGAACTCCAATTGATTTGTAGCCAATGGTTGCTCCATGCGACTATTCAGGGTGCTGAACTGACTCGCAGTGTAATTCGAAACTCCAGCGCTGCGGATTTTTCCGTCACTCAGCAATTGATTCAATCCTCCCGCAGTATCATCGATGCTCGTCAGCCAATCGGGACGATGTACCAAAAAGAGATCGATTCGATCCGTTCCAATAAGACGAAGCGATTTCTCCAGACTTTTAACGAGACGCGGAGCCGACGCATTGTAGAACGCAACCTTTCGATCGGGATGCCTTGCGTTCGGAACGTAAATACCCGCTTTCGTCACAATCTCGATTCGATCTCTCAAACCAGGCGACAACGCCAATGCTTTGCCCAGAGCTTCCTCCACCTCATAGAGGCCATAAATCTCGGCCGTATCAATGGTAGTGATACCCAGTTCTACGCAACGATTGAGCCGAGCATTTATGTCCTGAATCGAAGAATCGTCATCCAGCATTCGCCAGGTACCGTACACTAGGCTAGAAATTTCAGGACCATTTGAAGATAATTGGTTACGTGTAATCATTGAATCATTTCGGGGATTGAAGAGGTTCAGAATCGTTTCGCTAAGATAGCGTTTTCTCAAGTGCTTTTTCTACGAAAAAGCAAGGCCAGCTAAAACGCCTCTAACTCAATCCGTAAGAGCGAGTTTACCCCGCGATTCTCATTTCTAGGTCATCGCGGGATAAACCCGCTCCTAAGTTGATTCCAGTGTCCCCATCTTAGGTAAAGCCTCCATTCTCCAAGACCCTATTTACCGCATCCACTCGATCCGAACGCGAAAGAAACCAACAGCATCGGTATCCATTTGCTCAAATGCAAAATCCGATCCCAATTCGTTGCTTTTAGGAGCAAAGGAATCAATCGCTTTCCATGGATACGTTTTTCCGAGATCGGTTGACCTTTCCAGAATATAAATACGCCCTCCTTGCACCGATTCGCCAGGGATCGACACTTCCGTCCCGGTGACCACCAAAGCAATGGGTGGAAGAAAACGTGCTGAACGTTTAGTCGGATCCGAACCAAACATGAATTCATCCAGGTTCGAAAGCCCATCTTCATCCAGGTCGCCATTCGCATCATTCGGATCTTCCGGGTTCAATCCAAAGGTTTCCTCGTATTGATCGCCCATGCCATCTTCATCCGTATCCAAATCGCGAGCCAATTGCCAAAACCTCAAATCACTCGCCAAGTAGACATCGCTTCGAGCCGTACTGCCTCCCGAATCGGAAGACAAAACGCCGTCATCGTCATGGTGAAAAAACACTCCTATGAAATTCGAAGGATCCACTCCGGAATCAATAAGTTCGCTCGCGCTGACTTCAATTTCGAAGTCACCCGTTTGATCGACCTGCGGACTCGTAAGCTCGCCGAACACGGATTCCTTGACGCGACGAACCATAATTCCGCTCGTCGCATCGAACTCCCCGATTCCAACGATAATACCCAAACTATTCTCCAACAAACTCTTTATCCTCCACGAACCCGAAAAACGATAGCCTCGATTCAAACCAATCGCTTGTTCCGCATAACGTCGTATTTCGACTTCGTCGAATCCCCACCCCAATCGTAAAGCGGGCCCGGAACCCGAAGATTCGATACCGACTGACGTTCCCGAATTATCGCGTTGCCACGCCGTCGAATCATCGCAGTGCCATACATCCACTGGATACGGACTTGAACGATTGCCCACATAGTTACTGGAGGCAAAAGTCTCCTGAAAGAGAGATACATTCTGGAACGGGTTTATTCGACCGGTCGTCACCTCCTCAACCGAACTATCCGCAAGACCCCGCAGCTGAGCATCGCGCATGGATACGCGATATTGATAAACCGTATTAGGCAGCAATGCTTCATCTTCATAGGAGCGACTTGCCTGCCAGCCGGAATCCGATCCGCCGGCATTACCCGATACTTCCTCGAACAGATACTCCACGGGCTCAAAAGCTCTAACCGCCTTCATGGCGACCTCTCCTAGTCCTTCCACTACAGGTGTTTCGTCAAAGGAAGCCGCATCCGGTAGGGGCGGTCGCGTATCACCCGCCTCCACCGCGCCAAGATCCGGCAAGCCTACGATAGGATTCCCGAAAAAGTCCTCCGTCACCTCCAAGCCGATTCGCAAACCAATCGCATCTCCTGGGATCTTTTCGATCGGAACGCCCTTATCGCGAATATTCTCGAAGAAGAAAGCCTCGTAATCCTCTGCATCGGATCCTCCTTCATTCGCAAACCCTGGGTCGCCAATCGAAGGAGCTGTATCCGAAATCACCAACGTGTCCGGCAGCAAATTCGCTTTCTGATAAAGATTGTTCTCCCAAACAACGCGATCGATATTCGCCTGAGTCCAGGTCCCAGTCGTATCATCCACAGTATCGCTTTCGATGAAGAAAATATTGTTCGCGACCAACAATCCGCCCGTGGTTCCTTCGAACCGGAAACCAACGCGTTGTCCTTTAGAAACGTATATCGAATTATTATAGATGTAGCTATTGAAAGGACCACTCAATGGATTGCCATTGCCCACGAACCCGCTCGTCCAAAGCAAACCACCATTGCCGCTCGCCCCGTTCACTCCAGCTACACGAGAACCGTCATCGATGCTAATATTGTAACGGTAAGCGCAGTTATTGTTGTTACCCAATATCTCGACAAACCCGCCTTCGTTATCCCAACTCAAGTTGTATTGAATAACGACATCGGTACAGTTGAAATCGATGTGAGCCCCACAGGAATCATAACGACCTCGCGCATGCATGAATTTGTTCTTTTCGATTAAAACGCGATTGCTGCTCCACGGCCAAATCCCACTACCTCTTCCATGCATACGCGGATCCGAGTAGTCGCCCGAACCATCGACCGTATTCCCTCGAACCAAGAGATCATCCACTCGACTCGGTTGCATCGCAGGTCCGCCGATATGCTGCATGAAATTGTCGAGAATCTCCACATTGTTAATACGCTGCATCTCGATTGCCTTGAATCCCACTCTCCGTATATCGCATCCCTCCACCACGAAATGCGACGAGGTCGAGTTCTGTATTCCCCACAAACGAACCCCCGTTCCCAAATACGTGGTAGGATTCTTACCTTCGTGCTCCGCATCAATCTCTGGATACACTTCGTAAATGGTCATATTCCGAATTGTCACATGACTAACCGAACCGCCATCCAGAGCTCTTACCAACACGCCGTAGCGCTGATCGCGAGTCGAACCGTCCACCGTCACTCCTCCATCAGCAGTGATCTCCAAATCGCTCGCTTCCACGTAATGGGAATTCTGAATCTGAACACCCGCAAGATAGCCCGCCGCGTCAATGAGCGGCTTGTCGCCCTCTCCGTAGGTCCCGATCACAATAGGATCAGCTTCAGTGCCACTCACCCCATTCAAGAATAACTTTCCCATAAACGCGTCGCCCCTCTGAAGTAAAATCCGATCTCCCGGACCATAACTCCCCGTATTCGCTTTTGCCAAAGTAGCCCACGCTTGATCGGAAGCCGTTCCCGAATTCAAGTCGCTACCGCCATCCGCATCGACAAAATAGTCCGTAGCAACCGCCCAAGAACAAGCGCCAATACACACGATTACAGCGAGAACTCGTCTCATCTCTACTTTCCAATTAATACACACGCGTCAAAATAGTTAAAACGTTTTATAAACCACGAAGGGGAGGTACGGAGAAAAGCAAGTCCCAAAACCTCCCTGCCCCCTCGACATCCTCATTCACCATTCATCCTTCATCCTTAGGAAGCGCAGCTTCCCATCCGGCATCGAATTGCTTTAGCAATCGCTTAACCAATTCCGGACGTTTGGCCGCAACGTTCCGCGATTCCGCAGGATCCTTCCTATGATCGAATAGCTCGATAAACAAAGGCTCCGCGTCCGGCTTGGTATAATCCTTCCAAACCACCAAACGATAACGGTCAGTTCGCATAGCGTAACCCATAAGGTCGTTCTCGAAAAGATCGCGATCCCATTTATCCCCTTGTTGCTTAATAATCCGATTTTCCACTTTCTCGATCAAGGGACCGAAAAAAGTTTCCCTAACGCCTTGAGACAGAGGATTAGCTGCCCATTCGCGAAGAGCCGGGTTAGGATACTGGCTGAAAGCTGCCGTCTTCCATTTGCGATTCGGTTTTTGGAGAACTGGAGCGAAACTGGTTCCTTCTAAATGGCTGGGGATACCAACGCCCGCCAAATCACACAAAGTTGGATACATATCGATCAGTTCCACCAAAGCTGAGGTCTTCTTACCACGACTCGATTTTGGCAAATCCGGCGTCCATGCAATCAGCGGCACGCGCGTCGCAATTTCGTAATTGGTCGCCTTTCCCCAAACGCCCATGTCGCCCAGATGCCATCCGTGATCCGCCCATACCAATATGATCGTATTTTCGCGCAGTCCTGCTTCCTCCAAGGCATCGATCGCATAACCGATTTGCGCATCCACATAACTGGTACATGCCAGATAAGCATGACGCAAAGTACGCGCCAACTCGGGACCGATCGGTCCATCCTTAGGAATGCCATGACGCACCCGCAATTCGAAGGAAGCGTGCAAGCCCATCTCAGCCCCATCCTCGGGAGCCTCTTGATGTTCAGCCAAAGTAATCGCTTCCGGATCATACAAATCCCAATAGCGCTTGGGAGCGATCCAATTCAAGTGCGGCTTTTTAAATCCGAGACCGATAAAAAACGGCTTAGACGGATTCTTGGCCATTTCCTTCATGGTCGCGATCGCTCGCAACGTATCGTATCCGTCTGTATAGAAATGATCCTCCACATCGCCCGCTTCGTAGGCCGGCCCGTTCCCCAATCCACCTCGAGCTTCGGGCGGATATTTAGCCGCTGCCTCCGCTCGATTCCTATTTTGAATCTCCATATTTTCCTTTTTGGCATAAGGCATGGGCCGCTTGATGCCCGGAAGCTTGGAAACCGGCTGACGGCTCCAGGACTTTTCCTGATCATCGAATTTGCCATGATAGATTTTTCCCGCATGGACGGTTTCATAGCCCTGCGAAATAAGATACTGCGGAAGCGTTACGATATCGGGATTCGCATCGCGGAAGTAAGTGTAGTTTTCAATGACGCCATTCGTATCCGGCCGCGTACCCGTCATAATGCTCGCTCTCGAAGGACTGCAAATCGCCTGCTGGCAATAAGCCCGTTCAAACAATACGCCTTCGCTAGCTAGCTTATCCAGGTTAGGGCTAATCGCCAATTCCGACCCGTAGCAGCCGAATTCCGGCCGCATGTCATCGATAGCGATGAAAAGGATATTGGGACGATCGGCAGCGCAAACACCGCCAATAACTGATGCAATCAAAGATATTAAACGTATTGATTTTTTCATGATTTGAATAATTTAGAATCTGATTTTGACGAAACCCATTCTGTACTCGCTACGTAGCTACGCCGCGAATGCAGCGTAAAAACAAATCCAGCCTCTCTATACACTCCAAAACTCAAATAGGAAAACCCTCTATACTAATACCTCTTTAACCACATGACCATGAACGTTCGTCAACCTGCGTTCGAGGCCGTTGTTGTAGAAGCTCAAACGTTCATGATCGAGACCAAGCAGATGAAGAATAGTCGCATTAAAATCGTAGACTGAGGTTTTGTCTTTCGCTCCTTTGTATCCAAATTCGTCACTCTCGCCGTGGGCGTAGCCTTTCTTAACGCCCGCACCCATCATGAAGCTCGTAAAAGCTCCCGCATTGTGATCGCGACCAGAGCCATTGCTAGCCTGCAGAAACGGCATACGACCGAATTCCGTACACCACACGACCAGCGTATCGGCGAGCAATCCACGTCGCTTCATGTCCGCCAATAATGCAGCAGTTGGCTGATCCATAATATCGGCTTGCATGCCATGAGTTTCATGAATCTTACTATGGGAGTCCCAATTGGTAACACCGTTACCGCCAGACGCATCCGAACCGTTAAACAACTGCACGCAGCGCACTCCCTTCTCGATCATTCGGCGAGCAAGAATACAATTCTTGGCGTATGCGCTTTTCAATTCATTGGAACTATCAGCACCGTATTCCTTAAGCACGTAATCCGGTTCCCCATCGATATCCGTCAGCTCCGGTATCGACATTTGCATACGACCCGCCAACTCGTAACTCGCTATTCGAGCCGCCAATTCAGTATCGCCTGGGAATTGATCGAGATGCTTGGCGTTCATGCGTTCGATAGCATCGATGGTCTTTTTATTTCGAGAGGATCCAATCGAATCCGGAGTCGCAATATTAGGCACCGGCTCCGCTGCACTAAAATTCGTACCTTGAAATGATGCAGGCAGAAATCCATTCCCCCAATTATTCTTAGCCGAACGTGGCATGCCGCGTGGATCGTTGATCGCTACATAAGCCGGCAATTCTTGATTCTCTGTTCCAAGAGCATACGACACCCAAGAGCCTATCGAAGGAAAGCCTTCAAAAGTAAAACCGGTCGACATAAAGTTCTCGGCGGTTGGGTGAGCGCTGGTTCCGCTATGAAGCGCATGGAAGAAGCAATAGTCGTCCACCATGCTACCCAAATTCGGCAACAAATTCGAGATCATCTTGCCAGTCTCTCCTTGAGGGCTGAAGTCCCAAAACGGCTTATGGATGTTGCCCGATGGACCTTCGAAGGTCACCGCCGGTTGTCCAGGAGCCCGCATACCGTGATACTTGAACAGCTCTGGTTTATAATCAAACGTATCGATATGACTGACCGCCCCTGCACAAAAAATAATTAACAGTTTCTTCGCCGATGCATCGAAATGCGGATCGCGCGGAGCGTAAGGATTCTTCGGATCAATGATTGGCCGTATTGGCGTTTTGTCGCTCGACTGACCCGCGACCTCAGAAGCGAGTAGACCATCATTTTGCAGCAAACTCATCAGCGAAAAGCTGCCCATTACGCTCGCCGTATCCTTTAGAAACTTACGACGATCTAAAAATTGCTGACCAAAGGCGGAGAGTTTAACGGGATCTGGATTTTTCATAGCGTTAAGGAAAAAGAGTCTAATGTAATCCACGCCGAATGACTGGCCTTGCTCTTCGAGCTGAACTCGGCGTAGCTACATCGCGGCAGCGGCGTGGTTTTCAAAAATTAGTTCAGATAAAAGAATTCGTTGAGATTAAATAACATGCGCCCTACCGAGCTGAGCTCATCGGAGGTTGCCAAGTCTTTGGAAATCGCAAGCTCTTCAGCTTTAGGAGCTCGACCAAGCGTATACATAAACATCAGTCGTACTTGCTCGTCTAGTGCTCCACCCGCTTCCTGCTTCGCCCTTTCGGCGAGAAGCTTCGATTGTTCTACGATGAGATTTCCATTCATCAAATTCAGCGCTTGCAACGGTGTTGTTGACCGAGGTCGCTTACTCTGCACTTGGGCACAACTCGGAAAATCGAATGCCGTGAACATCTGATCATCCACGCGACGCATACGTTGCTGATAGAGCATCCGTCGCCACGTATGAGGTCCGAAGTTATCGACCACTCTCCACTGATCGTAACGCAATTTCGGCGTGTAGATATGATACCCTAGCCCTCCTAGCTTCAAATCGATGGCGCCAGACGAAACCAGGATCGAATCTCTCAATACTTCAGCTTCTAGCCAGCGAGGCGGAAAGCGCCAAAGCAATTTGGCATCAGCATCGACAGTCAACCATTCTTCGGAAGGAACACTTGACCGCTTAAAAGCGTCTGTCGTTACCATTTTCCGCAAGATCTTTTTCATCGACCACCCCTCGTCGACAAAATCCGCCGCCAGCCAATCAAGTAATTCAGGATGACTCGGCATTCCACCTGCAAAACCAAAATCTCCGGGCGTCGTCACAATACCCTTGCCGAATACATGGAACCAAAGACGATTTACCATAACACGGGCCGTCATTGGATTTTCTGATTGAGTCAACCAATTCGCAAACGCTACTCGCCGCTCAGGCCCCGAGGTATCGCTAGATTGACCGAAGTCGCCATCCAACACCTCCAAGCCCATGGGAGCTACTTCTGCTTTCGGACTTAAAGGGCTGCCTCTGTGCATCACATGCATAGGTGTCGGCTCGATGAGCTTTCCAGCAAAGATTGGAGCTGGGCCTTCGTCGACATGCCGTATAGCCAACGCGTTGATTCGATTCACTCGGTTCTTGTAATTATTCGATCGACCTTCGCTTCCAGAACGGGAAACCGTTTCCCAGTTTCCTAATTCGTTTAGAATTTCGATACTAACCAATCCCTTGGGAACCGCTCCCTTAATTTCATCCCCGGCCTTATTGATCATGAATTGCCAAGCATAGTGAGCCAGGCGATTCACACTCAAGTCGGCTCTAGCCAAAGTTGTTTCCTTTGGCATATCGATGCGTACCCATGGTTTGGATTCGCCGCTATCGCCTTTCTCATGCTTCCAAACGAAGAAGTTATCCAAGCGATTATCGACGAGAAAGAACGGCGGCTTGGTTATACTCTCTTCCAATTTCGAAGTAGTCACTACTACTCCCTTTTTCAATGCCAAATTCTCTTCGGAATCCGCGGCATCGAAGAGCTGAATTTCATCAAGGGTTAAATTTCCTGGCTTAAAATTGAACCGAATTGACTTCGTGGTCTTGGCTGGAAACTGCGCCTTCAAATGATCCACCCAATTTTCCGTCCAATCGCCCCGCTCGCCAAAGCCCGCTCGCTCCTTCGCTAACAACGCCTTGATTTCCCGATCCGCGACCATTCGGGGATCGCCATCCTCCCACTTCGGAACACGATGATCGTATTCGATATCGTTAAACACCGCCGCCATTGAATAGTAATCCGCAATGGATACAGGATCGAACTTATGATTATGGCAGCGTGCACAGCCCATTGTAACGCCCATCATCGAGGAGCCAACCGTTTGGATCGTCTCATCCAAGCGATCGAATCGAGCTTGCTTTTGATCGTCCGGATTCTGCCCAACCGTCGAACCGGGAGCGTGCGGCCCAGCAACGAGAAATCCCATCGCTACATCTTGTCCATATTGATCGCCCGCCAATTGTTCTCGAATAAACTGGTCGTACGGCTTGTCATCATTGAAAGCATCGACGACATAGTCGCGATAAGGCCAAGCGTTCTTTCTAAACTCATTGCTCTCGTAGCCGGTTGTTTCCGCCCAGCGAATAACGTCCAACCAATGCTGAGCCCAACGCTCTCCGAAATGTGGCGAATCGAACAATTCGTCAATCAGTGCATTGTACGCTCTTTTCGAGTTACGGTTCCATTTCCTAACGAAATCTTCAATACGCTCTGGTGCAGGCGGTAAACCGGTCAATACAATCGATGCACGCCTTATCAAAGTCGCTGGATCAGCAACTCTATTCCACGCAATACCTTTTTCATTCAATGGAACATTCAAAAGCGTATCGATGGGGTTCAATTTCCGCTTCCTTGGAACATCTGGCTTTACGATCGGCTGCATAGACCAGAGATCCGTCGTCACCTTTTCCTCAACGGCATCCATTTGCCCGGGCCAGATAGCGCCTTCCGCTATCCATGTTTCTAAAATAGTTTTCTCATCTACTGAGAGTGGTTCACCTTCGCGCGGCATGCGAAATTCCTCATCGTCGCTATGGATGCGTTTCAGCAATTCGCCATCGTCGATCTTGCCAGGAACGATTGCCGGCGAGCCTGTATCTCCACCCTTCAAGAGAGAAGTTCGCAGATCCGTTCTAAGATTAACTTCCTGCTTGTCCGGACCGTGACAAACATAACAGCGAGTTTGGAAAATAGGCTGCACTTGAGTGACGAAATCGATCGTCGGCTCAGGAGTATCTTCCCACTCAGCTCCTTCCGTTACCCATTGCTTGAGCATGGCGATTTGCTCGACGGTCAGAGGATCGGCTTTCCCCTCGGGAGGCATTCGATCCTCTTCGAACTCCGCCTCGATTACTTCGATCAAAAGACTTTCGATCAGATCTCCAGGAACCACAGCCGGAATTTCAGACTCGCCCCCCTTAAGCAGCGATTCGTAGTCATCGACGCGAAAATCGGATTTCTGCTTCTCCGGCCCGTGACACTCAACACAGCTCTGCTCGAAAATGGGACGAATATCGCGATGAAACTGGATAGCCCCGGTATCGGCATTCAAGGAGTAACCAAAACAGCTGATAGCCAATGAGATGTAAGTAAGGGTACGATTCATGGAATGGATACTTGGTATTGAAATTGGTAAAGGTCACCGGGCACTGAAAACCCCTTGCTTTCCCAATTATTCCCAAAAAAAAGAAATCCTCACGATTTTTTAGGAAAGAATCTCCATTTGATCAAAACCAGCCCAGATTGCCGAGTCTATACGGAATCCCTACCCATCGATTCGACCTAGAACTAGCCCTCGCACCCCCGCCCGTCTAGAGAGGGATTCCGTGTCGCGGCGCGGCGCGAGCGCCGACCCTACCCCTAAGGTTGCTTTGGCCTCAACAGAGGGCCTACCTTACCCGTGCTGTAATCATACTGCTTTCCCCGATACTTATAAAGATCAAACACATCGCCCTGACCCAATGTACGTGGATCGCCCTGCACAGTCAGCTGCTCTTCCATCTGCTTGCGGAGACGTTTCTTAATTGCCGCATACTCAGGATTCGTAGCGAGATTGTTCATACAATCAGGATCCTTCTGAATCAGGTAGAGCTCTTCCTCGGCACGCATGCCAAAACTGAGTTCGTAATAACGATACTCGGGATCTCCCAGCTTCAAATCCGTGAGATAGGATTTCGTCGGAGATCCATCCGTATTGCGTAGACCATGCTCTGGGTTTCCCGCGGGCCAACGATCCGGCTTAATATTATGGGCGTAAAAGAAATCCTTCGTCCGAATAGCTCGTACGGGGTAAGCTAGGTCCGTACCTTCTGCATTCGAACGTCCCGTGTCGTGCCTCTCTTTTCCAAGTAATACGTAATCGCGCTCCGAATCGATTTGCCCCGAATCGGGCGAACGCAGTAGCTCCAAGAAACTGTTTCCAGTCATTTGCTCATGCGGCTTAAGTCCCGCAATTTCCATAAATGTTGGGGCAACGTCAGGGAAACTCACGAAGTCGTCGATCACGCGTCCCGGTTTAATAACGCCTTTCCAATAAGCCACCAAAGGAACGTGAAACCCCTCCTCATACAATTGCCCCTTCACTCGCGGAAATGGCATACCATGATCTGAAGTGACGACAATCAGAGTATTCTCCATCAAGCCTCTTTCTTCTAGGACTTCAATAGCTCGGCCAATATGCGTATCGTACCATTCCACCTCTAAAGAATAGTCGAGCAAATCACCGCGGATCGTTTCGTTATCGGGGTAAAAAGATGGAACCTCCGCGTCTTTCAATTGTTTGTCGGTCTTCTTCCAGGAGTCTTTCTCGTAACCACGATGGGGTTCTTTAACGCCGAGCCAAAAGCAGAACGGTGTATTTTTCTTTTTCTCATCCAAGAAGACTTCAAAGTTGCCCGCATAATCGATGTTGCTCATGCCTTTGAACGGAGCCTTAAGTTTTATGTCGCTATACATCGGTCCAGACGGATTATGTTCCGTATCGTAGGAACCGGGTCCCCAGCCTTTACCAGTAAGCCCAACATGATAACCAGCCTCCATCAGCAAGTGCGGGTAATATTTAAATTCAGGCGGAAAATGCGGCCAGTGATTAGTCGCTTCCTGTAGCTGCCAACTGTACTTCCCCGTCACCAAGCACGCACGAGCCGGAGCGCACTTCGGATTGCAATTATAAGCATTATTGAAAACCACCCCTTCGCGAGCCAAACGGTCAACCGCCGGCGTCTTAACGAACTCGGAACCATAGGCCCCGAAACTTTTCATCGAGGCATCGTCCGCGATACAGAACAAAATATTCGGTCTTTCAGGAACCGCTGCAAAAACTGCTAATCCCAAAAAAACGACTACACTCAAAGAGGCAACTAATCTGCGAGAACCCATTTAATACACCTTCTAGTCTGAATGCATGCCTCTACACAAGCCCTTTAAAGAAACCTTCCGC
>Ga0233432_10000941_pt1 | contig 28103 bp, 21 predicted proteins | sample SI_122_August201_6_FD_179870 | JGI IMG/M metagenome (GOLD analysis project Ga0233432, IMG submission 179870) | Seawater microbial communities from Saanich Inlet, British Columbia, Canada - SI_122_August2016_10_MG | ecosystem: Environmental > Aquatic > Marine > Inlet | place: Canada: British... | reverse complement strand
CTTTAGGAACCGAGGCTAGCAATGAATTTGCAAGCCCCGAGATCGAGGAGACTCCATCTCAAGAAAGCGAAACTGAGCCGATAGGCGAAGTGAGCGATCAAGAGGAGGATTTTACTGAGATTATAGAGACGAACGAGCCTGAAAGTGAAGCCGATCGTCTGGCGAAAAGAAGAGTAAGACCAAGAAGCGAGCTCGATCAACAAGTTATTGATTTGTACAGATCGTCTGGATTCGAGGGTAGTTTTCAAGATGCTTCCGAAGTAATATACGGAAGACAGCAAACCACCCAACCGCAGCAGGTTGCTCAGGTTCAACAACCGAGCGAACCCGAAGTAGATCCATACGAATCAAATCTTAGCGGTTTGAAAGATAGCGTTGTTTCTTTGGAGTCTCAAATTGCTGAGGCTACTGAAGATATGGACACTGCTAAAGCTATACAGTTGCAAAGAGATTTGTTTCGAAAGGAACTAGAGATCAACAATTTGCAAAATCAGCGTCAGATGCAGGAAGAACAGGAAGCTCGATCCGCTCAAGAATCCCAACGGCAGAAAGCGTTGGAGAGTCGGAATAGTGCCGTTTCAAAGTATCCAGAACTGGATGACAAGAACTCGGTATACCGCAAGGAGTTTGACTATTTTATATCAAAAGCCGAGCAAGATTCCGACTATGCAGCAGTTTTTGCGTCACCGCGATGGCCTGAGATTATGGCAAATGAGTTTGCAATGAGTAAGGGTGCTACACAGGCACCTCAGCAAGTTGCACCTCAGCAAGTTGCACCTCAGCAACAAGCACCCGTCATGGGAAATCAGGCTAAAGTTTTGACGACAGGGCAAACTGCAAAACCCGCAAACCAACCTATATCTGCGGAACAAGTCCTTAATAATGTTGGCAACCTTTCAAACGAACAACTTTTTCAAATGCTAGGTCAGCCAGATGGTAGGCAGTTTCTTAGATAGGGTTTTAACAAAAACACTATAATTATTAAATAAAATGGCTATTAAAACAACTCAAGGGGCAGCACAACCAGCAATCGGTAATGTTGACCTTCTTTCAAATAATACTAACTACTCTGGTGACATTTTTAATAACGGCGATTTGCGTACACGACTCTGGTCGGAGCTCGTAACTCGTGATGCTCGTGAAAAGAATGTTTTCTCAAAATTCATCGGATCCGAAGGATCAGGTGCTCCTGTAGTTGAAAAACGGGATCTCTCCGCAGGTGGTTCAGATAAAGTGACTTTCACTTCTGTCGCTCCTATCCGTGGTCAAGGTGTTCGTGGGGAAGCAATCCTCAAAAACAATACTGGTAAGTTAAAGTTTGGTACTTTCAGTGTGGAGGTTGACTTAATCCGTCACGCCGTCGCATGGACGCAAGTTATCAAACTTATGCGTTTCACTGGCAAAACCATCGATCAGCTTTCCGCTGAGGTTATGTCCGAGTGGGCAGGACGCACAGAGCAAGACCACATTCAGTCATGCCTTCGTGATACCTGCTTAAACACCGCTACCTCCAACTTGATCTCCGACTACGGAGCTGCTGGAGCAATTACCTACGCTGAAGGTCTTAGTACCGATATCATTCAGGAAGCAAAACAAGCCTTGATTGCTCAAGGTGGTGAGCCAATGAATGTTGGAGGGGATGATAAAACTGAGATTCCTGGCTACCTGTTCTTCGCTCCTGACGCAGTGCTTCGTCCGCTTCGCAGTGATCCCGATTACATGGAGGCTATCCTTCAGGCTGACGAGCGTAGCAGTTCTAACAAACTGTACAGTGGTAACTATGCAATGTGGGACGGCAACATGATTGCTAACCATAATGTAATCATCGACACTGCTGACGGTCGTCAAGGCTCACCCCTTCTTCCAACAGCTCTTGTAACTGCTACAAGCACTGTCTCTAATGCAGGTGATTTAAATCTAGGTGGTGATACATTCGGTAACTTCATCGGTTTTGACTCCAACATTCCTGGTGGTGGTGGTGCACAGCACGATGTTTCTGGTCCTGGCGGAAATCTTCTGATTGTAGAGCCTGATGGTACTTATTACAGCGTAAGTTATACTGGCATCAGTGCCGATGGGTCAACTATCAACGGTCTCGGCGACCTTAATGTTGCTCAGGCTGGTGCTGCTGCTGCTATAGCTGGTGCTTCCCTTCCAATAGGCACTGTGATCTACCAAGCAAACTCCGCAGGTACTCCTATCGGATATGCGTTAGCAATGGGTAAAACTGCAATGTACTACGCAAAAGGCGGTGTATTCAATGAACAGATATTCCATTATGACGACTTTGCCAATAGTGGTAATAATGCACACTTATCTGCTGTAGGTGTCCAGTCCGTTTATGGAATGGCTACTTACCAAGACACCAATGGAAGAATCCCTGGTGTGCAGTTAATTGAGGCAGTTCGTCAGATCCCTGGCTTCTCATTCTAAGCCTTAGCTACATTCACGCTTAACCTTAGCCCCTCCCTGAGTATCGGGGAGGGGCTTTTTTTAAAAACACTATGAAAATTATAATTATTGGTAAAAGAGATCAAATGGGCACAATCCCTCTCATTAGAGTAAAGGGTATGAGCCGTTTTCAATACAACTTCGAATGGGATAAAGAAAGCAGGCACTATGCTTACGAACCTAAAAATCAAAGAGAAGCTGACGATATTTTCAGAACACAGGGCAAGCTATATAAAAGAATGTTCTTTTCCGTCTTGATGGAGAAAGAGGAGAAAAAAGAGCAGCCTAAAAAAGAAAAAAAAGAGCAGCCTAAAAAGCAAAAGAAAGCTGTAAATAAAAAAGAAGCGGATCACCACTTTGAAAAAGAGGTTTCTGAATTACAAGCGGTAGTCGAAGAAAAATCCGAGGCATAGTATATATCTGTTATGTCAGAGATTTCTTTTATTGAAGTATGTGACCAGGTCGCAAGTATGCTTGGGGCTGATTCAACAGAAGAACTCCCAGCAGTAGACGCTGCAAGAGTTAGAATCTCGGTAAACCAAGCATATCGAGAGTGTTACTCACCTATTGACGGCAGAAGACCACGGTGGGCTACAAGAAAGTACACTCTGGTTTTTGAAGAGGACATGCAGGAGGTGGAGCTTGATCCAGAGGTTATTGATGTAGAAAAAACACCCGTGCTTGTGGGTCACGGTCCGCTATCTCCCATGAATTCTAGAAGCGACGAGATTAGAGCTAGATCTTTTCACGGGGGAGATTTTAGACCTGTAGGAATATATCGAGGTCGTTTTCCTTCAATAAATATGGAGGAGCCTGAAAAAGATAGACCTATATGGTATTTTATAGATCAAACTGATAATGGGGATGACGCTCAGGTAGTGCCGAAGTTCGTAGTATACCCAGTGCCTGACAAAGAATACTCAGTTGATATTGTCGCCAATATTGTACCAAAAGGTTTAGAGATCGACGAAGAGGTGTTCAGAATTCCTGGGGATTTGGTTTATGACATAGTTCTTCCGATAGCACAGCATAAGATGCTTGTTGATCCTAGATATAACGGGGACAACAAGGAAATTATTATGAGAAGTGCAGCGGAGGCTAGAAAAAGACTTTCTACATTAGTTTCCCCTCAAAAACATAAAAACCTAAGACTAGGCAGAAGAGCGGGCTGGTAGATGAAAGATCTGAAGATCAGACAGCTTTCTAGGCCAAAAATTGTCCAAGACAATAAGTTTGGATACAACACAATCCAGAGAAAGTATGTTGTCCAAGGCGATAAAGTTGTAAGAAACGGCGTTTTCTCATCACAAATTACTGGTGATATTTCGGTTGATGGAGTGCCTCTTTTTCTAGAAATAGGTGAGGAAGATACTGAATACAAAAACTTCTACCTAACAAACCAAACTATAGAGCCTTCTCAGAGCTCTATGGAGAAGGCTTATTTAACTAGAACATTTGTTGATTTAAGGGATACTTTTATATCTGAGAACATATCTGAATCCAAGGATTTCAAAAAGATAACGAGGAGCTATGTTGTTTTAAGGAAAGCTCACGAAAGAGGTTACTCAGAAACTAATTTCCAAAAACACCCAAGCGTTGAAAAATCAGGGATTTATGATGCCTGGGACTACCTACCTAGAGCGGTTGAGAATACAAGACCTTCAATAGATGGTTTTAATTCAAACATCATATCCGCTAACAATTTTCCTAGGTCTCTAAAAACCCCTCAACTAAACAACTCAAACCTCTTTATCGCGTTGTCTAATAGCAAAGGTGTTTGCGAACCTTTAGAAAGCAATGCAAAAGTAGACATATCAAACCCAGGTGTGGATCTTTGGCAAGTGTCTTGGACTATACCTCTTGAGGGGTATTGGTCAACTGCTACAACATCTACGCAAAGAAACTCCATAGATCTGCCTCAGATTGTAAGGTTCGATCACAACGGTCTTAGCATAATGGACTGGGGTGACATATCGGGAGAGTCTGAAGCTGCACAAGCATGGAAGTATACATTTTTTCATGTTGGGGATTCTATACCTGAAGATATGGTTGCGTACACTGGTGGCTCAGGGGGCAACTCGTGGCCTAGTGTTTGGGTAGATATATATCTGGAAGGTTTTGGGAGTGGTTCTGGGTTTTCCCATAAGCAGCTAATAAAGAATGCTGTCTTCAAAAAAAGCAACAGTGCCATTGTTAGCTTTAAGACCACAGAAGACACGAATGTAAATGTAGGGCAGCTCGAAGGTCAAAAAAACATAATTCTAAACTACGATTGTGGGGATAAAGCACCTGCTGTTTATCAAGGAAAACCTATAAGTAAAGCTGGCGGTCGTATAACCTGGGGTGCTTCTTATGTCGGATCTTTAAGTAGAGGATACTCCGAAAGACTTACTACTAGGATAACACCCATTTCATCATTTAAAGGGAAAAGACTTTGGAAAATTGAACTAACTTTTGTTTCTTAATGGAAGATGAGGAGAACAAGCAGAAGATTTCTGAGCTAGAGGATAAAGTTCAGGAGCTTACAGAAGCGATTGAGAATGCAACTGAAGGGCAGGAGTTACCTGAAAACACTGATTTCATAGATGTAAAGATTAATGGAAAGTCCCAAGTTGTTCATTTCATAAAAATAGAAGAGTTAACTGGTACCGACTACGACGAATGCAGTAAAATAAAAACTGCAAAAGACGCACAAGAAGCCTTTAGACTAGCTTTTAAATATAGAGAAGATAAAATATCTGAGTACCCCGCTGCGGTAAGGCACGGCGATTATTTAGTACTGGAGTGTCAGGGAACTGAGATAATCAATCCAGAAAGCGAGTCTAGAGAGGAGGTTCCTGACGGATGCTATTATCTAGGGATGTGCTCTATTCCAGACAGCGGTATAAAAGGTATTGGTTGCGGTACTCAGGAAGCAGAACCTGATGGATTTGATTGTTTTGCAAGCGAAAGAGACGGGGCAGGGGATGCCATTAGAAGTTTTACTGCATGGAATACATGCGGGACAAAATCAGAGTGCGTTGAAGAGCTAGATGATAACGGGGATCCAATACCTAAAACAATAAAAATAGATGAGATAGTCCTACCACAATCAGGAGCATCCTCCGAAAATTTAAATATTGTCTCCAATGTAACCAAAAATTCAACAACGGGTTTAGCAGACTACATAAAGACAGTGACAGGTGTGGTCAAAGAAAGCCCTGTAGAAGAAAACATAGGAAATATAGTCGGTTTAAAGTTTTCCGATGACCCGCTTGACGGTGGCTTCCAGCTAGATGGAGATGAGCATACTGGTTATATGGGTATCGTTACAAAGTTCGAGATAGGTAAGCAAAAAACAGAAACAGCAATATCTTTCGGATCTTATGATGCTAACTTTACACCCATTGTTTTTGATAAGTCTACACTTGTATCAAAAAACATAAAAGCAAAAGAAATTGAAGTTTCAGTAAACGAGTGCGGTAAGGCTGAAAGGTCTCCAGAAAAAGGTGTTCATACCTCTGGGGATACTGAGTCTTCTTATGAAGTCATTTCTAAAGGGTCTGAGAACGGAACTGTTGTTTTAAATTCTTTCGGCCTTAACCCAAGTAATTTGGATTTAACTAACGAGTCTGTAGGCGAGATTGAGAAAGTGTCTGTATTTGAGAACGCAGGGGATGCTGGAGATTCTTTTAATAATGATGACAAAATTGTTTTCCTGCCAATAGAGCCAGACCCTGGGTATACAATAAAAAGGCAGAACGACATAACTTTATTTGACGGATACTCGGGGTTTAGGGTAGCACAGGCTGTAGACGGTGACACAAAGACTGTAACTATCTACGCAGTGCCTAGTGAAAAAAGCACTGTGTTTCAAAGCGGTCTACTTGTTGACGAAACAGTAGCCACTAATGGAACAGAGATAACGATTGGGTCATTTACCATAACGCAGTCATCAGGATCGGGCACTGGAGATGGAGGCGGAGATGTTGCCACAAACTATGCTTTTGAGGAGCCTGGTGAAGCCTACATAAAAACTGCCCAAGACCCGCTTAACTTCAACACTAAAGGTACTGGGGCATATCTTACTCTAGAATCTGTCGGTGATGCTTTTTCCAACGAAATCGCTCAAGGTGCATGGGTTCCGCTACTTAGAGACGGTCTCACCCCATACTCAAACACAGGAGCAACTAACCAGGTAGAAAAACTATACTACGACATAACCCATGATATAGTTTCAGATTCGTCGGGAAGTAAACTAAGAATAACAAAAAAGTACAGGAACTACATATACTGGGGCGGTCTCCTCAGTGTTGTTGAAACCACAGATGGGGATGGGGAGGATCTTATCGAGGTAGAGGAACACACAATCCCAACCTCTACTTCTGAGCCTGTTGCATTTGACGGCTGGGAGACTATCGATGTATGCGACCCATCAACCGATAGCGGGGTTAGACAAATACAAGTGCCCTATAAAAACTTAGTCTAAATAGATGTCTACTTTTTTTAAGAAAGGATGTTGTGAATGCCCTCCTTCAGGCATGAGCCACGAAGCCTGCAATAACCTCTTAATAATAAAGTTTGGTGTCCCTGGGGGGAGTACCGCAAATCATACAGCGGTGTATAAAGACATAAAGACAGGCATTGCGTGCGGTAATGGTGAAGGGAATAGCATATACCATCTACATAAACACTATATATCGGTAGAACCGTCTGAAAGTGTTCAAGAAATATCTCTCTACATGCACTGGCAAAGAGGTCTCCCAGAAGACACTAGCTTAGAGATCGAGGTAAAAGGATGCGATAAGACTGAGTATTGCGATGCCAATACAACACTAGAAGCAGATGGGTGTGCTTCAGATGTGGGTGAAAAGGTGGCTTCAGTAATAATACAACCTGACGGAACCTGGTCTTTGGAATGTATTGAAAAAGGCGAGGATTGCGAAGATGAGTTAGGTTATATGATCTCAATACCTGGGGACATCATAGATGTAACAGTAGTAAGAGAGACAAGAGAATTGGCTCCTATGGATCCTGACGATCCTAGATTTATGAATTTGATCGGCACCGAAACTGAAGTAATTGACGGGTATTATATTTACAAAAACATAGGTACAATAACTCGTCCTAGAAGAGGTGACTTCATAGAATACCGAGACTACACACTTACGGAACCTAATGTAGATACATATATCTACGAAACAGAGAAAAGAGATTGCTATTACTGGAGTAAGTTAAACGACAATGGTAGATTCGCAGAAATAGCGTACTACCCCGATAGTTTTGGTTGGATGTTTAAAGCAGAGCCAATTTATCTCGGGAATTTCAAGGCAGTACCGAATGGTAATGGTATTTTCTACCACCACTGGTTTGGCGAAGATTTCGAACGGGTTTTTGAATACAACCCATTCGCAGAGAATGACGAGGATAGCGACATTTTCTACAAATACACAATAACTGTAAAACTTAGATGAAAATAACAAATATAATACCAGACCCTCCAGGGAAAGTTAATCTGAACAAAAAAAGCCAAGGGCTAGGCGATTCGATTAAGGTAATTACTGATACCTTAAGAATACCTCAGTGCGGAGCCTGTAAAAGAAGACAGCAAAAACTCAACCGCTTGTTTCCTTACAAGAAGAAGCCATAATCTTAATGTGAGGTACTTTCGAATAGTCTCCTTCAGCGGGATTGAAACGCACCGCGATGATGCGGATCGGGGCAGTCTTCGGCTAGTAGAAGGGTGCATCCCCCACGGACAGGGTGGATTGCGTTCCGCTCCCGTGTGGGAGAGTCTTGGTGACTACGGAGATATGTCATCAGGATCTGAGAATTCTATAAACGGAGCAGACGACAACGAAGGCAACTCACTACTCTTGGTATCAAGAGATAATGAAGTTCATGACCTAGCACTGAGATCTAAGGACAATGCTCCTTTACTAGAGCTAGGTGATATATACCCAATTATAGATGATGACACATTTCTCGAAGAGAAATGTGTCTTATCATCCGTAGGCAACAACACCTATGCCTTTGGAGATGGGTCTAAAGATGCATTGTTCATCAGTGAGGATGGTGCGACCCAAGACTCCTCTGAAATGTATAAACAAAAGCCCGACTACGAAGAGTATGCTCATGAGTGGTCTAAGTTTCCAAAATGCACAATGTTTTTGGTTGGGCCAAGGAAATGTCTTTATGCTGCTGGAAACCCAGACTCACCGCTAACTGTTTACATAACAGAGCCAGCGGGAAACACGGTAAAGAGAAGGGATAGCCCGCACTCTACAGAAAGCACAGTGTTTAACCCTGGGAATCTAAGCACTGTAGATATCTTAATGAGCAATGCGTCTAGAATAACATCTCTTTCTGTAAGGGGTGATTCTGTTATTGTTCATACAGACAAAGGTTGTCACATACTTTATCCAGTAAAGACAGACCAAGCAGAAACTGGGTATCGCGTAGAGCAAGCACCTTCTGGCGTTTTCTCGGCTGCTGTTAATACTCAAGTAGTAAGAGGTGAGTCAGACAAAAAATACTGGCTCGGCCATGACAAGCAGATATACAAAGACGAATCTTCTACTAAGTCACATGAGATGTCGCAAGAACCTGCTGACTCAGATCAAGCATCTGCAAAAGCAAAAGGTGTCTGGGATAGAGAGCTTAAAGACGACTTAACTGAGAGTTTTGCCACATACAATGCAGAAGCAGGAATGTACATTGTTTATGCTAAATCAAAAGAGTATGAGCACTTCATAAATCTCAGTAAATACGGTTCTGATACAGCCTATAGCCCAGGAACTGTACTATCATTAAAGGCACAAATATACAGCGACCAGTCAGATCTAATACAGATAGAGGTAGATAGCATTAAGTCCGACCCACCCAGCTCTGTTAGGCTTGTGTATGGGAGTTTTTCTTACGGACCGCAGGATGAACCTGGACAGGTTTTTCTAGGAATAGACAACATCGTAAACTTCGACATCGTCGGCGTAGATCTAGATGTAGACAGCATTATTTCAGACAGACCTTCAGGGGACATACAGCTAGGTTTCGGTGTACCCGATTTTGACTTCTTAGACTTAGGGGAGAGGCTACCTGGTTTCTTCCCTCCAGGGATGACAACTATAAACTTAGATTTTGTAGTTCCTGACATACCTGGCATCATTAATATAGAAAAAGATGTTACAAGCGGACCGACCGCTTTCTTTGAAATAGAAACAGAAAAATTTGATGGAGATTCCGCTGAAGTAAGATTCATAAACAGAACCGTAGCAGGGAATTCGTTTATTTCTTTCTACTCTTGGAGTTTCGGAAATGGAAACCGAGCCACTACCTCTAACCCGACCCAAATATACGACAGCGAGGGTGTATTTACTGTCAACCTGACAGCTATGGATAGTGATGGGAGAACCTCAACATATTCAAGGGATGTTGTTATATCTCTTACGGCCCCTTCATCTGTTACTTTAAACAAAGAAGTAGTTTTCGACCCGCCAGGGGTTGTAGCTTTAAACGCTGAACCTGTCGCTATAATCGATGGCTCTTTTGTAATAACCTATTTCAGAAACGAAGGGAGTGATCAAGGGCCTTACTTTACGGTAAACACACTGGCAAGCCCATCAGAGGGTGGTCAAATAAGAACAGGTCTTAGTGGGTCTGCATACACAAGCTTTATATCAGATATAGCTGAAGTAGACAGAGCTGGATATAAGGCAGGAACAGAAAAAGCGTTTAAGTGGAGTTTTAGCGAGGTTCAACCATGACAAAGATAGAAGACACAAATATACTAGGGCCCAGCACACCTGGGCTGGGTGCCACCTCTGAACCTAAAAGAGTCTACTTAAAAGAACTATTTGAGGAGTGGCTCAACAGACCTGTAGGAAATACAGACCCCGTAGTTCTTTCTTTTGAAACATCAGATACAGGTGGCAATTTATTAAACTTTTCAAAGACCTTATATTTCATAAAAGACGGAACTCTTGGCGGACTCTCAGACATAGTTAAGATACAATATGAACCTGGAGCAACTGAAACACCTCCAGGGGCATTAGCTTTAAGGACTTATGGTATTGTGAGAGATGAGCCAGGTGCTATCGACACTCTTACAGCTAGACCGCTGTCTATTTTTAAACCCATCATCCCTCAGCCAATTTTTAACGCACCTGAAGCTCCAGTGCGTGCCCCTGAAGCTCCTATTGTTCCAGAGCAGGTTATGGCTATCTACCCTCTTGTAGTATCCAGTATTACCTCTGATAAACCAGGTAGTGTGAGATGGGATAGGGGGTCACCTTCAGTGAATATGACTCTCGTAGATGAGATAGGCCTATATGTAGAAGGGATCACACCAAACTTTCCAAGGTGGTCGCTTTTTGAGTGGATGGTGACTAACCCAATTGGAAGCCCCTATGTAGGTCGTCTAGAAGCTGTTGTAATACCTGATGCACCTGGGATTGTAAAAAACCTTGCAGCCCCTGTGACTGTTGATAGGTCAGGAGGTGCTCTTTCTAGGTTTAAGGATGGTAGGTCTAAGCTATATTTAGCGATTGTAGGAGACTCTTTTAGACCTGTAGATACGCCTTGGCAGACTCAGCAGTTTCAGTCTGACGGCAAATGGGCAGAAACTAAAGAGGAGGCGATAGCAAAAGGACTACCTGTGTACTTCCCTGAAGGAAGTATTTTATCATACCAAGGGGAGTTTGACCTTGCATCGACAGCAACCGTAACACAGCCACCCATCACTAAACCTGAAGATAGCAAGCCGAGTACAGGCCCTCACAATCTGAATTATAGAGTTTTTGCAGACAGACCAGGTATTAACTGGTTTAGAGGGAATGATTCAGGGGAGTATAATTTCGAAGTGAAAGCATTTAATGCAGATATCGGTGCAGTTCAAGGTGAGGATGTATCAGGAGGGCCTGAGCAATCAAACGAGTCTGTCATACCAAATAATGCATCAGCAGATCAGATAAGTCCGCATTATAATTTCATAACTAAACAGTGGTATATTGATACAGGCTATAATGAGTACGGTGATAATTTTTACGGAACCCTTTTTAAAAGGAAATCAACTGGTTATCAAACGATATACAGTACAACGATTTCTGGAGATCAAAAGGATGATGGTTTTGGAAGTGCGAAGGATTGGAATCAAGCAAGAGCAGATGGGTACTGGGCTACCTCTCCTAGTGTAGCTCATTATCAGAATTCAGACAGTATAAAATACACCTACTCCCACAACAATACTGTTGGTTCGTATTCTAGGTGGGCTGTTTGGGCTCAGTGGAAATATATAGGTAAAAGAAACATGGATGACCACAAGCTAAACTTGGTGAATAAGGATATAGGCAGTTATTATAAATGGAATGCCGTTATGAAGGGGGAGCATCACTGTTGGAGGCTCGATTTTAATTATAGGCACAGCGAGAACACTACTTATCATTTAATATATGACCCAAAAGAAGGGAGATATATAGTACTTAAATCTATTTGGCCTTCTGGTTACAGGGAATGGTCAGACACTGATCCCGAGGAATCAATTGGCCAATGGATATCGAAACACAGAAAACAAAATACTCACGAAGGGGCTCTTGATGAATTTAATATATTTGGGTCATATTACGGTGGGAGTTTTGGTACGGATCATGGTATTCACATATCGCCCAACCCATTAAATGTTGAAACTGAAAGAAGCACTTATGCTGCCCATTTCAGGTATGACACACCAAATACGGCAATCAATGGCTATGAAATTAATGGTATGCATCCCTCGACAACAATAGAAACCTACTGATATGTCAGAAAGCAGAAATAACGAGTTGTTTGAGAAGACTAAGGGGTGGATTGTAGATTCAGTTGCTGTCATAGAGGATGCATATGGATGGGTTGAGGATTCTTCTGACTCTTTGAATGTAATAATAATCGATGACGAGAATTTAAACATGGGGGCTTATGTCACCCGTAGTCAGAACCCGAGTACAGGAATATACGATGTGCAATCTCTAGCAATAAACGCACACTTCTACGAAGAAGGAAGCGACCTTGTTAAGGATTCTGAAGAAGGTTTGTACTGGGATCAGGTAATAGCTCATGAAATGGTTCATGTTCTTGAGGGACAAAATACTATAAGGAAAACAAACGATAATGGCTGGTTTGCTGAAGGTTTAGCACTTATGCTAACTGAAGGGGATAGGCGTGTTCTTAATCAGATAGGCACTCAACCTTCAGACGAAGATTTCTATGAACTCGTCGGGGAATTAATGCCAGACTCTGGTGCAGATAGTCGTACCATGCGATTTTACGCAGCGTGTTACTTAGGTGTCAGATTCCTTGACTATGAGATTAAGCAAGTTGGAATTATGGAGGGCGTAAAACATCTAACAAGATGGCTTAGGCAGAAAAAAATAGATCTGGATGGTTTGGAATTAGGTACAGACCAGCAGTATGGAGACCTAAGCCATTACATTAGATACCACCTAAGTAATAGAAACTATCAAGACGAATTAGGTTTTTTAAAACGGTTTATACAAGATTAAAAATGAGTGTAGAAATTTATATACCCTGGGCACAACTTAGATATTTAGGTTTTATAGACGACGACAAATGGTGTAAAGGAGGGAAGTGCCTAGAGCCAGTCTATGTCAGGAAGAGTAAGTTTGGTAAAAGGATAAAAACCACAAACAACCATCATGACGGAGTACCTAAAGGGCAGGGCAGACCTGCATGGGGTGCTAAATACTTCTTAACTGACGACCCTGGGCAGAAAACAATTCTGCTAATAGCTGGTCTTGAGAAAGGGCAGTATACCGTATATTTAACGGACCACTACGGTGAGGATTTTGACGGACAACACTTTATAACTGAGTCCTATAGAATATTCGACCACGGACACGAAGCACCTTCTAAATTCATGGACGGGATTCCGTGGGGGAGGTCAAGTAAGGGTGTTAGTCAATACGGAAACGACATAAGTAAACAAGCACTTGTAGTTCAAGATGTAGCAAATCGAGGAGGCTGCACACCAACTGGATTTGTGGATACTGGGATAACACCAGTAAATGAGTGGGAGATCGGGTATCTAGAAACGCTACAGGCTAAATGCTCGTCTGGAGAAAGTGTACAGTTGAGAGATAGGCCAGTGGCTGTTGAGGATAGAGAAGCTGCTATACAGCAACTAGGAGCTACTAGTAATATAAATAGATCGAAATACGAATGGGTTAAAGAAATAACCCCGTCTTTTTTAAAGTCAGTGTCTAAGATCTGGCTAGATAATGATCTCAAATTAACGGAAAAGTTTTGTAGCGACCTGATGTTTAAGATATTCCACAGACTTGCTAAGCATGGGTGGAAGTTGTATTTAGGTAAATCGTCGTCTGCTGCTTTAGGATCCCACGACATTTACACCGACTCAAAGTCTGTAGTTTTGCACTACAGCCTTCTAGATGTTGAAGAAGATCCTGCGTGGCAACACTTCATAAATGGAGCGGAAAAAGAGGGCGGTTTAAATCTCGATAACCAGCCTGGTTTTAGGTCTAGCTGGGAAAGATCGCAACCTCCCAAAGGACCACCACCTACCGAATTACCTCCTAGTGGACCACCTAGAGATTGGGTAACAAACCAGATTATTACGCCAACTCGGGCAGGACATCCACCTCCGTGGGAGGATGGAACATACCTAACCGTTGAGGAGTCGCTTGAGGATATGCAACAGAGTGTACGGGAGCTTTACGAATTTATTGAGTATAGAGGTCCGTACCTACAAAGCGGGTGGTTGTTTTTTCATTACATTAAAAAGTCAGCAATTATTGTAGCTCAGCACATTGAAGGGGCTAAGGCTAGTAGTCGTTCTAGAGGGTTTTTCATGAAACTGCCCGATGACAAGATTATTAAAAATGACATTTTAATAAAACTTTCGGATGTAGATTATAGTACAGATTTTAACAGCTTTGGCGGTGCTGCTGCATTCTTCGCTACTCAAATAAGCGGCTACTTCCCTAACCATATGCGTTGGGATCAGGCTTTAAGGTATGGCAGGTTTATGATCGGGGATGTGCCTGTAGGCGACAACAACGATGCTAAAATCCATGCATCTCGTAGAATCTGGCACGACTATCTAAACAGTTTCACAAGTTTCCCTGACTGGTACTCATCGGAGTCGGCGTACAAATATATGTCGAACCACCCTATACCAAAAACTGTACACTTTGAAAAAATAATACCTGAATGGGAGGCTGAGTATCTCAGCCTAATTAACTATGTAGACGAGCTTTTTGATTTTGCTGAAAACGATAAAATTAACTCCGCTAGGAACATAAACGACGAACCGTTTACTACTCAATGGACTGTCGATGTAGATAGCATACCCCCCGACTCTGCTATATCTGGCTATTGGAGAATTGCTACAGGGAGAGTGCTGGGATGGAAACCCCCATTACACCCCACCTATATATCATGGAGGCTTATACCAAAAACAGGCGTAGACAGAAATGACTATTCTGAAATGAACTCTTTTGCACCATACAGCACGAAGCTTCAACCTGGAACTCTGCGAAATGTTGAGCAGAGAATAAGTTGGAGTGAAGCTTGCAGAGACGGGAGATGTCCGTTCTACGAAAAAGAAAAGTGGGATCCTATTTTAGGTAAAAAGATTAGTATATGATTAAATACAAACGATTGAAAATTAACCTCCCAAATTAGAATATAGACCTATGGCAACAGTAAATTTATCTTGGTCCGCACCATCCTCTGGAGGTGCTCCTGAAAAATATTTCCTCTACAAGGTAGGTCAAGCTACTACTAGTGCTGGATCAGCACCAAGCAAGAGCGAACTTAAGAGTCAAGCTAGTGGCTACATTGAGATCGATGCTGCTCAAACATCCTACGCAGACGAAGACACCAGTAGCACTAATACATACTACTACACTATCGCAGGGTGGAATACGGGAGGAGAAGGCGAGCTCTCTAATGTAGCAACTGCCGTAATCCCTTAATATTAAAAAAACCCTAAGTACGGGGGTATTTTAGATGACAACTACTCCCAGTCCTCCAGATCGTATAGTTTTAAAAGCTGTACCCGAATCTCTTTGTATAGGCGACGAGAATGTTGTCTTAGACATATCAGAGCTACAAAGAACAATTTATCTAGGTGAAACCCTAGATACTTCTGTAGTAAAAGCATACGCTAGATCAGACGGCTCTTTGATGAATGCCAATGTTGCTGGAACCGCTGACTTGTTTGGGAACACTGACTGGAACTTGTCTGAAGGGCTTCATGACATCCTTCTTCGGGTAAACGCCTCTCAAACATATGGCATAAGGCTTTACATAGACCAGATCATTAGAGACAGACCTGAAGGAAGCGTTAGTCTTCAAGCTCAAATGATATGGCCTGACGCACCATTAGTCGGTCCATACGGTCTCTTGGATAAACTACCGCCAGCTTTCGGACCGTCTGAATTACTTGCAGCAAGTAAACCTAAGTTTGGACCTACAGGAATTAATGCCGTAGCTTCTCCAAGTTATGGCCCATTTAACTTAACAGGAGTAAATATACCTGCTTACGGGCCGTCAAATGTCAGTTTAGAGGTTCAGCTAGAGGCTTTGGTTTTAGCTGATGATGGAGATTATGGAGTTAGATGGGGTGCTGTTGAAAATGCAGAATCTTATAACATACACCTCTATAACAGAACTGGAGACTATAGTGTAGACGAAGGGTTGGTATTCAATCAACAAGGGACTACCTTCCAGCCTATGGACATTTGTAATACTAGATACGGAGATGTAGACAGTACCAACGAAGAAATTACACCTGTCCACTATTGGAGAGTGCATCCTGTGATTAACGGAGCTGAAGATACCAATAAAATTGCAGATTTCGCACTAATCAACCCTAGACTAGTAAATAAAATGAGGGATGTTACCGAAGATGATTTAGTATTTGATCAGCCGAGTAACTGGAGGGTTTATGTGCGTATGCCTGTAGTAAACAGGTCAATTATTGACCTCAATGCTACTACCAGAATGAGAACACGAGATAGAACAAAAATGTCGGGCGGATCTTGGAGTAGCTGGACAACAGAAGACGAAAGCTTTTTCGCAAATACTAGCGAGCCATTGGGTCCAAAAAACATGAAGGTATCAAATTATGACTACCTTAACCAATTTCGAGGAGGAAGCACTACATCTGGTCTTATTGTAAAAAGCTCAACTTATATATCATTTACAAACTCCACAAGGTACTACGAACGGCAGTTTTTAGAATTACACAGCTGGACATCCCAAGACCCTCAGTGGAAAAACAACAGATCGGCGTTGCCTAGTACTACTGTCGATGTCTACGGATCGGCACTAAGAGCTTCGCATTATTTCAGTTCAGACATACCTGTAAACACTTGCCAAGAGCCTTTAGACGGTCCTTTAAACATAAACATACTTTCGACTAAGAAAAGAATAACATTTAACTCTAGTTCACTTGGAAGTATCGCTTACAGGGATGAAAATACCCAAGATATCTTCAGTACCGAAGGTGTCTGGAACCAAGTTTTAGGAAAAAGAGAGCCTAGTTGGGGTGATCCCAATGTGCTGGGCGAATCTCCAAAAGAAGTTTACGAACACTCAGAAAGACCTGGTCACTTCTTGAGGTATTATTATCTTGTAGGCAACCACAGCGGTCAATACTTCACAGCCAATAACTATTGGAGTTATCAGTTCTGGGGTTTTTGCATAGGCGACCCGTATGAAGATCCAGCATACACCTCGGGAGGCTTACATTTCCAAGACATGTCTATACCAGGACGCACAGCCCGAGATATTATAAATTACCCTTACGGTAATGTTATAGGCTACGATATAAGATGGGAAAGGCCAACTGAAGACCCTACAGTTCACTCTTTGGGTATATACACTACAGGTGACACTAGTGAAATATCTGTCACAACCGAAGTGATCTAAAACAACCGATTGCTAATACTTTAGAACAATAACAAATTAATAACTATGGCTAATGTAACAATAACATGGACAAACCCTGACGACGGATCTGGGAGTTTAAATTCAAATATAGATGAAATCCATGTCTTTAGACTAAATGGAGACCAGTCAGCAGCATACCCACTAAGCAACGGAATTGTTAGTGCTGAACAAGCTACAGCTTTTGTAAATGCATACAGTGGAGAAAACTCTGGCAGTATTTCACCTATAAATTCATCAGACAGCAGCACATTTGACTACACAGCATTAGGGCAAGTAACCTATAGCGACGAGTCTGTACCCGCTGGCACATACACTTACGGAGTTTTTTCTAAAAATGTTGCTGGGTACGGGCCTGGCGATGTAGCTGTTGTTACAGTGTAGTGATGAGATGCAGACTTATGGAAACGGCTATCAGCCTTTAAAAAGAGTAGCGAGTGCACCTTTAAAAAGGGATCGTAACTACTCTAACTTAAATATAGAGGAGCTCGTAGAAAGAGCCCAAGAGTACTTAGGGCCTTTCGGTAGGAGGATTGCGAACTACGGGGCTATACCCGAGGAACAAGAAGACTTTATTGAGTGGCTCAATCAGGTATACGATAGCGTAAGACTGCCTGACGATGTAATACTGTCTTTAGAAGAAAGAAGAGCTGCTGGTGTTTTTCTAGATGGGGAAGAAACAACCCTAATACACAGAGAGTTCTATAGAGAGCGTATCAGAGAAGACGACCCTGAATGGTATTTCACAGGTAAAAATAAAGTTTTCCAAAGACCGATAACTGGAGAACCGTGGATGTGCGGATGGGCTTGCAACTTAGACGACAGTAGCAAAACTCACTGGCTTGAGGCTAGATCGGGTCACGGACTAGAGGATGGAGAAGATGCGTATCTATTAAAAACGCCATCCGCTGCTGCCGTTAGATTAAATGTTTTTTCAAAAAATGTAGGTGGTGGCAGTAGTAGTACGGGAGTTCCAGTCTATAGGGAAAATTCTTCTGATAATCCCTATAACTTTGAAATGTACAAAGCTGACGAACCGTTTTTACTTAAAGTAGAGTATGACGAAACAACAGGAGCCTCCTTTCAGTTAAAAAGACATGGCGGTTTTATGGACGATGGAAATTTTATTTCTGGTCGCGGTAATGACATATCCGAGCCTACGCACATAGGCTGGCGTGGCTCGGGAGGGTATTGGGGGCACGACATATGGATGGGAGGTGATGGGAGTTATTTCAACCACAGGAGTTCCTCTAATGGAGGCTCTACAAAAAACGCAATGGTTGTAATAGATAAAAAAGAGGACGGATCTTGGGGTATTCATAGAGAAAACAACAATCAAGGAATGCTTAGTTATAGTTCGCGTTGTACAGGAGGTTGCTTCCCCGAAATAAGTTTTAATTTCCCTTACGACGGTGCTGCTTTAGAAGACTCTTATGAAACTCTTACAATACCTTCTGGAGAAAGCCTAATAGGAACTCACGAATGGGATGATGGAACCCGTTATACAATTAGCGAAATTCCGAACATAAGTCAAAACACAGTAGCAAAACATTTTTATACTGGAGACTTTGAGGAAAGCATCAGTGTTACGATAACAGGCTCATCGGAAACACCTGTTTTCGTAGAAGACGAAAGCAGCTTAAAAGACTATGCACCAGACCCTCAATTTAGTGACGATTTTAAAAGCACAATCCTTGGGCACGAAGGGGCTTTTACATTCAGTAGCAGTAACAGCAGTATGAGCTATATCGAGACATATTATGGACCTAACTCCAGTAGTACTTGGAATCGAGGTATCAAATATGATCTATCTCCTAATGGAGGTGATACAGAAGTTCATCTGACATCTATGGAAGACGGTTTTTGGCTTTTACAAATTGATGGAGGTGTGATGAGCACTGGAGGGTCTTACAGAGGATGGATTTCCCAAAACCATAGGATTTTTCACTGGTCAGAGCTTAGTGAAGAAGGTGAGCTTGATATGTATGTAGGAGCAACCATGAAGTCATTTGGAGGAGAGGCACCTATGAACTCTTGGTTTTTTTCTGATAAATATCAGAAGTACATACCAAGACTCCATACTGAAGTGACTCTTAAGTTTGATCTAGGAGCTATTAAAAGATCGTCTGGTATTTTTGATGACAGCAGTGGCAGTGGCAGCAGTGGCAGTGGTAGCTCTACTACAGTACCGTCCGAGCTTCCAAAATTCTCAGAAAAAGTAGAAGACTATATCAACGATGAAAACTCAGAAGCTTTTGGAAGAGATTGGGAGGGTTCAGGAAACGATAAAATATTCAGACAATATGTCGAACAGCTAGATTTATCAGAAACAGGGGACTACCGAGAAATAATTAAATTTCAAGGAGAGTCCGAAATACTTAACTACGATTTCCTAGATGGATTTGAGTTTTTTACAAGAGATACTGATTTTAAAGAGAACGGAGGAAACCACCTACTGTGCGGAGAAATAGGAAGCGGAAAATCAATAAAGTTCTTTAAGAATATTTATGATGGAATGCTGACCTACGATTCCATAGATGCAAAAGGAAATATGGTTTTAAAGCTTGGATCAGAAAACGCCATAAAGATAAACTATGAATCAAATTTCAGTGACACATTTGTAATAAACCTAGACGATGCAAATACATTTGGACTATCTCAAATATCTATAGATTCGGATAGTTACAGCAAGAGTGATACAAAAGAGTATAACGGGGGGATTATCACATTAAAAACACCCTGGGACATACCTACATTTCAGCATGGTTTTAAATCGGTAGACGGAGAGACATGCGGTCAAGAAGGAGGGTTCTGCCCACACCAAGTTATACCGACATTCCCTACAGTGTGTTTCACATGGGAAGACGAAAATTACTTCGCAATAGGGCAGATAGAAATCCCTACATTTTTCTACTCATATACAAAAGATGCAGGCAAAATATCTACAAGCATACCGAGGCAAGAGCCTGAAGGACTAGATAAGGTTTCAGAATCGTTTGAGAACGGTAAAGATAAATTTACATACAATGTAACCTACAAAAAGTTTGCTGAGCCTATATCTATACCAACAAGGAAAATGTAATGAGCTACGATATCCCACTTGTAACAGAGATAGAATGCACAACAAGTTTGTGTAGTGGCGAAAACACAATACCGCTTTACGATAATGGCCCACCGCCAGGAGTATGCGGAGATTTTGCGGAACCTGTCATAGTACCAGATGACTGCGGTTGTAATGTTATCTCAATAGAAGTAATCAATGAGTACAGACCTTGGCAGGGGGTTACAAAAGCACCTAAATATAAAGGTTTTATCTTTGACGAAAGAACTCAAAGCCTATCGGGGCCTTTTGTAGATAACTCAGTTACTGCTATTACCACTAGAGATAACTCTGGGGAGGTTATTGCGGTCAGTGAGAAAAAGGTAGTTAATAAAACAAACCTGTTAGATTTAAATAACCCAGTATTCCCAGCTAGTCCTGAATTAGATCAGGTCTATCCAGACATTCACCAACCCATAGAGCCAACGGATCAGAGTTACTCTGTAGTAGCTTCTGCACAAGGCGAAGGTTTTTCATACAGAGGGGTGTATCACTCAAGCCCATTCGATGAACCTGTCTTAGGTATAGGTGAAGTTAGAGACCCTAGGTACTACAGAAACGCATACATGGCAGTAGCTGAAACTAATTGGTTGCATCTCGGGGATGAGCATAACGAAAAACAGGTACACAGATTAGATCTTTCTTTCCATAAAAACAGCTTTGGGGCTCTTTACGCATACATATGCAATGAAGAAAAAGAGTACAAAGGGCAGTACAAAGGGCAGATCGAAGAACACACTAAAGTTTTTTTAAACCTTCGGGGGAGAAGATTTAAAATTAAACTGATGATTGTTTCTGACAAAAGATACCCGTGGGCTCTAAGGGAAATGGCTATCGGACATATGTACGGAAAAAGCTTCTAAGCACTCCATAGCTCCATCACATCCTCTTGGTCAATAAGATCAGCATAGTAATCATTCGTGGTCAGAGGGGTAGAGTGCCTCAGTGTCTTTTGAGCGAAATATAATCCTTCCTTGCTAGCCCAATAAGATCCGTACAACTTCCTGCACTCATGTAGTGGCTTCTCGCGATCCCATCCTATCCTCCTTAAGTCTTGTAGCACAGGGTCTAATACATGCCTCTCTCCTCCCGTTATGAGACAATCAAAGCCATCTGACATAGACAAGATCTTCTCCCCTATGACGGATGAGCCGAAGGCGTATCCGTCTTCTCCTGATTTTACACGAAAGGTTTCATCAGTAAAAACAGCAATTTTAATCTGAGAATTTACTTTTGTAAACCAACTCCTCTTTGCATTTAGAATCTCCTTTCGTCGAAGACCGAAGTGAAGGGCTAGAGCTAGTGCTATATAACGATCTGTATTACTATCATAAAAATCCAACAGCTTGTGAGTTTTAGCTATTAAATCGTACGATGGTAACTTGTATTTAACACCCACTTTATCGTAAGGGTCAAAGTCATTTAGAGTCTCAACAACCGCACTCACATCAAAATCCTTGTACAGCTTGAGTGCTCGCTTTGAAAAGATACCACGAATCTGCCTAATGTAGCTATTTATGGTTCTCTTTATCGAGATCCTCTTGTCATAATCCGTGACTCCATCAAGCCTTTTCCTTTTGAACTCAGATATTATTGCAGGTGAAAAGTCACTTACATAAAACTTTTCTGAATCTCTACCAGTTACCTCACGGATGACTTTATTTAAGACCAATAAATAGGTCTTAATTGTTGTTGGCTCAACTCCACACTCAGAAGGTGCAAGAAGCCTGTAGCGTTTTGCTACATCTCCAAAGGTCACATTATGTGATATGTCGTTACCTACTCTCAAACCATTCGGTCTGAACTTATTTACGACATCCGATATCGGATTCAGATATGCAAATGCATCTATTTCATCCGCCAGTGTTTTCGCATCCGATAAGATCACCCCCAAGGGGAAGTAATACCTTCTGCCGTTTACTTGTTTCATGAAAGTCCAACCCTTAGAGGTTGGGTTCTTCTTGAATATACGATTTCCTCGCTTTGTTCTAGTGCTGTTTTGGGTCATTTCATTGTTTATTGTAGCCTTTTAGTATACAGGCTTAACAACAACAACCTCAGTGTTTATGCGAATCTTGTGCAGATTTGACTATTAGGGGTAAAATCCTTAGTCTAGCGCGTCTACCAATTCCGCCACCTGAGCAATGTTGTTAATCAAGCACTTGCGTAATTAAAAAACTTTGTGTATAATAATGGGATACTTTTGGGATACCTATCAAATAAAAATATGTCAAACCTATTGGACTCTTCGGAGAGACTGGAAAAACCTGTTATTAACGCAATCGGAAATCAAGCTAAGCAGTTGATTGACGAACTTTTACCTCAGATCAGACTTGCTGCATATGAGAACGACGGAGCTTCTATTGTTGATATGAAGTTCGGTCTTGAGTTCTCAGAAAAAGGCGATGAATGCATTGTCGCAAGTGAGGCTTTAGTGAAGTTCCCTGAAAAGAGAATTTACGCAGAAGAAGTCTGTAAGAAGTGAGTCATATATTAAAGTCTCTTGGTCTTTCCAAGGAGGCTGTACAAAGAATGTCGAATGGTTTTCGTGGAAATAGCCAGTTGGAAAAAAAATTTGATGTTAAGTTTGACGATAAAAACTATCTGTACGCAATCGATCAAAGAAGAATCAGGCGGAGGTTGAACAAATCTCAAAAGTTTATTGAAGCACGGTTCTTCGAAGGCTACAGACCGAAGACAATCGCTAAAATGTTAGGAGTGTCTGAAGAATCGGTCCGTAGCAGACTTCGAAAAAAAGGTGCTTTCGGTAAGAAAGGTAGGCCAGGAAGACCTAGGAATCACCCACCTCAATCCGCCAAAGAGTTCGGTTTGAATGGCCTCGAAGACGCTGTAAGCCACTCCAGCCTTGTAGAAAAAGTTTCGTTAGACCAACCCCTACATCAGTAGGACTAAGACCTCTGATCAAAACTTTAGCCCCTTCACCTTCAGCTAAACTCATCAGCTCGCCAGCAGTGCCTTCCCAATAGCCTTCTCGACCTGGGATGTCTGAATTTGCGAGAGTGTTTTTTGCCCAATCAAATATAGAAATAAATGTCTCAAGCTCACCGCTTTGACGATGCATCTGTTTAATATCCTCATTAATGAAAGCTTTCACGCCAAACCTAATGTCAGTTAAATCCTCATCTATCTCCATATTATTGAGGTAGCTAGCGAAGCTAGGTAGCTCACTTTCGACTAAGCTTTTCGTCTCACGAGTGAATTTATAGCCAGAAAAGCAACGGAAAACCATAAGCTTATCCATAACACTCATCCCGAGATCGGGGATCAACCTAATCGATTCAGGGTCGTCATTAAGAGTAACCCCCAAACGACCACGCCAAAATACACGACCGCTTTTCTTGAACTTAGTGCTTATCTGAAACTCATCATTAGCAACAAACTCTTTCACCATAGAGGTGAATTTATCTAACTGCTTTTTATCTGAAGCAGGTTCAGAGTCGTCTATTGTCCAAAAACCCTCTTCAAATAAGTAGTCGTTGAAGCTTGTCACGGACATGAAGTATTCGGTGGCTTTCATGTGACCGCCAAACAAACCACCTAAAACTGTGGTATTGTAAAGCGTCTTACCGCAGTTAGGGGCACCACATAGAAAATGAGCGTGTCCTTTTTCTGGAGTGCCTTTTTCTGCGTTCTTAAAAGCATAGCTTAACCAAGCTAACTCATAACGAAGTTGCTCTTCCCCAAACATATGCTCCATCCACTCCGCTAAAACTGGAAACCCTTCGCCCCATTTACAACTCTGCTCTACAGGATCAATAGGTCTAATAGTAGATGTATTAAAGTATGTCTTACCGCGAAACTGAACAAGTCTATCCTTTAAGAAAACAAAAGGTAAAAACCCTGCAACTCGTTTGCCTGTTTCAATATTGTAGATCGCTTTATGCATCTCAGAAGCACCTCCACTTCTAGGAGGACGAGAACGAAGTCCATGACGGCACTCCAAGGCAAGTCTCAAAGACTCTTTTGAAAGAACCTCAAACTTACCATCGTCAACAAACATATACTCCTTGCCGTCAAAAAAGTAAGGAGCGATACATCCGCCAATCCGATCATCTTCAAACCTCCTGACGAAATCTCTACCGAGAATCTCCTCCCAAGAGTAGAAAGGTTTGTCAGCTTTGTCTGTATAGACAGTCATACCTTCGGGGCGAACTACGCACGAAGTTGAATTGTTCCCTTGGTTATCACCCCAAAAGAATCTGCACCTGTCGCCGACCTTCATGTTAGGTAACTCCCCTGGGTGCTGTCTCTCCATCTCTTCAGCGAGAATTTCTATAGGTATCTCTACCCCTGCACCTGAGTAGTCATTTACTTTAGATGCGTTGTACAATAAGCTGTACAATAGATTCTCACCTAGAGGATCACGGCTTACCTGTTGCCATTCAGTGCCTGGACTATAGTAGGTCGCGGTATTAGTCCATGTCTTCTTATCAAAGTCAGGACCGAGTTTCTCAACCTCCAACTCTTTACGGAGAAGAGTCATGAATCGATTGAAATGAGCACTTGTGGTGTAGGGTATCTTATTTTCAAAAAGATACATTAAATGAACACCTCCTGAATAAGACCTACTCACCCATGCAGGTTGATAATCTGCATCTATAACCCGAGTCATAAACGAGTTAAACTGATCTTGGTTCATCTTGCAGTCAAAGTCTGCAACTACGCCATGCAACCATTTAGGTGAATTTCGTTTAGATATTATGTCGGATGGTATTTCCCCTTCTACTAAAGAGTAACAGCAAGTACTTGCTTCACGGCTACTCTCCCACGCTCGGAAAGCTTCTTTAGTAGGGAACTCTGGAATTGTTGATCTGTCAAAATTCCAAGGCTCTCTATTCTCTACAACCTTCTCTCTTCTATTCCTTATGCAAAAAACCTCACTCATTACTTCTGGTACCTCCTAGATATTTGATATTCTGCTTTAAGCGGAAGCCTGTCACCAATCCACTTAGGGGGGAGGGTAAGAAGCTCCGATATCTTCTCTGCTTGCTGTTCTGCGTTGTCTTCGTCAACTAAGACAACAACTTCGTCATGGACATGCATTACCACATCGTAATCACTATCTATTAGGTTGAGCAACCCGTTGGAAAAAACTGAACGGGCCTCTCTTTGAATAATGTTTTCAAGGATCTTCGCACCGTAAAACCAAGACCTTTTTTTCTCACCTCTTCGAGTGAAGCAGGAATAGCCTTGAGGGTTTTTTTCATGACGAACATTAAAATACTTTATGTGCTCACCATTTAGTAACTCATAGCTAAAATCGCTACCGACACTTCGAACAAAGTCTTTTTCTAACTGTCTCCATTTCTTTGTAAGGAGTGGGTTTTTAGTCCTAAAGTCAGTCACTTGAACCCACGCATTTACCCAATGAATTTTAGTATCATCGTCCAATGTTTTCCACTCCTCAAGACGATCCTTTGCGTACTTCTTAATAAAAGTTCCGAACTTAAACTGAGTGTCTCTGTCCATAGGATTACTTAAAACATCAAGCCTTCCGTAATCTTTAACCTGCTCGTAAAACTTGTGCCAACCACTACCATAGCCAAGTGCTAACACACGAATCTTTGCCAGTAGATAGAGGTTAGGATCTTCGTTCTTGAGAGAACCTTCTGCCTCGTATCCCATTGTCAAACGAGCACTCGCTTCGTAAGGGTTGTACCCTTGGCGTAAAAGCTCAAGTGTACTCTCGTCTTCAAGCACTAAAGCTAATAGATGAGGCTCAATAGCATTGTAGTCAGCTATTACGAAAGTCTTACCCTTCGGGGCTGTAAGTAAATGCCGTAAGTTAGTATCCCACTTCGCCGATCTAGGCATATTCTGTACATTAAATCCAGCGTCACCACTAAACCGAAGGGTTGCATCAGCACCGCAGTACTTCATGCCGTAACTCATTCTCCAATTACCGTCCTCGTCTTGGACAGCTCTACTTACCATGGACTTAACACGATTAGCGTGAACATTGATGTTGTAGTGATCTGAATACGCACGGACAAAATTGTGCTCCTCTCCGTATTTATCCACCCATTCTAAAAAGCTAGGATCATTCTGTGCCATGCTTTTAGGTACAGGTATACCGCTTAACTCACACTCAGATGCAAGACCTCTACGGGAGCTAGGTTTGTAGTTTTGTCTGTACTTCTCGTCCCTGCGATCAGTCCACTTTAAGTGAGACAATAGCTCAAAACGCTTGTGACTGAGGTCAGAGTATTTCTGCTCTGCAAAACCCTTATCAAAGGGAACACCTCGCCATGCCATGTGTCTAGTATGCTCGCTTAATCGAGCCTCGTGCTCAGGGAAGTGTGGCTGTAATGCCTCGAACAATTTAAAGCACCAATAACTATCATCTTTTGCGTACTGCAAGAGATCTTTGTCCTTACCTTGATCTATGGCATCCTGCCATGTTTTACCCTTCATGTAATTACGCATACCTTTATCAAGGTCTTCGCTGAAGACTGCTTTAACTGCTAGGTTTAAGCTTCTTGATATATAGTTATATACGCACATATCTGCGGTACATAAAGTCGGTAGGTCAAGCACCCATTCGGGAGCCATTCCAAGCTGTACGGTTCTATGTAGTATCGCCCAATCAAAACTCATATTGTGAGCGATTAATACCATATCTTTTGACCACGGGAACTCCTCTGGAGGCCCTGCTATCGCACCCATAACAGGGTTGTAGCCCGATAGCATGTAGATTTGAGTCTTACTAAGCTCGTTGGCGTAGTTGCGACTTCCTGATGTTGTTACTGACAGAGTGTTACCATACTCGGTCTCGTAATCGATTGCTGTGTATAACATATAACATATAAAATTTATTGGGTGAAAATGGGGAGTGGGCTATCCCGAACCCACCCCCCAAGGTTTTTATAACTAAGAGTTAAACAAACTCTGCAAGCCACTCTACGAATGACTGCGTGTTTTGCTTACCTCTTTTAATGACAGGTATTGCCACATTGTTTGCTCCGAATGTTCTCTTGTCCGTGCTCATATTAAAAGAGCCGTACATTAAACCACTTCGCATATAGGTCTTAGCTGCACTAACGATTGGATCGACCGCTGCATAATACGCCGTACCTCGGATCTTCCAAGTAGCTAACGCATAATTCTCAATCTCCTCCTCCTCATTCATGTGCCGATAAGGAAACCACTGAACTTCATCAACACCCTCAGGCTCCTTGATTGCGATCACAGCCTCCGCAACAGGTTTCCATGTCGGTTTGATTCTGTTCCCGTTCTCATCCTTAGACCAACTTAAGGTTCCTTCCATTGCGTAGACCTCCTCCTTGGTGTTAGCAGTTCGTGCGATCTCCTTCCCTCCATAGGGAACATCCTCCACGAACGACTTTGTTAGTTTCATCACCGTGATCTCCAGTGGAGCCTCGCCGATTCCGCTAATCTTAAGGCGATCCTTGCTGTCTCCAATCACGACATCACCTTTGTTGTAGTCATCCGATAATGGGCCGACAGCCTGTGCAATCTTCAACTCGGTGAAAGACATATCACCTGTGTCAAAGTCCCCAACCACCTCACCCAATAAAGGTAGGCTAGGAGCACCTAGCTCAGATCCGTTAGCGATTGAATCTACGAT
>Ga0233432_10000938_pt1 | contig 28170 bp, 21 predicted proteins | sample SI_122_August201_6_FD_179870 | JGI IMG/M metagenome (GOLD analysis project Ga0233432, IMG submission 179870) | Seawater microbial communities from Saanich Inlet, British Columbia, Canada - SI_122_August2016_10_MG | ecosystem: Environmental > Aquatic > Marine > Inlet | place: Canada: British... | reverse complement strand
CGCTTCCCGTCTCTGGTCGTCGATAAAAGAGCTCTGCTCCTTCTTCACCAACCATATCACCAACGGGCCAAGCAATCCCGCGAAGGAAATTCCTGTCAAACTCAACAAACCCGCAAGGTGACAAAAGGGCGCCCACATTCGGGTATCTCGATCAGTCGCATGTTCCATTATCTACAATACACTCCTCGTACCGATCAAGTTGTGCATCAATACGAACTTTTCCCAACGAACATCGAAAGTCCGCCCAGCACGCGATCCCGACTGGACTTGAAACATACAATACTGAATTGTCTACGTTAAATGATGATGCGCATCCTTCTCCCCCTCGTCGCCTTGGCAATCGGCTCAGTCCATGCTGCAGAGCGCAATATTATCTTCATTGTCACCGATGATCAAAGCCCTACTCTCGGCTGCTACGGCGATCCCGTCGCCCATTCACCAGCGGTCGACAAACTTGCCGAAGACGGTACGCTATTTCGTAGGGCTTACGCGACTACCGCAAGCTGCTCGGCAAGCCGATCAGTGGTTCTTTCCGGCCTGCACAATCACTTCAACGGACAATTCGGCCACCAGCACGCCTACCATAAATTCTCCAGTTTTCACAATGTCGTTAGCCTCTCCTTGCCATTGGCTCTCAATCGCGCCGGATACCGAACAGGGCAAATCGGGAAATACCACGTCTCGCCCGAAGAGGTCTACCGCTTCGAAAGCTACCTAAAAGGCAACGCACGCAACGCCGTCCAAATGGCCGAAGTAGCCAAAGACTTCATAACCGACGACGACCCGCGGCCCTTCTTCCTCTATTTCGCCACCAGTGACCCGCACCGCGGCGGAGGCAAAGACAACACTTATCCCGGCAAACTCAAACCTGACCTATTCGGGAACCGACCCGAAAAAGGTTCGTACGACGGCATCGACGAAGTCTTCTACGACCCGAAAACCGTACCCGTTCCTGCCTTCCTACCCGACACACCCGAATCGCGCAGCGAACTTGCCCAATATTATCAAAGCGGAGCTCGCATTGACCAAGGCGTGGCCAAACTCGTCGAAACCCTCAAGGAAGCCAACCTCTATGACAAAACGCTTATCGTGTTTACTGCCGACCATGGCATGGCTTTTGCCGGGGCTAAGACCACGGTATTCGAAGCTGGGTTACACGTGCCTTTCATCGTTCGAGATCCCTATCAAAAACGTCGGGGAATCGAATCGGACGCTATGATCAGTCACGTCGACATTGCTCCGTCCTTCATAGATTTCGCGCAAGCATTAGACCGTAAAAAGAATCGACCGAAAGATTTCCAGGAAGCCAATGACTATTGGTCCGACAAGGATTACGTCAAACGTGACAACCGAGGAAACCGGCCATTCAATAGCTATCACGGCCAATCCTGGATCGACATACTCGACGATGCCGAAGCAAACCATCGCAAAACGATGTTCGCTTCGCACACCTTTCACGAAATCACCATGTACTATCCCATGCGGGCCGTTTGGGATGGGGATTTCAAATTGATCTGGAACATCGCCTCCGGGTTGCCCTACCCCTTCGCCTCCGATCTCTGGGCTTCCTCCACATGGCAGGCTCAATTGGAAAAGGGGGACCACGCTTTCTACGGCTACATGAGCGTCGGCTCTTACGTTAACCGCCCTGCCTTCGAGCTCTATAACGTTAGGGAAAACCGCTACGAAGCGGTCAACCTAGCGAGCAACCCCGAGTTCGCAGAAGTCCTCGAATCGATGAAGAAGAAAATCAAAGAATTCCAAAAATCCACCAACGATCCCTGGATCAGCAAATGGGATTACGAATAGACCTTTCAAGGGTCGCGGACGATCTCCGAGCGTCCCTAACATAGTTTAGCCCCTCCATCAGCGTTGATTCCAGTATAAGATCGCCGTTCCTCCACAGACCACCCACGAGACCCCTGCCACTATTCCATAAAACGCTCCGACCAAAAGCGGCAGCGTATCCAGAAGTTGGCTTCGCGTGGGTTCGGAATATAGCATTAGCAAGTCAGACAACGGCGGCGACTTCATAGAGGCCGAAAGTGCTTCGCCGTCGAGCGTTACAAACTGATAGGTAAAGTAAACGCTTAGACTGGCCGCTAGGCCTATTTGATTCAGGGCCATCCATCGAGCGGCTCCACTATCGCCACGTAATACCCGCTTTCTCAAAACGAGCTCGGCAAACCCATGAAAAGCTGCGGCCAGCGAGATCGCCACTCCCGCCCAAGCACTCGAAATCAGCGATATCAACAATGAAAGCCCGCCTACGACCACCAAACTCCAGCCGTTGATCCCTGAGACAATTCGAAATAGTTTTCCAGAACCGCTCATTTTCCATTCCAATCTTTAACCTTTAAAACCGAATAATTCCAAGCCAACTGAAGCATATTAACTACCACTGACGCCTCTTCCAGATCCTGTAAACGAGAGAATAGAAACTCCAAAATCTAAAACCATTTATCAAATTATTTTTAAAAGGGAGTTTAGTCAGCCGAGTCACAAAGTAATACTCCAATTGATGGATCAGACCGAAATTACCAATTTTCGACTAATCAATGATACCTATGACTCCTGCTGATCTTAAGAATGCCGTAAATCACTTGCCGCCGTCACCACAAGTATTCGGAAAACTCGGTAAATTGCTCCGAGATCCGTCTACCGGGCTCAATAACATCACCGATTGGGCCAATACAGACGCATCGCTGACTGCCCAGCTCTTACGGGTTAGGAACAACGCCTTATACGAACATGGCATACCCATAGCTAATCTCGATGATGCGATCAATCGCGTCGGGTCCCGGGCAGTGTTCAAACTCGTCGGAGCAGCCGCAGTTTCAGAAGTCTTTTCCAATCGTAACGTCACCTGTAGAGTTGAAGGCACGATTATTTGGGAGAACACCCAAACGCAAATCGCCGTCAATCAATCCTTGATCACGTCTTCAGGATTGGATCCCGAATCCGTCGCTTCCGAATCGCCTTCAGAAACTTCTTCGGAAATTTCCTCATTTGCGGCCTGAACTACGGACTCCGGATCAAAACCAGATTCCTCCTCATCCCCTTTCTCGGCATTCGCCTGAGCTGCAGCGATGATGTTCATCGGGTTGAAACCCGATTCACCTTCATCATCGCTTGAAGCGTGTACCCCCTCGGTATCAAGTTTATCTAGATCATCCTCATCATCGGTCGAACTCACTGAAGCAAACGCTTCGTGCTGAGGTGATTCACCAGAATCCAAGGTGCCGCTGCCACCTTCCAATGCGGCTCCGCCTTCGTTGACCATCAATAGAAGATCCGTTTTCAGAAACTTCAGAATCTTATCGGTTAGCGCCGGCAATTTCCAAATTTCAGGCGAAACCAAAACGTCTTCAAATCGCTTGCCCGAAGACGGAATCTTAATCGAGTAGAGCATGCATTCGCCTTCATCGCTTTTGAAAACCAACCTCACCCCAATGATACACCATGCCGAAGATCCTGCTTCCGCCGGATACAAATACAACTCCGTCTGCTTGCCGCCCAAATCGATAAAACGAGTAAAGCGCACCATATAACCGCCGCCCCAATCCTTGAGAAACTTGGAGATCTCGTTCTCGATAGCCTCCGTTACTTCAATCGCTACTACTTTCATAAGGATAAACGGTGCTATGCCAAAACCAAGTCCGCTACAATATTGCTAGCTTCTAAGAATATTCGGGTCTCATGCAAAGGAATTTCTAATCGCGACCCGCAGTTTCCTGGCCCTGCTTTTTCACGAATGCCCCCACGACTTCATCCGTCAAGGCCATTAAATCCAATCCTCCAATCCTCGAAACCGCTCTAGGACGACCATTGACGCCAAACGCTACATTCAAAAACCCAACCAAAACCATACCTATAGAAATCGCCATCATACCACGAGTCATTTGCACCCATAATCCCAATACGAAGATCATAACTCCTAGAACGATGTAAATCAACTGCATGACAGGCGAAAAGGTCTTCACCTTCAAAGAGCGAATATCATCCGCCGTAATCATCGTAGCCTTCTGTCCGATACGCCGCTCGCACAATTCCTTGCCCGCTTGGATTACCCGATTTTCAATATACGCTTTGCCCATACCTCGTAATCAATCGCCAAACCGGACTAAGTCAACTCGTCCGTTTAAAAAGGATCCGTACGGGAGGCATCAAAGGAATCTCCTCATATCTGCTATCACCTGCCTATTTCTGCCCAGGACATACGGGCCAGCACGTCTGAAAACCCTCTAAAATCACGCCAATGCTAAGCGTAGCTACGCGACGGAATCGCGTGGATTCCAATATCCAAAAGACAAGCGTATATCGTCTAAACCCTTCGACTTTACTCAGGATTCTCAACGAGATGATCTACAACAGGAACAAAGCACTGCGGAGATAGTTTACCAAAAAATAAGCGAGTTCACTCTATCGGATCTGGCTCGTAGTCAGACGGGTTCACCCAACCGGTCTTTTTCGGAGTAAACTCTCCTTTCATGAAACGCTCGTAGAAATTCCACCCGTGCTCTTGCGAAAACCCGTAATTATCGAACACGTCTCCATTTCCAAGTATGCGCGGATCCTCCTGCTCCTTCAAGGTCGCCTCCATTCGCGTTTTCATTTGTCGCTTCAAATCGCTCAATCGCTCGTCATTCGTCAAATTATTCAAGCACTCCGGATCATTCGCGATATTGAAAAACTCTTCCTCCATCGTCCGCTTTCCAAAAGACAACTGCCAGTAAGACACATCCTTACCCGATCGATAGAGTTCTAAGATCTGAGTCTTGGTGGGCGACCCATCCACATCGAGATATCCGAGCTCCGGATTGCCTGCAGGCCAGAGTCCGATCTTATAATTGCGCAAGTACAGAAAATCCTTACCAACGATTCCGCGAATCGGAAATCCTTGATTGCCGGGACGGCTGTAGTCGTGGCGCTCCTTGCCGATCACTACGTAGTCTCGCTTCGGGTTGACTTGCCCGCCCTTTTTAGAGCTGAAGATGTCCGACAAACTTCTTCCGGGCGAATCCGACATTCCTGAATCAGAAAAGCGAATACCCGCTACGTCCAAAAACGTCGGGGCCAAATCGATAAAACTCACCATATCCTTGACAACCCGCCCCGGATTACGAATCCCCGCCGGCCACATCATAGCAAGCGGCATGTGATTCGAATACTCGTATTCCTGCGCTTTCCCGCGCGGAAACGGCATTCCATTATCAGAGGTCATTACGATAAGAGTATTTTCCATCAAATCGCGTTTTTCCAGCGACTCGATCATCTTCCCCAAGTGACTATCCGCATGCTCAATCTCCAAACCATAGTCCAACATGTCATTGCGAATAATTTCATTGTCTGGCCAAAAACCGGGGACTTCCTTGATATCATCAATACTCTTTCCACCCAAAGTCTGCCCAGTTCCGTATTCATAACGTCGATGCGGCTCTTTTGCTCCGTACCAAAAAAACCAAGGATCGCTTCCATTAATCTCCTCCAAAAACACTTCGAAATTGCCCGCGTAATCTTCGCCCGAAATTCCATTTGTCGGCCTCGATTCCAAATTCTCCGACTGGTAGGCCTTCGCAATCAACTCTCGCACCTCGCCATCAACGGTGACTGCGGTTCCTGGGCCCCACCCTTTGCCGGTCTTACCCGCTTGATATCCGTTCTCCCGGAGCGCTTCAGGAAAAGTTTTGAACTTCGTAGGAAATTCAACCACGTGGTTCGCCGCTTCCTCGAGCTGCCACGAATTCCGCCCAGTGAGAATGCTCGAACGAGACGGAGCGCATTTGGCATTCGGCGTGTAAGCGTTTTGAAACAATATCCCCTCCGCTGCCAAACGATCGAAAGCCGGAGTATTCATCCATTCGCAACCATAAGCGCTCATGTGCATGTAGGACGCGTCATCCATGATGCAGAACAAAATATTCGGCCGCTCCTTTTCCGCCGCAAAAGCAGCCGAAAAACCAAAAGAGAGCGATAGGATAAAACGAAGACTCAAGAAAACTCGCATACGATAAAACTCGCGATTCCAGACCTCCAAAGCAATAGGGAAATGCATCTAGCTTCTCATTGCCGACCCGGCAACGAACTCAGTCCCCTCGTTTCTTAAACGTATAGCTCAGCCCTAATTTTTCCGCTTCTTCACGCAATTCGTCATCAGTCCACATTCCCAATCGTTCGACCATCGCCTCGCGCGCCCCGACAATCGTTTCTTTACCAACCGGCTCGCCCCAAGACCGTCGGTTCCACTTGTAGCCAATATAGTTGATCACATCCGCCAACTGCTGATCGCTATAGGTCTGGCCAAATGGAATCATCACTCCTTCGCCATAATGACGCCCGCGAAGAGGTCCCGTCATTCCATTGATCAAGATTCGAGCGACCAACGGAGCCTGTTCGCTTCCTTGCATAAAAAGCGGGCTCTCCGCGAGTGGCGGAGCCAGGAGCGTATCCCCTTCGTAAATACCAAGTCCGCGATCGCCATGACACGTCACGCAAATCGATTTGTAAACGACCTGTCCTCGCTTAGACGACGCGCCCAATGCCGCGAGCTGTTTTTTCTCGTTTTCCGCATCGGCAAGTCCGACGAAAATCGGATGGTCCCCATTCGACTTGAAGATCAATTCTTGCAGCTCTCTACTCTGCCTAGTCCCAAGCCGACCCAACGAATTATAAATCTGAATTACGAGCTGAGGATCCGTTTTTTCTTCAGCCAAATGGTTGTCGATCGCTTTCGAAAACGCCGGATCCCCCTCCTTCAACCATGGTTCAGACAAACGTACGCCCGTCATTCGCACTCGATTCGACCGATGTTCAAGGGCACCCAACACCAATTTTCGATTCAACTTACCCAAACCTTCCAAAGTCCATAATGCATTGATCCGAGCATTATCCGATTTTCCTACCCAAGCCATCTTTTTCAACGCAAACACTGCTGTTTCGCCGCCCCTCAATACAATTTGCATCTGAGCTTGGTCACGCCACCAACCGTTATGATGATCCAAATACGCCACAAGCTCCTCGCCTGACTGGTCGAGCATCCGCGGTTGCTCGAAAACCTTCACGTCATCGGGAACCAAACGATAGATCCGTCCATGACGCGTCACATCCAACATTCCCCAGTCTCTCACTCGGTGATACCGCTTTACCCATGGATGATTGCCTTCAGTCGGAAACCAATTCTTCTCTTGAATAATCCCGCGGTACATATCTGCAAAGTAAAGCGTACCATCCGGTCCTGACTCGCTCCATACCGGTCGAAAATACGTATCCGTCGAGCGGATAAACTCAGCCCCGGGGGTCACATTGTAAGCTACACCCTTTCCGCTCGACCAATCGAAACGGGAACCGCGAATAAACCGCCCAACAGGCTCGCAGGTCGTCATAAGCCCTTCATAAGGCCCCATGATTCCAGATCGAATCATCGTCTGACCCGAGCTGGCCGAAAAATTAGTAAGGACCCGTTTGTTTCCAACATCGTATCCGCCAGACGACTGGTCCTCGGTTTCGCAAATCGAATAAGGAGTCTGGTAATCCGGCCCATGCTCATTGATCGATACAATCGGATAGCCCGCTGGAAATTGAAATGAATGAGCCGGATTCGCCCCGCCCGCCCACGTGCCATATATCCGCCCATCATCGTCCCGCGCGATACCCCATTGGGAGATGCGCGACTCGGAATGCGGGGACGAGGACAACTGACCGTCTTCGTACTTCAATCGAGCATAATTCGTATCGATTCGATTATCCAAATTCCACATCAGTCCCGTTGACTGATGCTCGATGTTTCCTTTGTTCGCATCGCCTTCATATGCAATTTCACGCCGATCCGCGACCCCATCCTCGTCATCGTCAAAATACGACCAGACCGAATTCTCGTCCGTAAAATTCACCAAGACTCGATCATGCAATGGCAAAACCGTTCGAGGCAACAGAACATTATCGATGAAAACCGTACGCCGATCCATTTTGCCATCCCCGTCCGTATCCACTAATTTAACGACTCTAGAAACTCTATCTTTCGCCCCCGACGCATGTTCGTCCTGCATGTAAGTGCGCCATTCGCATACGTACATGGCTCCATTGCCATCGAAAACGAAACTGGCCGGTTCCTCGACCATCGGCTCACTGGCAACAAGCTCCAAATGGAACCCCTCAGGAACTTCGATCGTCTTCATCGATTCCTCAGGACTCAAAGCTGGTATTCGATCAGCTGCAAAAAGACTGACTGACGCCAATCCGAATAGAGAACAGGTAAGGGAAAAACAAGAAAGCGGACTCATAAACAACGAAGAGGTAAGTTTTATAAGGAAATAAATACCCACACAATCAGCAGTACCTCAAGCTTGATTCCCAGAATCTAAAGGCACATCCACAGAATAAGAGGCCAAAGACCGAGCCTCCAGGTCACGATTAGCCCATCAACCTCCTAAGGTGGCCCGCGACGTCCTGGATCCCGATATTGAAAAACGAAATCAAATTCCCAATGCTAAATTACTCATCTAAATCGAAACGAATACAAATCCGCATCATTTAAGGCGATGCGCAATTTCACAGCCTTGCCCGCAAGAGCTGAAACATCCGATCCGTCTTTCCATTTTACGACTCGCTCTATCTCATTTCCAAAAATGGGGAGGCAGTCATCTAACCCGTATCCAAGAATTGGGTCTCCATTCAAATCCAACAATTCTACCCTCAACTCTCCCGCGGCGGAACTCTCATAGTTGATTTCCAATTCCCCACCTGAAAAGCGGAAAGATTTCGAAAGCAGCTCGCCGCCTTCGTAAGACGCGTTAACCGATACGAATCCATCAAGCCTCAACGAATAGCGATCCAGATGAGCCGATGGCTGCGCATAGTGCGACATACGATAGATATACAACCTCCTTCCATCGCCTTCCGCCAATCCAAGAGCAGGCGTGTTATCCCGAGCCACCCAATCCAAAGTCGTATCCCCAGGGCGAATAAACGCTTCCATAAACGATCGATCGTAAACCTTGCCACCGCGCGTGCTCATGAAAATCGAATCGCTCGAAGCAATAGCGTATTTGGGATTGTCAACCAATCCACTCGAAACGCTTTCATCCAGAGCAGCCTTCTTCGGGAAAAAGCGTTTCGCTAAAGCCAAATAGATATGCGGCGCCCGGAAATAGGGCTGCGTTCCATTCGTGTACAAGTGCTCCATCGGAGTATCCCCAAAGTCCATCGCCACCGGATCGGTCCAGTTCAAAAAGTCCTTCGAGGTCGTGCGGCTGATCGTGCGAAATCCATTAAAACCCTCTCCTGTCCACGTACGGAAATAACACACGTACTGCCCTTCGCTAGCAGACCAAAACGCGACGTTATGCGAATCAAACAATCCTTGCGTAAAAATGAATTCCTTCTGCCACATTTTCCAATGTATTCCATCGGGCGAAATAAACGCAGCCAAGCCCTTACCCTCGACACCGGTGATCGCCTTAAACCGGCGTTCCGCCGGAACCCCCGGTCGCGTATCTAGCATCGGACTAAAACTGCGCGAATACTTATCGTGAAGAGCTAAGACTACGTTGTTATCCTTAGTTCCATTTATCTCATAAATCCCAAGATTAGGTTTCGTCCAAACTATGCCGTCCTTCGATTCCGCATAACAGGTGACTGCAACCGTCCCCTCTTCCACATCAGGCAACCCGCGATAATACATCCGGTACAAATCACCGTCCTTGATAATCGTCGGATAAGCCGAGAACCGCCCTTCCCAAGGTTTATCGAACGCAAACGCCGGCCCCTCCCGCAAGGGCTCATGGAGTCGCAATTTAAGTCCGTCTAGCGACTCGATAATGAATTTGTCAACAAAGAGTTCCCGCCTATTCCCCAAGTTGATAACCGACTCTTCAGCAATCAAAACAGTAACAAAAAGCGACAATACAACCGAAGTCAGGAGGGTACATTTTAAAGAGCTCATTGGAACGCGAATATCTAATCGTCTACGAACTGTCCGACAACGTTTTCCTTGTTTTACAATACAGCCAAAACGAAAAATTCAAACGATTGTTTGAATCCGTATCTCAACCCGAAACGTACAGGCTAGTAAACCAATACGAGTCGTAAATCGATTCGAGAACAAGGAGGAGAAAAAATGAAATACCGCAAATCATGGAAACGAATCCCACTAAGAAACCTAATCACTTGCCTTGCGGCTATTATCATCGCTTTGCCAACCGCGCTATCAGCGCCGCCAACAAAGGAAGACGTCGAGAATAGCCTTATCGTCAACATCGACGATGTACGGACAGTATTCAACATAGACGCCGAATGGATACGAGAAGACTTGCTCGAACGCGCATTCTACGATGCCGACGGAAAAGAGATCAAACTCGGCGTATTCCATGGCTATCGTTCAGGAATCGACGTCTCGATGCGCAGCGATGCGGCGAACCAAGCCTCGGAAATCAATTTCCGAGGCTTTTTTGGATACAGTAGAACCTAATGGTAGCGGCCGATCTCCGAGCGGCCATTATTCATAATGATTGCTGAGCGATTACCTCGTTCATCGTGACCGCTCGGAGATCGGCAGCTACCCTTAAAACAAAACTCAACGCCATGGATGACTATGGCTACACTAAATCACACGCGTCGGCTGGCATCCAGTGGGCGCCTTTACCATCCCATTTAACGTTACAGCCAACCGGATTCGTTTCGGATATACTTATAGGCTGGCCGCTGGTCGCTTCTTCGAGAACGCGTTCGAGATCATTAACGGTCAATGCACTACCGTCGCGCGGGGTATCGATGGCGCGTCCGGTATAGATGAGCTTTCGTTCCTTGTCGAAAACGTAGAAATGCGGTGTACGCAATGCCCCGTAGGCTAAAGCAATTTCCTGAGACTCGTCATGCAGATACGTCCAGGGAAAACCGTGCTCTTCCATTCGCGTAACCATGTGAGGAAAGTCGTCCTCTGCATACGTGTTCTTGCTGTTTGCATTGATCCCGACAAATGCCACTCCGCTGCTCTTGAACCGATCGGCGGTCTGACGTGTGACCTCATCCGAACCGGTTACGAAAGGGCAGTGATTGCAGGTAAAGAAAATAACCAAGAACGGGGAGTCCGCAAAGTCGCCCAATGCATAGTTTCGTCCATCGGTCGCTGGAAGATTGAATTCAGGAGCGCTCGCTCCGACTGGCAGTGTAAAAGACATCCATGCAGCCAAAATTGAAATCTCAAATCTGGCAACGATTTATCCTCCGTAGCCTATCGGACCCCAAATTACTGCTGAGCTGGCTTGACCTGTTTCGGTGATGCTTTCGAGCGAAGCTGTAGCGACTTTAGGCGTTGCTTGAAATCCTTCGGCAGCGGTTGGGTCCAACTAACCGCTTCGTCGGACTTCGGATGAATGAATCCCAACTCGGCCGCGTGCAGCATGACTCGATAACCTGGAATGAGCGGGCCAATAAAATTTCGAATGTAAACCTTTTCGCCAACGATCGGATGCCCCGCTTCGCTCAGATGAATACGGATCTGATGCGTCCTTCCCGTTTCGATCCGGCAAGCCACCAAACTCGCCTTGTCCAAACGCTCGACCCCTTCGACATGCGTTACCGCTATCCGACCGAGCTCCTCGCCTTCCGCGTTTACGCGCCCTTCCGGAACCGAACCGCGAATACCGCTGCCCGCGTCCCTCGCAAGTCGCGAACGAATGGTCTGCTCCGCTATTTTCCCATGCACGATCGCATAGTATTTCCGCTCGATGCTATGAGCTCTAAATTGTTGGGACAATGCCTGCTGCGCAGCGAACGTCCGAGCGAACACGACCAAGCCGCTCGTTTCCTTATCGATCCGGTGAACCACCCTCAGGCTGACCTTATTGCGACGCCCTTTCGGATCGAGGACCCGCAAGTGATCGAGAACCAAACGATCCAACGTTTCCGTCTCCTCGCTCGAATGATGAGGGACGGTCATCATCCCCGCTGGCTTGTTCACCACGACGATATCCTCGTCGAACATCACGATCTCTTTCCGATCGAGCGCCGACTTGGGCTGTGTTTTCGGAGCACTCATCCGCAACTCAATGCGATCCCCCGCAGCAACAACAAATTCGTGGGCGGTAATACGAGTCCCGTTAAGAAAGACCTTCCCCGTGTCGATCCACGTTCGAGCCTTTATCCATGGCAAATCAAAGTGGCGTTTCACCGCTTTGTCTAAGCGCACCTTATCAAGCTCGGTTGAAATAAACCGATCGGGCCCCTCTTCATTTTCAGACTGTGATTGCATTTCGATCAAACCGTTAACGCGCTAAACCGACTCGTTGTCGAGAACAGCAATGTTCCTAACTCCCGAAATCCTCGCCCACCCTAGCCTTATTCAATCATCTCATAACCACGGGAGCGACTCGCATGTAATCCCCAAAAACAGCCTTACCTTCATTCTTAACGACTCCACTCTTCCATTACTCGCTTTCCTTTGCGAGTGTCCTCCAGATGTCTGTTACCAATCCACTCGATACACTCAAAAACACCTTCGGCTTCGACGCTTTCCGCGAAGGGCAGGAGAGTATCATCAACCAAGTCCTCAATGGAAACTCAGCCCTCGCCGTTTTCCCGACCGGCAGTGGCAAGAGCCTGTGCTATCAACTGCCAGCTCTGTTGCTTCCCGGCCTAACCATAGTCATTTCCCCGCTGATCGCATTGATGAAAGATCAAGTCGACTTCCTTCAGGAGCGCTCGATCCCTGTCGCCCGACTCGATTCGTCCCTGACTGCCGATGAAACCCGCCAGGTCTACACCAACCTCAACAACGGTCACCTAAAGCTCCTCTACGTCGCCCCCGAGCGCATTTCAAACGAGCGCTTTTTCGCTTCCATCGAAGATGTCTCCATCTCGCTTATGGTCATCGACGAAGCCCACTGTATTTCCGAGTGGGGACACAATTTCCGTCCCGAGTACCTCAAGCTTTCCATCGCGGCCAAAAAACTGAAAGTTGGACGCATCCTCGCCCTTACCGCCACGGCAACCCCTAGCGTCGTCGACGATATTCGCCGCGAATTTGCAATCCCTCCCGAAGCCTACGTCAATACCGGTTTTCACCGCCCCAACTTATTCCTCGAATTCTCGCCAACCCCTGCTCTCGACCGGATTGAGACGCTCAAAAAAAAACTCGCCGGATCGCCCGCCGGTCCGACCATCGTTTACGTCACTTTACAAAAGACCGCCGAAAGCGTCGCCGAGGCCCTCCGCGAAGCTGACCAACCAGCGAAGGCATATCACGCTGGTATGAAAAGCGAGACGCGAAGTAAAATCCAAGATTGGTTCATGGCTTCAACCAACGGAATCGTCGTCGCGACTATCGCTTTTGGAATGGGTATCGACAAATCGGATATACGCCATATCTATCATTTTAATCTCCCCAAGACCCTAGAAAACTATTCGCAAGAGATCGGCCGGGCCGGGCGTGATGGCTCGCCCTCCCACTGCGAAATTCTTGGTTCCAATGAAGACCTAATCGTTCTGGAAAACTTTATCTACGGCGACACCCCCACCGAAAAAAGCATCGATGCATTCGTGGAGTTCATCCTTTCCCAGGAAACCGAATTCGACATTTCGATTTATCAACTATCTCACCTTACTGACATTCGACCGCTCGTATTGAGCACACTCCTCACCTATCTAGAACTCGACGGAATCATCAAATTCACCGCTCCGTTCTACAGTGAATACAAATTCAACTATCTCGTTTCCCGCAGCGAAATCCTCGCCCAATACGATCCCAGTCGCCAAGCTTTCCTCGGGAAGCTATTCGACCAAGCCGTCAAAAAACAAACATGGAGCTACATTAACCTGGATACAGCCGCTTCCAATCTGGGCGAAGACCGAAACCGCATTGTCAAAGCCTTCAATCATCTGGAAGAGACCGGCAAACTTGAAGTCGGAGTGACCGGATTGCGGCAGGGTATGCGATTGCTACAGCATCCAGACTCGAGCCGAGTCGCCCAAAACCTAAGCAACAAGGTCTTTCGCAACGAAACCCGCAACATCGAACGCACCCAAATGGTAATCGAGCTCCTCAATGCCGATTCCTGCAAAACCCGAGCGGTTCTTGAATACTTCGGCGAAGACCTCGGAAGTCCATGCGGGCATTGCAGTCACTGCGAAACCGGCAAGACCGATAGAATCCGTAGCGCCGAACACAACCTAAATTCCAACGAGCAAAATCAAATCAATCGATTCCTCGATGAGCGCCCAATCGGCTTTAAAACACCCCGCGAGAACGCCCGATTCCTCTGCGGTATCGCGTCCCCAAAACTCAGCCGAAGCCGTCTAACCCAAAACGAGCTATTCGCCTCCCTCGAACAAAGCCCATTCCACGCCGTACTAAAAGCCCTCGAGGGCAAGTAAGGTTTAGAGAACTCGGGTAACTTCAATCAACCGAGTCCGAAGACCTAGATCCACCCTTCTCAACCCGCAACGTTGCTCCGAAACGTCTCGGCTCGCGCTTTTCCAAGAGTTTGCCGTTGCTGCGACAGCTTAAACGCCCTACCACTCCCTTCTTATGTCATTCGATTCACTCGGACTATCCGAATTCCTTCTAAGCTCACTTGAAGATCTCAGCTACGACATCGCTACGCCCATCCAGGAGAAAACCATCCCCCTCGTCCTAGAAGGTAGAGACCTATTGGCTGCAGCTCAGACAGGATCAGGTAAAACCGCTGCTTTCGTCCTCCCGATGCTCCAACGATACGCCAACTCTCTGAAAAACGAGCAAACCGAGCAGAGCCTCATTCTCGTCCCAACACGCGAACTGGCCGACCAGGTTGGAGCAGCTATCCAAGATTATGGTCAGGCGATGCCGCAGCCTCCCAAAACCCTAACCATATTCGGTGGCATATCTATCGACCCCCAAATCGAAAAAGCTCAGGGCGGAAGCGACATCATCGTAGCCACTCCAGGAAGATTGCTGGACTTGATCGAACGGAAAGCCGTTAGCATCTCCCAGATCAATATGCTCGTTCTCGACGAAGCCGATCGCCTGCTCGCACTCGGATTTGCCGACGAGCTCAATGCCATCCTCAAGCTCCTTCCCGCAAAACGACAAAACCTTCTATTCTCCGCGACCTTTCCTGAGGCTGTAATTCAAATTTCGGATACACTGCTCGACAACCCCGAAATGATCCAACTCGAAGTCGCATCGAAACCTGCCGAGAATATTGCCCAACGAACAATCGAAGTAGAGCAAGACAAACGCACCGCTCTTCTACGCCACTTGTTGAAAACCGAAGAGTGGTCGCGGGTCCTCGTATTCGTCGCCACCAAACGCCGCGCCGCTAATGTAACCGCCAAGCTCACAAAACAAGGCATCCGTGCCTCCGTCCTGCACGGCGACCTCAAGCAAGAGCAGCGCACTCGAGCATTGGAGAACTTCAAGAACGGCAAAACACAGGTACTCATGGCGACCGACCTCGCCGCCCGAGGAATACATATCGAGCAACTGCCCTGCGTCATTAACTACGACCTTCCCCGTTCGCCGACCGATTACGTTCACCGCATCGGCCGCACTGGTCGCGCCGGCGAACCAGGAACCGCCATCAGCTTCGTCACCGTCGAAGAACATCGACACTTTCAGCTCATCGAAAAGCGTCACGACCTAACCCTCGACCGCGAACGCATCGAAGGCTTCATTCCTGAGAACTGGGACCCCGACGCAATTCCTGTCCCCACTGCGCCCGTCAAAGGCAAACGCAAAAGCAAGAAGGACAAATCCCGAGAAGCCGCCGCCCGAAAAGCCCACAACAAACGCGAAGCCGCTCAAGAGAACGCCGCAGAATTACCAGAAAGCGAAGTAGCCGAAACTAACGAGACTCCAACGGCTCCAGTAACAGTAGCGCTAGAGCCCAAGCCCGAGCCTGCAGAAATTCAGGAAGAACCAACGGAAAAGAAGGTCGCAGCTACAATTGAAAGCCCGCCCGAAGAAGCCCCAGAACTCGACCCATCCAATCCATGGGCCCAATCCCTCAAAAAACTCAAAGGGAACGATTAACCAAACCCAGCCAAGTCAACAAAATGGTAGCGGCCGATTTCCGATCGGCCATATCAAGAAAGTCCTTACAGAGCAGGTCCCAGTCATTTCGAAAACCTTTATTCCGGCGTAGCCGGATCCTTAATGGCTCGTCCCGCCAAGGCGGGAAGGCTCCTCGGTCCCGCTCAGCGGGTTCAATGACTAAATCCTCAGTCATTCCTTTATTAAAACGTCACCGCTACGCTAGGATGATCCCACGAGCGCGGGATCAAATAAGGTTCTTTATAACTCAAAACCAAATTCCTCCGTACCTCTGTGAACTCCGTGATTTAAAAAATAATTGGATCAATTTTCAGAAGATGGATCGAGGCCTCCGGACTCGATTGTCCAACCCAAAACCCCAGCCCTCCCACACCATCTCCAATTTAGCCCTTGGCCCTCGACCTCATTTACTTCAATTTGATCGCAAAGAACATCCCAGTCTAATGCGTATCAAACTCCTCACTACCCTTTCTGCCTTCCTAATCGCAACACTCGCGACTTCCATCCAAGCGAAATCCGACCGCCCTAACGTGGTCATTTTGCTAGCCGACGACCTCGGCTCGGGCGACCTCGGTTGCTATGGCGGTCCAGTCCGTACTCCCGCCATCGATTCGCTCGCCGCGCAAGGCACCAAGTTCGAAGTCTTCTACTCAGGTTGCGCAGTCTGCTCCCCTTCTCGTGCTACCTTGCTAACAGGGCGCCAACACATCCGGACAGGCGTTTACAATTGGATTTTCGACCAAACCCAAAAATCGCACCTGCTTGAACGCGAAATTACCATCGCCGAAATCCTCAAAGGAGCGGGTTACTCTACCGCCCATATCGGAAAGTGGCATCTAGGCCTGCCCTTCAAAGGACACAGCAATTATAAACCAACCCCTGCCCAGCATGGTTTCGACTACTGGTTCGCCACAGCAAACAACGCTGAACCCAGTCACCGCAACCCGACGAATTTCATTCGTAATGGAAAAGCCCTCGGCGAGATCGAAGGCTATTCATGCCAAATCGTGGTCGACGAAGCGATCGACTGGCTCGACAACAATCGCGACCCCGACGTCCCTTTTTTCCTCAATGTCTGGTTTCACGAACCTCACCAAAAAGTTGCTGCTCCAAATGACATCGTCGAATTCAACCAAAACCTAAAACATAGCGAAGGCCTTCCTAAAGGCCAAACGGAACTCGCTAGCATTTACTCGGCCACCATCGACAACACGGATCGAGCGATCGCTCGACTAAAGCAGAAACTCGACGAGGTAGCTCCCGCTGAAGATACACTCATCATCTATGCCTCCGACAACGGCTCTTACCTGCGCAACCGCAATAGTTCCCTCCGCGGACAAAAAGGCGTCAATTGGGAAGGCGGCCTGCGCGTCCCTGGAATCTTCAATTGGCCCGGAACCATTCCCGCAGGCAAAACCCTTGAAACACCCACTGGCCTAGTCGATATCCTTCCCACTCTCTGCTCCCTCCTCGATCTCGATCGCCCTACCGATCGTCACCTCGACGGCGCGAACATCGCTCCATTGCTACTGGGTCACCCTGCAGAGTTCACTCGTTCACAGCCCTTCTACTGGCACGTTCACCGATCCGTACCCATCGTAGCGATACGCGATGGCAAATACTCCCTCGTCGCCAAGCGGGACAATCCAGAGCTTTCTTCTACAAACAAAACCGATGAAGCATGGATTCCCTTGATCAAAGAAGGGGGCTACAAGGACTACGAACTCTACGACTTAATTTCAGACCCCAATCAAACTACCGATCTCGCCAAAGTGCTGCCCGAAACCGTCGAAACGCTCAAAACCAAACTCCTCGAAATCAATGCCAGCATTATGGCCGATGCCCCCGACTGGCACCTGCAATAACGCCGTCTAAACAATCACTCAGAAGGTATCTGCCAATCTCCGAGCGGCCAACATCCCACGAGGAAAATTATGCAACCTTTGAATCGAGTTGTGGAGTAGACGTTCAAAGCACGCCAATTCTCCGTTATTCGTCAAAATCTTACCCAATAGCCAACGCCCCCCTACAAAGCTCATGTATTCACTACTAAAGGCGTTGTTCAGATCCGAGATCTCGCTTTCATTTGCTCGAACACACTTCATTCTACCGCTCCCTCAGAACCGGGCGATCATCATTTCGTTTGCACGTTTCCCAGTGGCTGAATGACTATGAATGCTTTCTTCAGAGTCAGCACTGACTAAGCAAAGCCAATTTTTCTCGATGAACCTCCACTTGAATAGAACATCTTCCCTCATCCTAGCGGTCGCGGCACTTTTTGTAGCGGCCACCGAATCGAAGCAAGTCAGCGCCAAGCCGAACGTCATTCTCATCTTCGCCGATGACCTGGGCCCCGGCCTATTAGGCGCTTACGGTCAGCAACTGATCAAGACCCCGCACATCGATCGCCTAGCGACCGAGGGAATGAAGTTCAACAACTACTACGGCGGCGTCTTCTGTGCTCCCGCTCGCTGGACGCTCATGACGGGACTACACGACGGTCGAATGGGCGGCTGGAGGCACAGCAAAGCCGGACTCCCTATCAAGCGTGACTCCGGGGAGATCACCGAAGTGGAATATCAAGAGGAAATGGCCAAGGTCAAAGCCGGGGCTCATCCGATTCATCCACAAGAAGTATTCCTTGGACAGATCGCCCAACAAGTAGGTTATCGCACAGCTCAATTTGGAAAGCTAGATCGTGGTTTCCTAACGTGGGCCGAACGCGTTGAACGTTTCGGTTGGGAATTCCATGAAGGCTACTACGACCACCAACGAGCCCATGGATTCTACCCGCCCTATTTGTGGCGCAATGGCGAGAAATTCGCACTCGAAGGCAACTACGATCCGCGCTGCGGAAAAATGTCCGAGAAAGGCGACGAACCCGTTGGCTCTGGCGGAAAGACCTATTCTCAAAATGTATTTATAGATGGGATACTGAAGTACATGCGCGAAAGCAAAGACGAACCGTTCTTCATCTATCACTCAACTCAACTACCGCACGGACCAGTCGCCATTCCTGAAATTCACGCGGATTTCGTGGACAACGAATCGCTCTCGCTAGCCGAGAAAAAGTACGGTTCCATGGTCAAAATGCTGGATGATCACGTTGGCCTTATCATCGCCGAACTTAAGTCGCTCGGTATCGATGACAACACGGTTGTATTTTTCACTTCCGATAATGGACACGAATTGTACTACGGTCCGAAACCGGCCTTCCACAAACAAATCTTGTTCAACGGCGAGAAGGCCAATCTCGATGATAAAAAATGGCGCACCTCGGACAACGGCGACGTGTTCGATGGAGCCGGAGGACGAGCCGGTCTCAAGCGCTCTGGCTATCAGGGAGGCATGCAGTGCCCGATGATCGTTCGCTGGCCGGGACGCATTGCTCCTGGATCCGAAACGAATATCCTTAGTGCCCACTACGATTTCATGGCGACACTGGGCGACTTGGTTGGAACGAAACCGCCGACCGGCAAAGACAGTATTTCCTACCTGCCCACGCTTTTGAAGAAACCACAAAACGAATCCCACGACTTCGTTTTCGTCTACAACCTGAACAACCGGATGGGCAGCAGCGCTCTCATTTCGAAGGACGGTTGGAAGCTGGTCGAAATCGATAGAAAGAAAGACAGGTTCCAGCTTTACAATATTAAGAACGACAACGAAGAGCGTCACAACCTCGCAGCCCAGCACCCCGAAAGACTTTCCCGCTTAAAAGAGCTCTTCCTACAGCAAATCAATTCGGAACGTTCCGACATTTAGACAAGATACTTTCTTCAAATGAAAACTATACTTATTTCAATCTGCCTAGCGGCGACACCCTTAACGGTCGCTCAAGACAAACCGAACGTGATCGTGATCGTCGCCGACGATTTAGGCTACGCCGATGGCCTCGCTCCCACCGCCGACAAAGGCCGTAGCGAGTTCACTGGCAAAGCTTCCGACGAAAACCAGTTCTAAACTCCGTCTCTCCGTAACGTAGCCCTAACAGCCCCATTCATGCATGACGGCCGATTTGCAACTCTCGATGAGGTTGTAGAGCACTACAGCACCGGTATCAAGCAATCAGACACGCTCGACCCAAGTCTAGCCAAGTACTAGGCCGCAGGCCTTCAACTCAACAGCGAAGACAAAGCCGCAATCGTCGCTTTCCTGAAGTCCCTCTAAATCAGAAAGAACTCCGATTCCTGTTATGCTATGATTAAAGACCTTAAACTCCGAAATTTGATCCAGTATTTAACGTCGTAAATGGAAATGCAAAATTGACAGGCTCCCAGGGAAATAAGTAATGCTGATTATCAGATATTAACGTTAAAAAAATTCTTATGCCGCCGATTTTGACGCGTAGACGATACTGATGTGCCCCAAAGTCACAGAGCTAAGACTTGAACTAAAAAAGATTCCAGATGGATGAATAAGCATATTAAAGCAGTTCAGACAACGGCGACAAGTGCCGCGTCTGACTTCGCCGTTTGGCACAAAATAAATGACTGAAATGAATACTCCGATACAAATACTTCGCACCATTCACGGACTTGCAGATCAAGAAACGACGAATCATTAGTTAAACCGATGAGAACCCCCATCGCCCCATAGGAACAGCGATTTTTTGTTTATAATAATGATGTACGCAACTAAGAAGTCTCTCTGGAGAAATTCAATTTTTAGTATGAACATGATATTAAGGGTGATAGCAATACGTGTTGTCTATTTGTTTCTTGTTTTCTTGTTTCCTGCCGTGGCTGCGGCGGCGGAGCCTATCCGAAATGATCACTACGTCATTATCCGGATAGCAAATGTAACACCTAATTTCTACGGGTTTGTGCATAATGGAGGGGGAGCAACTTCGGCCATGGAGCCGAAAACGACATCCTCTGGACAGGTATATGACGTTATCGTTTGGCAGGAAAGACAAGCTGTTCATGCCTATGCTTTCAGTGAAAAGTTTAACCCGCATATTACCCAAGAGGGAATGTCTCAAGAAGAATGGGTCGAACACCGAGAGAGCTTCGTGTTTCGTTCTTACGCTGGTATGCCGGAAAGCTCTATGGTCGAGGCTCGGAGTAGGTTTCTGCGGGATTCCTTGAGCTCTTTGTTTGAGGATATCTACTTACAGCACCCGGCTTCGGGAATCTTGCTGATGTTTAGTGGACACGGCGGCGGCGGCGGTGGAATGATAGAAGGTTTGTTGAGTCAACAGGATTCCTTTATCATGCTAAACAATTGGGTAAGAACAGCCGGAAGGAAAATTGACTGCATTGATTTCGGAGGGCCTTGCGATAAGGCATCCTTACCTGACCTCGTCAATTTCGCACCTTTTTGCTCATATTATATCGCATCTGACCTCCCAAATGGAGGCTATAGTCTTGACAATTGGAACATAGAAGACTTCACGGCAACGGATGAAAACAGCCAATACCCAATCTTATTGAATGGAGATGAATCTCTAGAAAATATACTTAGGAAGCGCATAGACATCACTCAAATGCGATATGAGCTGAGCAGCAGCAACATGATCGCCAACAAGGTCGAGCAAGCGAACTACTTATTTGACTGTGAGGCCATTCAGGAGTTTGTCGAAGCATACACGCTTGATGCCGTTTATAGCTCCGGGGAAGATCTACTGACAAAGCTCGTCGAAGGCGGAATGACAGATCTCATTATGCTCTACAACGACATGATCATTCACTCAGCCCATAATCGAGATTTCTTTAATTGGGAGGTTGAGGCTAATGGAGTTTATACCTATGGTCAAAATTACCAGAAACTATCATTGGATATTACTGGAGGAGGCCAGACGTTAACACCTCCGGGAGATCTTGTAGTGATAAAAAACACTAATGTTCCACTTGTTGCAGCTTCGTCAAACACCGCCAATTTTAAGGGCTGGCTCTCTACTACAACTGGAGGTAGTCCCTTCTATTTGTCAACGGCCGAAGACTACTCTTTAGCGATGGATCAAAACTATACAATTGAAGCTGTGTTTACTCCCTACGAGTTTATAGCTACATCGCTACAGGCCTCGATTGAGGCTGGACTGTTCATAATGCAACTGGGAGCAGAATACGGACCGCAGATACTATTAGAGTGCTCGTTTGACATGACACCCGGCTCTTGGAAAGAAGTACATGGCTGGAAGATTATCAGCGACTCAACAATCTCTGTCCCCTTTTTGAGCGACCACGACCGAGTTTTCTATCGGTTCAAGACGCATCGGCAACTATCGCCTTGACGCCTTCTGCACTTCCTACCGGTTGTGCGAAGGTAAGAAAAGTTGAGATTAATTTCTCAGACGCCGAACAAGTGCGTGGAGAGAAACGGCTAATCCGCCCCGAGTTCAATTGATCCACCGCAGTTCAAACCCTTGTCCTATATCAAACTTGCACTCTAGGTCAGCCGTGGATTAGCTGTAACTCTCCGCAATCTCGACAGCAATTCGAAGCTTCCAATCGTCGTTGAAAAATACCCTAACTTGATAGCACGAAATCAATCACTCCCGCTACAAGTCATGCTGCCTAAGAACAAACCAACATCAATCGCTTTCATTTTCATCGCTCTATCGAGCTTCCACGCCGCCGAAGAAATCTCTTTCAACCAAGACATTAAGCCTATCCTCTCCGATCGTTGCTTCAAGTGTCACGGACCTGACGCAAAGAACCAAGAATCGGAGTTCCGACTGGACACGCACGAACAAGCCACGGCGGACCTTGGAGACCAATTCTTCGGAATCGTCCCAGGCAACATAGAGGAGAGCGATCTCCATTGGCGTATTTGGGAAGACGTCGAAGAAGACATGATGCCGCCCTTGGACTCGAATCTTTCACTCTCGGATGATGAAAAGAAACTGCTCGATCAGTGGATTGCAGAAGGCGCGCCCTACGACGAACACTGGTCAATAAAGGCACTACCGAAAACAGTAGACGCACCTACTAGTGAATCCAAATGGGTGCGCAATGATATCGACCGCTTTATCGAACAAGGATTCGCCGCCAGAGAAGTGATCCCCGCTGAAGAATCCTCGCGGGAAAAATGGCTCCGTCGAGCGAGTTTTGACCTCACTGGATTACCTCCTTCGCTTGAAGATATCGAAAACTTTTTGGCGGACAAATCAGAGCGAGAATACGAAACCGTAGTCGATCGTCTTCTGGCATCCGACGCTTACGCTGAACGAATGACTAGCGAGTGGCTTGACGTAGCGCGATACTCGGATTCCAATGGCTACCAACGCGACGCGGAACGACGCGTATGGCCATGGCGAGACTGGGTGATCAGAGCATTCCAGGAAGGCATGCCTTACGACGAATTCATCACGACCCAACTAGCCGGCGACCTGCTACCGGACGCGACTCAAGACGACGTTCTCGCTACAGCGTTCAATCGACTACACGGACATTTGATGGAGGGCGGAATCGTACTCGAAGAGTATCGAGTCGAATATGTTGCAGACCGCACGCAGACCTTTGGATCGGCATTCCTCGGACTGACCACAGAATGCGCTCGTTGCCACGATCACAAGTACGATCCCATATCGACAAGCGAATACTACTCGCTCAGCTCGTTTTTCGCCAATATCGACGAGTCAGGCCTAATCGCCTTTTTCTCGGATGCCGTGCCAACGCCCGCATTAACCCTATCCAATGAGAATGCCGATAAGGAAATGGCCAAAGCCCAGAAGAGAATCGATTCCCTTTCAGCCGAGCTTGCTGCTACGAATACCTCGCCCGGAGCCAAAACCGCATTCGATAAATGGCTGGAATCGAAACCAAACCTCGATTGGCCTGGGCGCGTCGCCTGGATTTCATTCGACGAGCTTGATGGCAGAAACATCGCCAATGCCGCTGCCCCAGACGTTCCAGCTAAAACGACCGATCTGAATGTCTTAGTACCCGGCGTAACCGGAAAAGCGCTACAATTCACAGGCGACGACAAGTTGGAGGTTTTCGACACAGGCCACTTCCCGCGCGAACACCCGTTTTCCGCATCTGTCTGGGTTCGTCCGAATCAACATGCGCCTCGCGAGAGCATTTTCAGCCGCGGTGGAGGAGCGGATGATGCCGCGAGCATGGGTTACGAATTCATGCTAATGGATGGCAAGCCAACCGCTTCGTTGATCCACTTTTGGCCCGGCAATGCAGCCCGCGTTCAAGCGAAAGAAGCAGTGCCGACCGGCCAATGGTCCCATCTAATAATGACCTACGATGGCTCTAGTAAAGCGTCCGGACTTAAGATCCTTCTTAACGGAAAACCAATGGAGCTGGAAATCGTCAAAGACCACCTAACCAAAGAGGTCGACAACTGGCACACTCCCAATGGAGGATTAGTTCGCCAACATTTGGTTCTCGGCGAACGCTACCGCGACCGCGGTTTTGTGAAGGGACAGATTGATGAGTTCCAAATGTTCGATCGAGAGATTTCTGATCTCGAAGCCAGATTGCTCTACAAGATGGAATCCGAATCGCAAATTTTGGATACATCGAACAAAACCGAAGAGCTATATAGTCACTTCCTCGCGACATCCTATCTGCCCGCAATGAGCTTAAGATCGGAATTGCAAGCAGCGCGTTCCGATTGGAATAACGTCATGGATAGTTTGGAGGACATTAGTGTAATGAGGGAGCTCGAAGAGCCAAAACCCGCTTACGTACTGACTCGTGGAGCCTACGATGCGCACGGCGAAGCGGTCACGGCGAACACGCCCGAAGCACTACCACCCTTTCCTGAAGATCAACCGCGCAATCGACTTGGCCTAGCGCGGTGGCTGACGGATCCGGACCACCCACTCACTGCACGGGTTACAGTAAATCGTTATTGGCAAATGATCTTTGGAGACGGACTTGTTCGGACCCCTGAAGACTTTGGTAGCCAAGGTAGTAACCCGACTCATCCCGAATTGCTCGATTGGCTGGCTCGCGATTTCATAGAAAACAATTGGGATCTACGCCACCTTTTGCGCCAAATAACGCTCTCGGCGACCTATCGCCAAAGCACCTTTGGCGACAAATCGAGCATCGCTAAAGATCCTGAAAATCGAACATTCTGTCGCAGCAACCCAAATAGACTAGCTGCCGAAATGATTCGCGATAACGCTCTTGCGGTCAGTGGCTTGCTCGTAGACAAAATTGGAGGACCTCCAGTAAAACCTTACGAGGTCGCCGTATCGTTCAAACCGATGAAACCGGACGACGACGACGGGTTGTACCGAAGAAGTCTTTACACGCTTTGGAAGCGCAATGCCCCCGCTCCGATGATGGTGGCATTCGACGCTCCTAAGCGCGATGTATGTAATTTAAGGCGCGAGCCTACCACGTCGCCGCTTCAGCCATTGGTAATCCTCAACGGGCCGCAATTCGTAGAAGCCGCCCGAGTATTGGGTGAAAAACTACTGGCAAAGCATCAAGGTGATCGAACAGCGGTAATCGAAGAAGCATTTACACTGCTTACTAGCCGACAGCCTGATCAAATGGAGGCGAAAATCCTCGGCGATCTCTACCAAGCCCAGCGAGCCGAATTCGATGCCAATCCTGCGGAAGCCAATGCTCTGCTAGAAGTAGGAACCTCACCGGTTTCGCTCTACGAAAACCCGAGGGAACACGCCGCCGCAACCATCGTGATCAATGCGATGATGAACATAAACGAATCTCTAATAAAGCGATGAAAAAACCACTCTGTACAGGTTTTGAAAACCCACTTGGGATGTCCCGTCGGTCATTCCTTAATCAAGTCGGAATGGGCCTAGGAGGACTAGCGCTCGGCAGCATGATGAATCCCCTCCAGGCGCTCACCAACAATGGCCCTGCCCTGTCGGGTACGCATTTCCCCGCGAAAGCGAAACGCGTCATCTATCTATTTCAATCCGGGGGGCCTTCCCAGATGGATCTCTTCGACTACAAACCGCGATTGAACACCGAGCACGGCCAGGAGCTACCGGACTCAATACGTAAAGGCCAGCGCCTCACCGGCATGTCCACTAGTCAAGCCAGTTTCCCCTTAGCCGGATCTCCATTCGAATTTAAGCAACATGGAGAAAGCGGGGCGTGGTTTAGCGAAACCCTGCCGCACATGGCATCGATCGCGGATAAGCTGTGCTTTGTGAAATCAATGTACACAGAGGCCATCAATCATGGTCCCGCCGTTACAATGATGCTATCCGGATCGCAGATACCTGGTCGTCCTACCGCTGGATCCTGGCTGTCTTACGGTCTTGGTAGCTCAAACAAAAATCTCCCTTCATATGTCGTTCTCACACCGAAAGTAGCCAAAGGACAACCGCTCACATCCCGCTACTGGGGAAGCGGATTTCTGCCAGGTCGCCATGACGGCGTTAGCTTCAGGGCTGACAAAGACGCAGTGCTCTATCTCAACAACCCAGAGGGTGTCAGCCGCTCTAGCCGCAGCAAGACGATCAACCACTTAAAAGAGTTTCACGAATACCAGGTAAGCCAGCAAAGCGATCCTGTCCTAGAAGCCCAAATCGAACAATACGAAATGGCCTTTCGCATGCAGGCTTCCGTGCCCGAAGTTTCGGATATCAGTGGCGAAAGCAAAGCGACCTTGGAGCTTTACGGTGAAGGCGTGACCGAACCTGGCACCTACGCGGCCAATTGCTTATTGGCTCGTAGACTTGCGGAACGAGATGTGCCGTTCGTTCAGGTATTCCATACCGGATGGGACGCTCACGGAAACTGTCCTGAAAAAGTCAGGACGAATTCAAAGAAAACCGACCAAGCCTCCACTGCTCTGATCAAGGATCTGGAATCCCGTGGTATGCTAGACGATACATTGGTTATTTGGGGCGGAGAATTCGGTCGTACCAATTACTGCCAGGGCAAGATGACCAAGACCAATTTCGGTCGCGATCATCACCCCCGTTGCTTTACTACATGGATGGCAGGCGGTGGAATAAAACCAGGCTACACCCATGGCGTGACCGACGAATACTGCTACAACCTCGACCAGGGCGGAGTGCATGTACACGATTTTCATGCAACAATGATGCATCTTCTAGGAATCGATCACGAGCGCCTCACCTACAAGTACCAAGGCCGCCACTTCCGCCTAACCGATGTGCACGGCCATGTCGTCAAGGAAGTCTTGGCGTAGAAACGTATCCAGATAATTGAGACATAAAAACCTCAACCCAAAACGCAATCGAAAATTTGACAAACGCGGTCGCTTAACTGAAAACCTTCTAAAAACCACGCCGCGCTGCGACGTAGCTACGCGAGGGACTAGCGTGGAGCCTGCAATTGGTCAAACTTAGGCTGGACCCTCATTATTCTCCTTCACCAGCCTCCTTCGAGCGTAGAATGTCAATCCAGCGCCTACGCATAGAATCACTCCCGCAACTCCCCCAATCGCTATTCCGCCTTCAATTGGGTTGGGAACGAACAACAGGACTGAGACGAAACTTCCATACACCAAGGCTAAGCGCCCTACCGTTTTCGCTTGAAATACTGTATTGTCTTTTCCCACCTCTTTTTCGAAATCCACAGGCCGTTCAAGATCCTCGAAAAAGTGATCTGCATCCGCCTTGTAACGATCACCCCAACCCTTAAAGAAAATACTCGTTCCCCAGAACACAAACGACGTAAGCGGAATATTAACCAAATACGACCACGTAACCGGGTGAGTCACAATATATTCAATCGACGGCTCGCTAGAAAACCACCCCAACATCAGTATCCAACCCGTCGAATAACACGAACGAAACAAGCATCCCGAAAAATATTGCAGCCCACGGTCCCCACTTAGGGACCCGACGAGCAAACAGTCCCCAAAAAACCGTTACAGCTATCGGAACTGTTAGTCTGCCATTCAATTGCTAATACATATCGAATAACGAAAGATTGCCTCACTCGACAATGAAAACCGAAATCCCGATAACCAATATCCCGAAAAAGACGGTCGTTATTCGCCCGACCATCAAGAGTTCGCCTTGATGCGTTCCGAGTTCCATATTAGAAAAACGTTCCGTGCAGGCCCATCTAGCTGCAGCTCCAATTAAAGCTGCCCGGCTAAACGGGGCGCCCTAAATGAACAACCCTCCACCCTTCAATGAAAAGACTCCGATTATTAAGCCTCTCCGAACTAGTAATTCCCTAGGATCGCTAACGCTAAGCGGAAAAATATTCAGGCCAATA
>Ga0233432_10000936_pt1 | contig 28190 bp, 23 predicted proteins | sample SI_122_August201_6_FD_179870 | JGI IMG/M metagenome (GOLD analysis project Ga0233432, IMG submission 179870) | Seawater microbial communities from Saanich Inlet, British Columbia, Canada - SI_122_August2016_10_MG | ecosystem: Environmental > Aquatic > Marine > Inlet | place: Canada: British... | reverse complement strand
AGCCTTCACATTGTGGTCGACATCGCACCTCCATGAAATGTAGATGTTTTTAGCGACAATTTCGGGGGGTTCGTCGAGGAGAAAGTTTCGGTCAAATGTATTGAGTTGTTCTTCGACTTCCTCAACTGTCATTCTTTCGCAAATTTTACGGGCGGCTTTGAGAATCTCATTTTTTTTGGTCCCATCTTCTAACCCAACGAGAAGATCGTTGGGGTTTGATGCGAAATCAAATCGTCCAACTAAAAGTTGTTGTTTCCCTTCGGGAGTTTTTCCTTCGTAGTTTTCGATGGCTAGGTTTCGGATGTTGAAATCGACCATCCTTTCAACCTGTTCGAAGAGGTTCTGGTCTGAGTCAACGACGAGTAGTGCTCCATCTCCATAAACATTACTGGCACAACCTCCACTTAGGTGGAAATGACGAAGAAGGTCGATCAACATACCCTGACGATTTTCGTCGAGTTGACCTGCTAACGTCAGTGAAAAGTTTTCCTCGAGCCAATTTTCCCATGCCTCGTATTCTCTGACAATTTTTTCTTTACTCATGCTTCCTCCCGATTGCATCAAAGTATCTACTGACCCTTGGAAAACCAAGGAAAATATTTAAATTTATAACCTGAATCAACGGTGTGAACCGTTCATCTGGAAAATTCGACATAGCTGGCCCGTAAAGATAGCACAGCGTCCGACCAGAGGACAGGGAGTTGAAGGTGGGGCCTCAGCCATCGGATCAGTATTGTTGACCTCTGCACCAACCTGTTGGTCAGCTTGAGCAGGTTCGGAGCGTCATTCAGCTTGAAATGCCTTCTCTCCAAGGCCTCTTCCAACCTGAGTCTTCTTCGCTCTGGGTCTTGTTCATTGGTTGCTCCTTCAGCTTCCAACTGATCTTCCAGAAGTCTCAGCAGGTTGTGGGCGAGACATATGAAATACGCCTGAGCCATTTTTCCATTAGGGTTCGTTGACCATGACTTCTTCTCACCCAAACGGTTCTTGATTTCGTCGAACACCTTTTCGATGTCCCAACGCATCTTATAGAGCAGAGCGACAACTCCTGGTCTGACGCTGTGATGCAGGTTCGTCAAAAAATTGAATACCTTGCCGCTGGCGGGGCACCGGTAGCTCACCCGGCGAACGCTGATCCCATCTGTTTTGCTACGGACCATCTGATCGCAAAGCACTCCTTGATTGACAGCGTCATCCGAATTAAACTCGAGATCTTTCTCAAGCTCGAATCGAAGATTAGACTTGCAGAGAGTCAGAAAATAGACGGCCTTCTTCTTCATCTCCACCCAGAATTTGTAATCGATGATTGCGCGATCCCAGACATAGAGAGTCCGGATTCCCTTGCCGGCACCTTGCCTCATTTCCTCGGCGTTCTTCTTCTTGCAGGCCTTGAGGTCACTCTCCTTCTTAACGTCGTTTCCAATCTCGGCTAGAGCAAAATGACTGAGCCCCAAGCTCCTGTAATTGAGGCAATAAAAATGCTGGGCAGATCGATGCTTGCCACCGATCTTCGGGTCGTGACAGGCATGGGCGTGATAATGACCGTCTGTAGCAAAAACCTGAAAACTATTCAGCTCATCAAATTCCCGTAGAGGGTCGGCATCTTGCCGTTTCTCCAACATCAAGTCGAGAAGGCTGGATAGAGTATCTCGGAGATGAGAAAGACGGCGTGAGCTTCTAAGGGTCGCGAAAAAAGTTCCGACACATATCACTTTTCCCAGATAGAAAAGCTTCTGAAGAAAATGTCGACCTGAAACAACTTCACTTAATACTCGAAGGACACCCGTCTCAAGCCACTCTGAATCAGAAGTGGTTTGACAGGCCCGGGCATGAGGGTTCTTAATCAGGCATTGTTGAAGCGGCTCCACCAGTTTCCGAAAAACGGGAGAGTTAGAGGATAGATTGGTCAATTGAGGCATAGCGATCTCACAAAGGAAGGTGAACTGTGAAATCGCGTCGCGCGCTCCTAGATGCGTCAACTGTGTGTTTTTCGGGTCCCGTTGCATCATTACTGAATCAGTAGCCACTCCGAGACATTTTTGGCCCCCAGAAATGACAGCCCTCAGATACGATCCTAGACAGGTATAATGAGTTTCAAAAGACCGTTTTTAGCGTGCTTCTATTCACACCGTTGACCTGAATAAGTGCTACGCCAAACGATCGGACTTGAGGCTTATCAATAGAGATCAGAAATGAAGAGAGAAAATTTATTTAGTTTTCTCTTGGAGGCTTTGGCAAAGGCTTTCGACGTGTACAACTAATTCAGCTAAGAGAGGAAAGAATGCTTCTGGGACTTTCTGTCCCGTTTCCAAGAAAGAAAGTCCTCTTAAGAGAGATTCATCTTCAACAATGGGAATCTCATTCTCTTTAGCAACTCGAATCAACTCTTCAGCGAGTAATCCCCTGGCCTTGGCTTGGACTTTGGGAGAAAGGCCATCTTCTTCATCAAAGCGTAGGGCTAAGGCCATGTGTTGCAATAATTCTTCAGCTTTCATCAAGCATCCGTATCAATGTGAAGCAACTTATCAACAGCCCTAACTTTGAGCTCGGACTTGGGGTCGTTGGGGATAGACTTTAGGTCTTGTACGGGAGAAGCACTACTTTCGTAGCCCAAGGAGTTGATCCTTTCTTCCAAGTTTTCTCGGTTCTCATCAAGCCAATTCCTAACTTCAGTTTGGTCTGAGTAAAAGCAGAGTTGGCAGTCATCTCCTTCGACTTGTACCTTCGCCTCTAAGCGATCGAGAAAGTCATCGTGCCAATTGACGCGAAACCACCATAGATCTTCTTCATCCTCTGCTTGGTCCTCTTGTCCCGTCAGCCACAAACGGCATGGGGTGGTATTGCCTTCGTTCCAAAGTCCCAAAGAGTGACAATCGCCACCTTCTTTAAAGTGATGATCCCGATCTTCGATGGAAAGGATGGAATCGCTTGAAAGGATTTCAAGGGCTGAACGAAAGTCTCTAGCCATTTGTCCTGTTAGTTTTAGAAATCGGTGCTGAGGAGAGGCTCCCTTTCGGATCAAAATAGAACGAATGAGTTGAATCTGGATGAGGGCTCTTCTTAGGTCTTGGGCTAGGCTCGATCGCTCTAGGAGGAGCCGAACTTGTAAACTAGGGTCTTTCAGAAGAGCCTGCCACTGGAGAAGCTCCTCCTCCATGGCTTGGCTGACCACTTTGGGGGAGAGTCCTTCGAGGGGATTCACAAGCCACAGGGCCATGGCATCTTGGATGTGTAAGGTGATTTGTTGCAACAGGCCCATGACCATGGGGTGTGAAGCATCTAAGGCGCCACGCAGTACTAGAAAAGCTTCAGGAACCTTTTCAGCCGGTAATCTGGAGATGGCAGCAACGAGAGCTTCAGCGGGTCCGTGGTTTTCCCAGGGCCCCTTGGGAAGAACTTTCAGGGCTGTTTCAACAAGGGATTTATCCAGAACGAAATGGTTCCTAAGAAGAAACCGAGCAACAGCTCGGTGCTTGGCATCTGGGGGAAGCCCCAAGGATTTAAGCAATCCGTCGATGTCTTTATCTGTAACTGGACCATCATGCCTAACTTGAGGCTGAGGCGACTCCTGCCCGGATTTCCCTTCAAGTGTGGCTTTTTTGCCCGTCGAATGTGGGATTTGAAAACTTTCACCTGTGTGCCGTGCACCAAACCCTAAGCGGGTGGAAACGGGTGCTCCTGCTTTGATGGCTGGAAAACTGGCATCGCCCTCTGACATGCCTTTGATGGTAGGCGAAGGTGAACAGAGACAACCATGAATGACTCTTCCGTTGAAGATCGGAGAACTAGAACCTATGGGAGATAAAATCCACTCTGATTGGATCAAAATTTTGAGGGGAGACAAAATGTCTGATCATGTTTTCTAGTAAAACAAAAAGGTGATCTTTAAGTTCAGACTGTAGATATCAGGGTGAAAGAAATTCGTCCTTAATCAATGTGAGGGGCTTCTTTGGAGTCGGCATGGTTGGCTTTGATATGAGCTCGAGCACGGTGCCCCGAGAGAGTTCTATCGTTGGACTCCAGGGAAAGAAGTTCTTTGACTCGGTGGAGCATTTTTTGAACGTGACCGTTTGGAATCAAATTTTGAGAGTCATGGATCAAGACATGGGCATCTCCGACTTCGAAAGAGACGCAGTTCACGCCACAAGCTTGGGCTTCACCTAATACATTTGGAAAAGATTCATCTTTTGAAGTAAGGACCATCACATCCATCAAGGGGTACCAATTCTCGAGGTCGGAAACGGCATCAATGGCTATGGTATGGTCGAGAATGCCAGCTTGTTTAAGGGAAGTTTTCCACTTGGGGTTGGTTTTTGACAGCCCTTTGCCAAGGGTGATGAACTGAACATTAGGGAGCTGGTTTTTTAATTGAAAGGCTAGGCTTAGAAATTCATCAGGACCTTTTTGTGGGTGATGCCTAGCGACCCAACCGATAACAGGTTGATCTGGTTCAAGACCTAAGTCAGCTCTCTTTTTTAGAATCCAGTCTTTATTTTTAATTTGAAACCTATGAGTGTCAAAGCTATTGGTTTCTATAGAAAAAGGCCCTTTCCAGCCTAGTTCCTCATGGGCATTTTTGGAGGTAGTTGAATTGAAAACTATGAGGGAAGTGCTCTGGGTGAAAGGCGTGAGGATTTTGACTAAAACTCGAGTGAGAGGTCGTGTGTAGCTCTTCTCCAAACCTGTGTTTCTGATCATCCAAAACCTTGGGATTGAGAAACCCATGAATCTAGCAAGTATCGTGAATAGAGCGCCATGGTACATCCAGCCGATCAAGCGATTGGGAGCAAAAGTTTTCAAGATATGACGAAATTTGAACGGTGCCAAAAGGCATCCTTTCAAATCGTTCATCTCTAAACAATGTAAAGTGATATTGATTTTGGTCAGTTCATTTTTTAAAGAGAGATTGCCCTTGAGGACAACGACTTGATGATCACCTTCTTCTTTAGAAAGTGATTTGATTAAGTATTTTTCAGCTCCACCAACGTCTAATGTGGTGATACAGTGAAGAACTTTCTCTGGTTTCTCCTGACTCATGATGGAGAAGTCATGGTTAGTTCAGGTACACGATCTAGATTTAGTGCGCGTTTAGGGAAAGGGGGTTAGCCCTACCCATTCGTTCAGACTTGTTGGAGTGCGTTGGGGTTTTCGTCCAACCATTCGAGGAATGAGACAAGGCTTTTGCCATCGAGGGCACTTTGTCGGGTGGTGCCAGGATTCATGACCAGAATGTGCTCGCCACCCGCTTCAACGCGTTCGTGGAGAAACTTGAGATATTGTAGACCACCGATGAGTCCCCACTTGTGGGCAGTTGGGTCCATGGCGTCTGTTTGTTTGGCTAGTTGATCAGATTCGAAACCTGTCCATGCGACTAAGTCTCCTTCGCTATCAACTGAACAGGGGAGTTCTTCCTCATCACAAGGAACAATGATGTTAGGATTGGCCGCCCAAAGACAGAGCCTTTTTAGATCTTCATTCATACAGCTGGCCACCCTTAAGGTCTTTGATGAAGGTGATTGAGGTCATGGGACTTAGTTCTCAGGTTCTGATCTAGAAAAGCCCGAGGGCATTTACTTTTCTGCAGGCCCTTGGCGGGTAGCGATAGGCACATATCCAATTTCTAGACCTTTTGGAGGTGTGACAATCAGAGCTGAATCGATCTCGGCTAACTCACCTCTCGTGGGAGGAGCGAGGTAGTCTTTGTCTTTGGTCCAGTGGCGATGCATCATTTCAACTTTTAGTTGTAACGCTTCTCGCTCATCTTGACTGAGATCTGCGTGAACGATGGAGGGTTGATCAGCAAAGCGGTACCAATAGTAAGTGACCTCGCTTCCATCCTCAGGTCGAGCTGTGAAGGGTCCGGCTGCTGGACCGGGAGATTTCCAGGGGGAATCAGGTTCTTCGGGGGTGACGTATGTTTGGGGTTGGTGATCTTCGTGATTTCCAAAGTCCAATTCAGTGAGGCCAAGATTTTCGGGAAGGTCTTTTTCGGGAATGGCTCGCCAGCAGCCTTTGTCTTCGGAGTTTTCTTGGAAGTATTGATAGTACTCTGGAAGCATCATCAGCTCACCTTTTGTGCCTTCAACGGGCTTCACCAGATCGCTCTGGGCCGCATAGGCTAAGCAGGTCGGGTCAGTGAGTGAGGGCTTAATAAATTCTGTGGCCATGAGGGGAATGCGTTCCTCTCTAGTGATGCCTGGAGCATGGCTGGCCCATTCGACGCCAGCAGTTTCATCAAACTTGTGGATGAAGGCGTTGGAGGGATTGATTTCAGATTCAGGAGCCTCGCCACCATTGAACCACCCTTTTGCTCGGTCCCATGTAGCTTTCCAGTTATAGGCCGTGACTTTTTGTAAGGCTGGGGTAGCGTCGTTGTGACCTGCAGGAAATAAGGTGGGTGCCATTCGGGCAAAGAGTCTCCCTTCGGAGTCTTTGGCCTCAACCCATGGAATGTATTGAGTTTCCATGGCGTGTCCTCGTTTCTGTTGGGATGGAACACTGTCGAGAAATTTCCCTGCATAGCTTGGTTCAAAGGTTGAGGGGCGAGAGAAAAATTCTGGCAGAACAAAGGTTGCCGGACCTTTTAAGTTTGTGGAATTTAAAAAAAGAGTCCAGCAGAGGTTTCCTGTCGGTACGTCATGACCGAAGGTTTTGCTTTTGGCTTCGAGAAGAGGAAGAGGTTGATAGCCATATCCCAGGACCTGCCCACAGGTACCTCGTTTTAGGTTAACTCCATCTGGAGGCCAGAGGAGGTTGGGGCTCAATTGTGCCACATCATAGTGACCTCGAGGGTCGGCCCAATCTCGTTCTTTCCCAGCTCCAGGGCCATTTGCCCAGGAAGTGAAGCCCTGAGCGACAGCACCCATGATGAATTTAGGTGTTTCGGTGGGGTACTCGGTGTCCCTCCACCATCCCAAGCCACCTTCGATGTCGGAGTAGAACCAATGACCATTGGTCCTTGTTTTGCGACTCAAACTATCAGGAAACATCCATGTGCCGAAGAGTCCAGACTGGAACTCGTGACCGGGGTACTCTTTGAGCAGAGGCCAAGCGGCAGAGTACATAGAGAAACCGGCGTTGAAGGTTCCATCTCCTGCTTCGATACCGATTCTGGTGTAGCCGGTGATAAAGTTTTCTCGATTGATCATATGAAAAATTTCAGTCAGGGTTTCAGGATTAACGGGACTGTCGTCATTTTTCAATGACTCCCATGAAGGAAATTTGATGGGGGTAAGAGATGCTCTTTAAATCTCAGCGCATTTTAATGGTGATGAGACCAATGGTCAGGAAGGCGACCGAGAGAATCCACATTCGAATCACGATCTTGGGCTCGCTGTACCCTCGATATTTTAAGTTTTCGTGAAAAGGGGCACGATAAAAAAGTCGTCGGCCCAGAAGCTTGATGCCGATGTAGTCTTGGATGAACACGGAAAAAACTTCCAAGACAAAAAAGAACCCGATGGCCAAAAAGAGAAGTTCTTGTTTGGTCATGGCGCAGAGGCTAGCCATCATGCCTCCTAGGTACATGGAACCACAATCTCCCATGAAAATGGTTGCGGGAAAGGTGTTGTACCACAAGAAACCCATCAAGGCACCCATCATAGCAGCACAGACCACCACGAGTTCTGATGTGAAAACGTGCTCAATACTTCCTGTTGCCGTGACGAAAAAAAGAAAGTGTTCGCTCCAGACACGGTGACCTAGAAGGTAGGCAAAGATTCCGATACCAAGAAAGGTGAATAAGCTAGGTCCAGCAGCTAGTCCATCCATTCCATCCGCAAAGTTGACGGCATTTGCAATAAAGGTAACGGCTAAAATGGTGAAAGGGATTTGCCACCACCCGATGTCGATGACCATTTTTAAAATGGGTATGTTGAGAGTCCCTCTTAATCCCTCGGGGTGAGGACCCCAAGGAGCCATGAGAGAGTAACCCAAAAGAGCACCGACTCCAATTTGAACCAGGTATTTAGTTCCTCTGGAAATCCCAGCATCGTGGTGGCCCTCTCGAATTTTGAGAAGGTCATCCCACAGCCCAAGTCCGAAAAAAAGAATCCCTGATAGGATGACAAATTGGATATAAAAAATACTTAAATCGCAGAGCAGCAGGATAGCAGACATGGAAGCCAGAAAAATGTGCATGCCTCCCATGACAGGAACTCCTTCTTTGCTTGAAGAATCGATCATGTAGGCCCGCTGTCGATTGACCCAGCCTTTGTTGGAAAAAAAACCGATCGTTCGTGGCAGAATCCAAAGGACGATGGCCATGGCTAATAGAAAGGCTAGACCGGCTCGAAAGCTGATGTATTTGTACCCAAGCCGAAGAAAACTTTCTGCTTGAGGGTCGAGCCAGCGTGTGATATGAACGATCAAACTTCGACCTTCAAGGAGCGTTCCAATCTGGAACCGTGTTCTTTGAGAATGAATACCGGACGAAAATACTCCGAGCGTAAATTGAAGCTTTTCAGGAGTGGTTCAACCTGTTCACGATTTAGCTGCCCTTTTTGACAACAACGTTCGAGGGCTTCTAGGTAAGCCGCTCTGACTCTCCAGTGCTTAATGACTTCGACTTTGGAGGCCCATTCGAGGAGAGTTTCTCCATCGCAAACTCGTTCAAAAACACCAAGGGCAGCGGTGAGAATTTCAAAATTTTCTTCTTGAAGGATACGGTGTTTTAAATTTTCTTTCAATGAGGTAGAGGGGGCTGTTTCGTTATCCCCAAGGACTTGGCTGAGGAGTGCCCAAGTTGCTGTTCGAACTTCGTAGTAGGGGTCGTCTAAGCCAAGATAGATGAGTTTCTCATCTAGCGCCTCAATGTTAGGGGAGTGTTTTGATAAAGCCTGCCAAGCGTTGCGACGAGTGAATCCAACCTGATAGAAGGGGTCGCCTAGAAAGCGACGCCACCAGAGGGCAGGCCTTTGGTCTGCAATGACTTCAAGTAGAACATCTTTGGCCTCAACGTCTTTGAGTTCGCCAAGTTGTTTGACGGCAATGTTTCTAATTTTCCAGAGGGGTGAGCCTAAGGCCAGATCCCTTAATTCTTGGACTGTCTTCTTCATATGATTAGAAGAGACGAGCTTTCTTCGGAATGCGAATAGCTCCTAAAGCCAAGGGTTGATCGGGTGGTAAGCGCCTCGTGATTTTGATCAATAGAGCTAGCCCAATGAGCGTGAAGACAACGTTCGACCCACCGTAGCTGATCAGTGGAAGAGAGATTCCTTTATTGGGAACTAGCCCTGTGACGACGCTGATATTAAAAAGTGCTTGGCCAGAAAAGACGAAAGTGATGCCGTAAGCGAGTAAGAGAGAGAAGAGTCTCGTTGAGCGGATGCAAGCCTGCATAGCGTTCCAGACAATACCCATGTAGAGAAGAATGATGATTCCACAGCCGATCAAGCCGAAGTCTTCACCGACGATGGCAAAGATGAAGTCGTTATGAGCTTCGGGAAGGTAGTAAAGTTTTTGTAGACCTTCACCAACGCCTTTGCCTTTGACTCCACCAGACCCTAGGGCAATGAGAGCTTGGTGACCTTGATAGGCGCCTCCACTTAAATGGTCTTCAGGGTTGATGAACACCTCGATCCGTCGACGGATGTGGTCAAAGCGGGTGAACATGAAGTAGCAGAAAATGGGCACTGTTGCTAGGAGTAAAATAAATAGGTGCTTGAGTCTGGCTCCACCCATATAGAGCATGCTCACGAGAGCCGCAAAGAGGAGCACGGCGTTGCCAAGGTCTGGCTCAAGGGCGATGAGGGCAACGATCGTTAGAATGAGAAGCATACTGGGAAACATTCCAACCCAGCTTTCAAGATCTTCTTTGTTTCTATCTAGATACCAAGCAAAGAAAATGAGGGAGAATATTTTGGCCATTTCAGAGGGCTGAAAACTGATGCCGGCAAATCTAAACCAACGCATCGCTCCTTTAACCTCGGTGCCAAAAATGAGAACCCCGGTCAGAGATGCGAGCACGATTAAGCCAAGCCATGGACCAGACTTTCTGATCCAATCCAAAGGAACGACCATCACGACGAAAAGAAATGAGAGAAGCCCGATGGCGCTGAAAGTGAGTTGTTTGAAAAATTGGAGGGATAAGCCTTGGGTTTCCAAAGCTCTGGGAGCTGTGGCGTTGTAGACCATGAAAAGCCCAATGGCTAAAAGCAAGAGGGTGCAGAGCAACATGTTCCCAGCGAGGACGGAACCGACCCTCGCGTGAGAATGTTGAGACTCTCCACTGAGCATTTTAGCCAGCCGCCAGTTCGCTGTTGGGTTGATTTTGATGGAGCTCCTTGAGAACGGTTTCTAACTTCATACTTCTAGAACCTTTCAAGAGAAGGATGTCGTGAGGTCGACTGAGGGTTTTGATACAATCAGCCATCTCCTCGGTGGATGGGCAATTTCTAAAATTTTCACCGCCAGCTTCGGCAAAAGCTCGGAGAGCCTCTTGGCTGTGGTCGCCCACACCAAGTAAAACATCGACTCCCAAACGTGCCATCTCTCGTCCGCACTCTCGGTGCAAGGCTCGAGATCTAGAGCCCAGTTCTTTCATGTCTCCGAGGAGAACAAAAAGTTTTTGGTCGTCACGCTTTCGAAGATGGGTGGCCGTTTTGAGAGCTGAGAGCAGTGAGGCTGGATTGGCGTTGTAGCAGTCGTCTAAGATTTTGCGTTTTTTCCAGTTGAGCAGACAAAGTCTGTGGTCCGATGGTTTCCACTTTTCTAGTCGCTCTGGCAGTTGCTCGATTTTTCCACCGAACTCTTCGACAACCCTGACCGCAGCCATGGCGTTATCGACATTGTGGAGAGCTGGGCTCGGCAGGAGGAACTTTAGTTCACCGTAACTCCACTTCACACCTTTGGATAACATTTTACCTTCAAAGGGTTTTGCCTCATGGTCAAGGTTGAAGATAATGGGGTTCCGGTCACCCAAGGCTTTTCGAACTTCAGAAAACTTAAGGTCTTCTTCCCTAACAAGACAAGTGGCCTTTGGAGCTTTGGCGAAAATATCAGCTTTCTCTTTAGCGATGGCTTTGAGAGAGCCCAACCCTTTGAGATGGGCTCGGTTGATGGATGTCAGAATAGAAACGTTGGGGCGGATGAGGGAGGTTAAAGATGCTATCTCACCTGGTTCACTCATGCCTGCTTCGACGATGGCAACTTTGTGGTGATCTTTCAAGTGACAAAGAGTGAGAGGGACTCCGATATGGTTGTTGTAATTCCCACGAGTTTTAAGAAGAGAGGGGCCACCACCGAGGGCTAAGTGCAAGAGGTCTTTTGTTGTGGTTTTTCCGTTGCTTCCAGTGATGGCGACGAACTTGGCTTCACTCATGGAACGAAGGGCTCTTGCTAGGGAGCGAAGAAAGGATTCAGGGTCGCGAACGGGATGAATATTGTCTCCTTCTGGATGAGGCTCAGCTTTGTGAGCGACGACTTCGACGCCTTTTTTCTTCATCACCTTTTCGATAAAACGGTTTCCATGGGAGTTCTCTCCGGGGAAAGCGACAAACAGATCTCCTCGTCCGACCAAGCGACTGTCGATGTGAACCCCCTTGAGTTCACCACTAAAAAGGCGCTCAGCTAACTTTTGGATTAAAAGTTTTTGCAACATGAAAATTCATCCATCGTTAAGGTTGTATCGCCTAAAATCTGCTCAGTTTCGTGGCCCTTTCCACAAATCATGAGCACATCATTTTCTTTCATTGATGCCAGAGCATCGTGTATGGCTTCTTCTCGGTCCTCAAATTGCTTATGGGGCGCTGAGCCCATTCCAGCAACGATATTTTTGAAGATACTGGAAGTGGGTTCACTCCTTGAATTATCACTCGTGAGCCAAACCTCGTCGGCTAATTTTGAGGCGATTTGCCCCATGGGAGCTCGTTTAGCAGAGTCACGATCACCCCCACAACCAAATAGAACTTTAAGACGTTGCTTGGGAAAGTGCTCTTTTGCTGCTCTTAGGGTTCTTTCGAGTCCGTCGGGACTGTGGGCATAGTCGATGTAGGTTCGGCCAAGGGCTCTTGTTTCGGCTCTCTCGAATCGACCTCTCGGCAATGATAGATTAGGCAGGGCAGGGCTCATCTGTGAAGCCGACACGCCCACCGAATGGACAAGGCCCATTGCACAGAGAAGATTGGAAAGGTTGTGTCGTCCCATGAAGGGGACCTGAGCTCGATGGGATTGGCCAAGGGCCATAAACTCTAGGTCGTAGCCCTCGGAGTGAGCAGTGATCTCTTTGAAGTGATAGTCTGCTCCCGAGTCGCTGATGGAGTAAGAGAGGCATTTGTCTTCGCCACAGAGGCGACGAGTGTATGCATCGTCGACATTATAGACGACGACACCTTGGGAGAGACTCAATAGGCGGCGTTTGTCCTGCCAATATGATTCCATTGTCCCATGAACATCTAAATGGTCTTGGGTGAGATTGGTCCAACCTGTGGACTTGAAGGTGAGACCTTTGAGTCTGTCCTCCCGTAGTCCTATAGACGAGGCTTCCATGAAGACTGTTTTCCCTTTTGAACGATGGACTTCACTTAGAAGGGGGTGGAGGTCGAGGGGAAGATTTGTGGTGTTGGGAGTCTCACGGTGTAAGCCGTGACCATTCAGGCCAAGGGTGCCCAAGGCTAAGGCTGGGTGACCAAGGGAACTTAGCAGTTGTTGGGCGAAATGGACGACACTGCTTTTGCCATTGGTTCCAGTTACTGCGATGAGGTCCAAAGCTTGAATCGCTTCGCGGTGGATAAGGAGAGATAGTTTTCGACTCACCTCTGGCAAGTCATGACATAGTAATTGTAGCCCATCGTGATCGGGGCGATGTTCCGAAGTTAAAACAAGGGCACCTTTTGGGAGGGGGCCTTTTCTGAAATCAACGAAGAGGGTACCTTCTTTCCAGTCCTCGGGACGGTGGGCGAGGGAATTCACCTCCCTCGCCCTATCCGTGTCACCCCAAGAGCCGTGTATTTCAAGGCCCTTCACTTCATCCATCAATAAGTCCAGCCTCATAGCTGTTCTCTATTTTGACGGGGTTTAACTTGGAGGTACTGGAGCCCATTTTCGATCACTTTTCGAGCGACAGGAGCTGCGACAACTCCACCATAAGAGACTCCCTCTGGTTCGTCCATCATGATCATGACAACGAGGCGAGGGTTCTCGAGTGGGGCCATTCCAATGAAACTACCAATGTTCTTATCTTTGACATACTTGCCATTGACGATTTTTTCTGTGGTTCCTGTTTTTCCGCCGATGGAGTAAAGTTTGGACTGAGCGCGTTTGGCCGTTCCTCGTTGAACAACTTGCCCCAGTGCTCTTTGAACGGTGAGGCAAGTTTTAGGTCGAAAAATTCGTCCTTGGTTGATCCCCTTTCTTTCTCGAACCAAACTGCCATCAGCTCTCAAGATTCTTTTTTCTAGGCAAGGTTGAAGCAACGTGCCTCCGTTGGCGATGGCGGCGTAGGCTTTGACCATTTGAACCATGTTCACTGAGATCTCGTGGCCCATCGGTATCGATGTGGTACTGTAAAGATTCCATTCAGAAACAGGTCTGAGTTGACCCCTCGGTTCCCCGGGCATGGGAAGATGGTTGATTTTTCCAAAACCGAGTTGGCTCAAACTTTGATGCAGACGGGAGTTGCCCAGGCGAATTCCCATTTCAGCAGCTCCAATATTGCTACTTTTTACGATGATCTCTTCCATGGAAAGTTCTCCATATCCATGAACATCATTGAGGATTCGTTTCCCGAAACGCTTCTTGCCATGACCACAGTGAACAATTTCTTTCGACGTGGTGACGCCCTGTTCGAGGGCTGCCGCATAAACAAGGGGTTTCATGGTGCTACCTGGCTCAAAGGTATCTGTGAACATTCTAGGTTGTAGGCCTAGGAGGGAGCGCTGGATGGTTTGGCCGGGTTCGTGAGCTGGCAAAGTTGCCATAGCGAGAAGCTCTCCTGTTCTGGCATCCATGACAAGTCCCGATGCCACTTTAGCTTTGCAATGATGAAACCCTTGGAGTAACTCTTGAAAGAGAATGGTTTGAAGGCTCATGTCGAGGGCGAGTTGAAGATCGTTCCCTTGGGCGGGTTGTTTGACAACTCTTTCCCTGAGCACTCGACCTTTTCGGTCGTGGGCTTGTTCTAATTGACCATCTTTTCCAGTGAGAGCTTTTTCGTAGCGTTGCTCCAAGCCTGTTAGGCCTTGGTGTTCGCTCCCAACCAAGCCAAGAACAGGGCTTAGCATACTTCCCATCGTGTAAGAGCGTGACCACTCTTCTCGAAAGTAGACTCCTTGGAGTCGTTCGACAATGGGATGAATTCTTTCTACGGCCTCAGAATCAAGACGTCTTTTAATCCAGACGAAACGACGCTTGGAAGCTATCTTTTTGAGAAGCTCGGCCTCGGGCATTTTAAGTTCCTCGGCCAATCGTTCGATTCCAAGTTCCATATCTTGATTGAAGGTGATCAGGCCTGGGTCGGCCCAGAGGCTTCTGCTAAGATAGGATTCTGCCAAGACACGACCATGACGATCGATGACTCGTCCCCTTTTGGCAGGAAGAGGCACGGTGCGGTGAGATTGTTTTTGAGCTAGTTGGTCGTAATGATCGTGTTGGACGACCTGAACATAAACTAAACGACAAATAGCAACGGAGAATCCAAGAAGGATCACATAGAGCAGGAGAGCTCTTCGCTTCGGAGCTTGACCGGTCTTAATCAACGCTCTTGTTTTTTTTGAAACCGGCGTACCGAATCAGAGTTTTGCTTTCCTTGGGTGCGGGGGGCACTTCTTTGGCTTGGATTTTGAAATCGAAAGCGTCTTGGTGTTTTTGCCAGTATTGATAAAGAATTTGAGGGCGTTTGAGTTTGCGGACTTCCACCTCTAAACGGTGGATCTCCTTGAGAAGTATCTTTTTTTCTTGGGCGAGACCTGATTGGCGATAGGCGACATGAACCATGGCACTCCTTTGCCAAAGGAGGACAGAGCCTAAGACCATGAAGATGCCAACGAGAATGGTGAACTTGTGCAGCATCAACTAGCTCTTTTCTCGAAGACTCTCAATTTGGCACTTCGAGATCTGGGATTGAGTTTCATCTCCGAAGCATCTGCAGCAACGAACTTTTTGACGGGCAACGTACCTTCACCTTTAAGCTTCCATTCACGAAAGCGAAGTTTCACTAGGCGATCTTCTAGAGAATGAAAGCTGATGATGAGAGCTCTGCCACCTGGGCGGAGGAGATCTAGGATTTGATCCAAAGTTGATTCCAACTCTTCGAGTTCGCGATTCACAGCGATCCTCAAGGCTTGGAAGGTCTGCGTAGCAGGATGATTTTTTCCTCGTCTTGGTATCACCGATTCAACGAGGGAAGCTAATTGGTGAGTGTCCACGATGGGAGAGATGGCCCGATGAGTGACAATCGCCTTGGAAATCTTTCTTGATTGGTGTTCTTCACCGTATTTGTAGATGAGGTCGGCTAAATCTTTTTCTCCTAAATTGCGAATCAAGTCGGCAGCCGAAGGGCCAGACCTTGGGTCCATCCGCATGTCTAAAGGACCAGGACGCATAAAGCTGAAACCACGGGTTGCGTCATCTAGTTGGGGAGATGAAACTCCCAAATCTAAAAAAATCACATCGAGGTCTTTCATGTCCCGTTCTTGAAGGGCATCGCCCATCGTAGAAAAGGGAGCGTCGATGAGATGAAGGGGAAAAGAGGGGTTCCAAGTTTGAGCCACTTTCATAGCTTCTGGGTCACGATCCATTGCAATGTAAGCTGCAATTTGAGCTCGTTCGCCGATGGCTCGGGCGTGACCTCCTCGGCCGAAAGTTCCATCGAGGACGTGAAGATCACGTCCCATAGGCAACTGATCAAGAACGGCCTCCATCAAGACCGGTAGGTGCTGGTGGGGGCGTTCGGCTTCGGGCATTCCCTTTAACCCCGGATGGTCTCGTAAGCCGATTTCATATCGGCCATGTTGCGAGCCATTTCTGCTTCGAATTCCTCGGGAACCCACATCTCGATTTTGGTAAAGTTTCCTACAAAGAGGATCTCATTGGAGGGCCGATAGCGTTCGGCCAGTTCCTTTGGAACTAAAAGCCGTCCGTTTCCTCCTCTTGGAAGGTCGACGGGTTTGGCTCGGGAGTTGAAGATGAGAGACAGCATTCGATTGCCGATTTCTCGAGCTTTATCAGCCATCAGTTGTTGCTTATCTCTCCAAACCGATGGAGGATAGATTTCAACGGGCCCCCTTTGATCGTCTTCAGCATAAAACTGCAGTGGGCCCTCCTCTTCCATGTTGAAAAAGGCATCGCGGAGAAGGCTGGGCAAGACCACCTGATTTTTGGTGTTCATCTTGGCCGTGAATTGTCCAGTGAAGCTCAAAGTGTAGAGGTGAAGGTTCCTTACTTCCGAAAGGGTTAGAAGAAGTTACTTTATACTACTTTGGGTTAACTTCCAATTTAGTTGTTCGCCGAAAGTCTCAGGCCCTAGATATAGACATTTTTTATCTTTATCTTCCACATATTGATATCAAAAAAAGAGTTTGGGCTCCTCCTGAGATGGGGGAGGGAAAATCCATCCTCTCCGTAGACTTCTCCAAACCAAATTTGGAGAACTAAACTTGCCCCGCCCAGTCCTGCTTCTTTTATTGACTATTTTTTCGTTGCTCCCTCTCTTTGGGGACTCGCCCGTTGGTCTTCAAAGTGATGAACCCAACCTGATTGGTTACCGGATTGAGGATGATGATGTGGGCCACATGGACTTTAAATTGTCGCTCAAATACCCTCTTTTTCACCGGGCTGAAGCTCCAGGTACGCCCCTTACATTAACTTGGGATCGCCTCTCTCCTCGCTTTTATTTTGGATTTACGGGTCGTTTCGCCCAATACATCGGAACGAGGGATTCATCTCCGGTGGTGGCGAAACGTTTTAACCCGAAACTGATTTCTAGATTTTGGCTAGACGAGGGGAAAACGTGGCTCGATTTAGCTTATGAGCATGAGTCGAACGGGCAGAGTATCAATACCCCAGCCGGCTTTGCCCAACAAAGAGCTTATCATGTTAGTAAAGAAGAAGACCCTGATTTTGCGAGGGACGCCATTTCGAGGGGTTGGGATTTTCTCTCGGCATCTTTTGAGCATCAGCTCATCCATCAGGGATGGCGCTTTAAGGCTCGTTGGAACCTTCGTCACTTCTTAAGTGATGGAGTTCTTCAGGGTCCGGCAGAAGAGATCTGGGCTTTTGAAGGCATTGGGAATTCTCCATCAAGGCGCAACCTAGATGGTATATCTCTAGGGCTTTCAACTCGCTACACCCGTGAATGGCGTTGGGTTCAAAGTCACTGGGTCGACCTTCATTACACGACGGGAACCACTCATCCATTCGAGTACAGCACCCTGATCTGGACCATGGGCCTTCAACTGGGGCCGATGCCTGTGGCTATTTGGGGCCATCATGGTTACCTCTCGGATCTGGCTGATTATCATCAATCGACCAACGCTTACGGCATTTCATTTTCCCTCCAAAGTTTTTCTCCTTGGTCGTGGAAAGAGTGAAAAAAGAAGGACTGAGTTCTACTCCAAGAGGGATCGTGCATGGCCGGTGTGAGTTAGTTGGCCGAAGTTGCTTCCCGTCACAATAGTCTTTCCATATATTCATGAACCAAGGTCCTAAGGTCCAAGTTGAGCGAAAAGAAAAATAGACCCCTCAAGATCGGCATCATTTGTCATCCTTCGATCGGAGGTAGTGGAGCCTTGGCAACGGAGTTGGGGCTTTGGTTGGCAGATCAGGGGAATGAGGTTCATTTTATCTCCCACGAGATTCCCTTTAGGTTGAGAGAGGGTTACAGCTCAAGGCTTTTTTGTCATACCGTGACGCTGGAACACTACGACCTTTTTAAGTATCCGCCCTACACGATCGCCCTCGCGGCTAAGATTGCAGAGGTTGCGAAGTGGCATGAGTTAGATTTGCTGCATGTTCATTATGCCATCCCACACTCAGTGGCAGCTTTTTTGGCCCGCGAGATGTGCGAGTGCCCTGTTCGAATCGTTGCAACGCTCCACGGAACCGATGTCACGACGATTGGAAAGGACTCGAGCTACAAAGAGCTCACTACGATGGCTCTAAAGCGTTGTTGTGCCGTCACGACAGTCTCTAGCAGTTTGAGGGAAGACGCAGGAAATAATTATAACCTAGAAGAGATTCACGTTATCCACAATTTTGTTGACCATGGGAAGTTTCACCCTGATGTGAAGTGCAATCACTTCCATCCAGAGGGGAAAGAAAATGAAAAAATCATCGTCCACATGAGTAACTTTCGATATTTAAAAAATGTTGATGAAACCGTTAGGGTTTTTGAGAAAATTCAAAAGGAAATCGCGGCGAGGCTTTTCCTCATTGGAGATGGAGAAGCCATGGGCTCTGTTCAGAACCTCACGAGGTCCCTTGGCATTCAAGACAAAGTGGAGTTCCTTGGTCAGCAGGAGTCTGTCGCGTGTATCTTGCCACGTACCGATTTATTTTTGCTCAACTCAACCCATGAAAGCTTTGGCTTGGCCGTATTGGAAGCGATGGCCTGCGGTGTTCCTGCTGTGACGACCAGAGTGGGGGGGCTGCCTGAAGTTGTGGAAGAAGGTGTGACAGGGCACCTATGTGAGCCTGGTGAAGTAGATTGCATGGCTGAAAGGTCACTTCATATATTAAAGGAAGAGAATCACTCGAGATACTCTTTGGCTTCGATGGAGCGTAGCAAAAAACTCTTTAATGTTGATCTCATCGCCAATCAATATCTCGACCTTTATCACAGCCTGCTTGTTGAAGATTGCTGAGCTCTTTATCGGTATAATGGGAATAAAGGTGCTCAACTGAGAGAAGCAACGTTATTGCTAGCTCTTTTGGTGATGCCCATTTTTCTGAGGGCTGAAACACAAAAAAGTGAGCGGCCCGAAGCATACACTTACCTTCTCGATGAACTCCTTCATTATCCCGATGGTAAGCCTCAAAGTCGTAAGCGTTATTACATCGATAGCAGCACCAATCATCAGGAAAAAATACTTCATGGGGTTTTTGAAACTTACTATCAAGATGGTTCGATCGATACCCACACCCTATACGAGCATGGGACGGAAAAAAAGCACCAACATTGGAGTCACGATGGCCGATTGAGGTATCAGCAGGAGTTTAGTCCCGAAGGATTTAAAAGTTCTCACTATATCTACGATCAGAAGGGAAATCATCCCTTGATGGCCTTTGTCGATTCTGTGGATTACGGAACTTGGGGAGGCAATCATTTATTGCCTAAGCTCCCGGCGCGCTTTCTTTATGAAGAAGTGTTCTATTTTCCAGATGGGAAATATGTTCAGGAGAGGAGCAAGTATTATTACCAGCACCCTGATACGGAACCGACGAAAGTGCGTCATGGTTCCCATGAGACTTACGACGAAAAAGGTTTTTTGAAGAAGGTTATTTGGTATTTTCACGGGGAGGTGCTGTCCGTCAGCCATTTTTCCGCTTCTTTTTATGTGTTCTCTTGTGAAAAGAAGAGCCATTCGGGTCGACTTGGCGTTCAGGTTAGACCCACGTTGGCCACGGATTCCACTGATCTTGATGGATATTTCGCTCTGAGTCAAAAAGTAAAAAGGAAACTGAAAGCAGGGGTTCGAAAGCGAATGAAGACCATGGAGAACCCATATTCTGGCTCGATGGCAGTTGAGCTTGAAGGGTTGGCAACGGAATCCTATGGCTTGGTTTATGCCGATGGTCGAAAGGATTTTACCTCTCAACCAAAATTGAACCGATTGTTCAGAGGGAAATGGTATGGGCTCAAACTCGAAGAAGTCCGAAAGAGAAGAAAAAGTGACTTGGACCGAGTTTTGAAAAAACTCCAAAAACTTCCAGCCACTGTGAGGTCATCTATTCTTCATTCAAAAAGCTTATTTCTTCAATTTTCGAAGGAGGTTAATGGCTCTGAAATGAGACTCTTGCCTGAGGTCACGGCTCACCTCGTGGAAGTTCACTTCTTTGATGAAAATGGAGAACTGATCAAGCGTCTCCCTTTGCCCTAAAAATACAAAGGGATGGTGTTCTTCTGCCACTTCCCCTTATGATGTCTCCCCCATATGGCGAACCTTTCGGAGACCACGGTGGGAACCCTCGATGAGGGGCGGGCTCTAGTTGTCCACAGTGGTGGCGCGGACTCCACCATATGCCTGCACTGGGCCATGGAGCGCTATGAAAAAGTGAGCGCTATCACCTTTGATTACGGTCAACGACACCGCATTGAACTCGATTGCGCAGCCGATATTTGCCAAAAATTGGGGGTGGAGCAGAAGCTCGTCACTCTGGAGAGTTTAGCCCAGTTGGGAGGAAATTCTTTGATGGACCATGACCAGAAGATTGAAGCCAATGAAGGCCAGTTGCCGAACACCTTTGTTCCTGGAAGGAACCTTCTTTTTATGACTTTGGCTGGGGCTTGGGCGTGGCAGTTAGGGGCTCGGCATTTGATCACTGGAGTGTGTGAAACGGATTTTTCGGGCTACCCAGATTGTCGCGAAGAGACGATGAAATCCCTTCAGCAGAGTTTGAACTTGGGAATGGAGGCCGATTTTGTGATCCACACGCCCTTGATGCATGTGAACAAAGCCGATAGCGTGAAGATGGCTGAGTCGATGGAGGGTTGCCTGAACAGTTTGTCTTACTCGCACACTTGCTACGAAGGAGAGTTTCCACCTTGTGGAGCCTGCCCCAGTTGTGAGCTTCGAGCGAAAGGTTTTGAAGAAGCAGGCGTGGTTGATCCTCTGGTATCTAGGGGGGCAAACTCTTGAATGTTGGAGAGATTAGGGTCTGCCTCAACAACCGAGGCAAGATGCGCTACAGCTGCATGGCCTCCGGTTCTCGAGAGACCCTCAAGACCGTGAAAGAAAAATTTGGCGATAGCTTCAAGGTGAAGCCTTGGACCTGCATGGGAAATTGCCAAGAAGGGCCCATGATTTGTGTGATCGATGATGTCGGTCGGGAGCATTTTATCTCGAAGGGCAATCTAGAAGAACTTGAGCAGATGGTCGGGGGACATGGCAACTAGGCTCGGACATCTTGATCTGGTGTCTCGGCTCTCTCAGGGGACGCACCTATTCATCCCTCCCCTCACTTTTGATCGAGCCTCGGTTCTCAGTTCAACCCACCTTGCCAGCCTGATCCGCTCAAGCGGCCGAGATGCTAGGGTTCTAGCTCACCCAAGTTGGATTCCTCATCTCATGATGGAAGCCGACGCCGACCTTTTTCTTCTTCCCGATGAATACGCATATCACATGGTCGAGAGACCAGAAACAACTTGGCTCTGGGGGCTGAGCTCTCCTCGACAGCACTCCCAAGAGCTGAGGAATTTCATGTTGGGCCTGAGCACCGTTCAGGTTTTGGATTGGACCGGAGAGCGTGGAAAACCTATAGCAGATGCGATTCACCTGACGCCATTCCTTGGTGGGCTCACCGAGCTCAGTTACTCCCTCAGTCGGGAGCTGTGGCCCGTCCATAACTGGGATGATCACTACTTAGGGGAAGGTTTAGCCAGTTTTATGGAACGGTATCCGCTCCTATGTCGAGATGCCCCCCTCGTTCACCTTTTTGGCCAGCTCACCCTTCCTCACCGGCCTGAGGAGCCTCTTCCTCAGCTCAGTGAATTACTCAGGGAAGAGGATTGGGCTCTCTATTGTTTTAGGGGACTCAATCCGAACCAGGCAGCTCTAGTCCAGAGGGTTTTATTCGACCTCTTTGTTGGAGATGCAGCAAACCACCTCATCGTTTTGATTGAGAGGGAGGAAGGGAAATTCACGGTGCTGTCCATCCATACCGAAGTAGAAGACGACCTAAAGGCAAGGAGTTGGATACGATCTAAAGTCGACAAGGCCGCCAATGGCTCGGACTTTATTATCGATCAACCAGTGGCCCTTCTTGAAGAACTGATGAAAGCTCTTGAGGAAGTTCCAGTAGAAGTGGTGCCAAGTCCAAGCGATGAAGATGAGAACGAAGACAAAGAAGTCACTGATGGAGAGATTGCCGTTTCTGACGATGAAGAGGACCTCGAAGTTGAGGAACCTTCGATTGAAGAGGAGATTTCAGAGGAAGAAGAAAAACCAGCTCCTCGACGACGAAGCCCCAAGCTTCGCTTAGACCCTTGGCCATACCCCCTTTACTTAGGGAATCACTTCAGTTTTGGTTGCGCGGACCCTCAGTGGTCAGTGGAAAGGGACCAGCGCATCGAGTCGATGCGAGGCATCGAAGAGGAAGAGCCGACCGTCGAGGAAGAGGAGGAACAGCGTATTCAGTTGGAATGGGATTCTATGCAGCTACTGCGTCGAATCCAAGCGCTCAAGCGACCTCCTATTCGCTTGAGATGGCAAGATTTAAAGGCAGCTCACCTACCAGTGGTGGAGTTAGTTGAAGATGACCTAAAAGATACATTCGAATCGAAGTTGGAAGCTTGGGAAGTCGATCGGGGGCTTCGAATGAAGGCTCTGTTGGAAGCCCAGGCGATGGAGGCTTTGAAGCGAGCTGAAGATGAAGCCTTGAGGGAATTGGAAGAGAAAACTCGTCTCGAAGAAGAAGAAAAGGCCAAAATAGAGTTAGAAGAAAAAACCCGCCGAGAAGCCGAGCAAAAAGCAAGAGCGGAAGAGCAAAGGGCTAGGGAAGAAGAAGAAAAAAGGGCCGCTGAAGAAGAGGCCAGAAAGGAAGCTGAAAGAGTCAAAGAAGAGGAAGAAGCCCTACGGGCTGAAGAGGAGAGACTCGAAGAGGCTCAGCTTAAAGAGTTAGAAGATGAAGAAGAAAGGCAGCTCTCAGTTGAAGAACATCGTGGAGAAAGTGATGAGAAAACTGATTCCAACTCCCCCGAGTCCGATGCGATTCCCGATATCATTCATCAGCAGGGGGATGGTTGGGGAGCTCGAGAAGAAGAGGATGACGACGATGAGGATGATGAATCTTTACTCCATGCTTTTGATCAATTAGACAACGCCTATCCACCGAAAGAAGAATCTTGGGATGAAGAAAAAGGCCTCGATGATTCAGAGGGAATAGAGCATCCCAGTCTTGATATGTTCATGGAGGAAGAGGAGGAAGACCCTGAAGCTCTTTTGGCCAAGTTGGAAGCCGATGAAGAGACTCGCCTTGAAGAAGAGGAGACTGATAAAGAAGATCTTTCGGAATTAGCTGAGAAAGGTGACGCTGAGGAAGAGGCCGAGTTGGAGCCCAAGCCCTCTGAGGTCAAGGAAGATGAACCCGATCTCGATCAAGAGGCTGTGACGGAATCGAAAAATTCCGAGGAAGGAGACCAAGAGGATTTGGGTGAGGTCCGAGAAGCAGAAAATTCTGCAGCGATTCTTGAAGAGCTAGAAGCTCTCGATAAGCCTACTGAAACTGAAACTGAAACTGAAACTGAAACTGAAACTGAAACTGAAACTGAAACTGAAACTGAAACTGAAGAAAGTCTCTCCACTTCTTCGCCCCTAGATGAGTCTGAAGAAGAAACTCTGTCTGAGGAAGATGAAAAAGGTGAAGAAGAACCAGGCATCGAAGAGAATGATGAAATAGAAGAGCACCCCGCTGAAGAGAGCGGAGCTGAGTTGGTCGAAGAATTGGAAGAACCCAAGACGGAAACTGAAGAGGACCAGCCTAGCGATGCTCAAAGAGAAGAAGGTGAAAAGCCGACTCAAGAAGAAGAGCTGCATTCAGATAAGGCTGTTGATAAAGATGAATCTGAAGAAGATGATGACATAGACCCGGAAGTTGAATCGGAAGAAGAACTGGAGGAGTCCAGTGGGGTTTTTGTAGAACCGAGTTTGAACTCTGATGAGATCCTAGATCAATTGGAGGACAGCTTTGAGATTGAAGACGATATGCCTAAAGAGGCTGTCGAAGTAGAAGAAGATGAATTTTCTACAAACGAGAGTATCAATGAAGAGTCTTCTGTTATTGAAGATGACGATGAAACCGAGGAAGCCCTCGAGAAGCCCTTGGCCAAAGAGACTCCATCAGCAGAACCTGTGCCCTCAGGACCAATTGAAATAGATGAAGAGGCTGTCAGTCTGTCGGAAACGAGTGAAGGGGCCGAGATAGAAAAAGAAGAGAATGAGTCATCTGAAGCCTCCACCGAAGAGTATGAAGAGGAAGATGCTGCTGTATTAGAAGATAAAGAAGAATTAACTTCAGGGCGTGATGACGCGGTTGATGGACAAGGCAGTGATGAATTAAGACAGGGCAAAGAGTCTGCTCAACCTCCTGAAGATTTAGATCGTCCGCGAGGTGATGCTATCTCAAGACATAGTGAAGCAGCGGAGATTTCTAAAGAGGCTCCTTCGGCTGCAGAGGTGCTTAATGAGGACGCTTCGGTTGGGTCAATGGCCGAGGATGAACAACCCACACCTTCTCGATCAGTTTCGCCCGTGGTGACAATCGGTCGTCGAGGACCAACGGGGTATGTTAGTCCTTACCTTTGGGATTATCGAAACACCCAGCAAGACATCTTTGACGAAGTTCGCCAGTCATCGGTTTTGAGAAAAAGTGATTGGCCCTATCTCGTGATGTTGATTGTGGTTGGGCTTTTTGCCTGGGTTCACGATCTGCCGATGCTCTGATGGCTGAAGCACCTTTGATCATTGGGGTCCATGGGTTTAAACAATCTGGAAAAGACACTCTTGCCAATCTCTTGGTAGAGGAATACGGATATCGACGCTTAGCTTTTGCCGATCGCGTTAAAGATGCCATCCATATTATTTTTGGCATTCCTAAAGAGTATCTCTACGGAAGTGACCAAGATAAACAGAGGCCTAGTGGAGTTCGTTGGAAAGACTTGCAGGAGGTGGTGCGAGAGAAGAAAGATGACCAAGAGGTTCTAAGCATTAGAGAACTTCTTCAGATTTTCGCAACAGAAATCTGTCGATCAAAAATCCCTTCTATCTGGTACCGGTACCTTCCTCTGCCTGAGGGAGAGCGTTTGGTCGTCTCGGATTTACGTTTTGAAAATGAGGCAGACTTTCTTTTGAGTCGGGAAGCCCACCTAGTGAAGGTTCTGCGGCCAAGTGTTGGAGGTACGTCTCACGAGTCTGAACTGGGTTTATCAGACGAGAGGATGCACCAAGTGATTCTGAATGATGGAAGCTTGAACGTTTTCCATGAGCGAATTCGATCTTGGATGAACTCTTTTTGAGTACTGGAAATAAGAGTCGCTAAGGCTGAGGGTTTCGCTCTATCAGATTTAAAAGATAGAGCTGAACCGATTATAGTTTCTCACCTTTTCCATATTTCGGACTTTTTGCGTAGAGAGTTTCGACAGAGGGTATGAGGGCAGTGAGGTCGCGAATCCTACGGTCGTTGTTGGGGTGGGTCGAGAGAAACTCTGGAGGAGCGCCTTTTGACTGTGCTTTCATTCGTTCCCATAGGCGAGGGGCTTCCATGGGATCGTATCCGGCAGCAGCACTGAGTCTGAGGCCCATTTTGTCGGACTCGGATTCGTGAATTCTGGAATACGGCAATAGGAGGCCAACTTGTCCACCCAAGCCGAGGGCCGCCATGAGGTATTGGTCGTATTTGCCGCCTTTGTATTCGGCTTCTTTGATGGCGACTTGGCCGAGGGCCATGCCGATCTGGAGCCCTTTAGCTTGAGTCATGCGTTCGTTGGCATGTTCTAATAAAGCGTGAGCAACTTCGTGGCCCATCACAGCAGCAACAGCGGCTTCGGTTTTGGCGACTTTCAACATGCCGCTGTAGATGGCCATCTTCCCCCCTGGCATGCAGTAGGCATTAACGGTTTTGTCGTCGTCAATGAGTTTGACTTCCCATTTGAACCCTCGGCAGTATTCCCCATACATTTTCTCAGCTCGATCGGTGATGCGTTTGGTGACCCGATTAACGATCTTGAGTTGTCGAGTGTTTTGACTGATTTTTGCTTCTTTGAGTTGAGTCTTGTAGGCTTGTTCGGCTTGGAGTCGAAGATCACGAGTGGGTATCAGTTGAAGAACACTTCGGCCTTCGGCATTCTTCTGACACCCACCTAATGGAAGGACTAGGAGGACAGTGATAAAGATGAGGCCACAGTTCTTGGTGAGGAATTGGTAGGCGTTAGACATAATGGGTACTTTTAGGTAGAGGCGATGATATCGGAAAGCTATTAGGGCTTGCATCATAAATAAAAATGAAAAAGATCAGCTCTTTTTTGGATTGGAAAATTTAAGAGAGCTTCCAGCGGAACGTGTAATTTCCTGAGCCAGTTTTGAAAACGCTCTTGCCCTCTTTGGATTCAAGCCATTCAACCCCTTCGGCGCTTTTGGCTTGAACGCTTCCCTCGCTAATAGCATCGGCATCTTCCCATGGGATCTCGACAAGACTGGTGCTATTCCCAGGGACGGTGACTTTTAATTGGACGGTCTGGCCTTCGACAAGCCAGTGAGAACTCACCAGCCCCCTATCGGTTTCAATGGAGGCCCTGGCCCAGCTTAGGTCTTTGGGGATGTGAGGTTTGAACAGAGTGTTCTCAAAGCCAGGTGCTTGTGGATCGCTTTGAATTCCTGCTAATCCTGAGTAGAACCATTCATCGATGGCTGCTGAGAGAGGGGCGTGATTGAGTGAGCCTCTTTCGCCATTCCATTGTTCACAGGCGGTGGTGCGACCGAGCCTGAGCATGAAGCCCCAACTGGGATAATCCGTAGCGGTCGCCATTTTGTAGATCAAGTCGTGTCGATCTAAATTAGCGAGGGCGTGGATGGCAAATTTGGTTCCTGCGTAACCCGTGGTGAGATGTCTTTGTTTGTCTTCAATACACCTGAGATAGTAGGCAGAAACACTCTCGTGATTTTCTTCGGTGGTTAGGCCGAAAGTCAGTGGCCAAGCTTGGGCGCTTTGAACCCCTGTGTCGTAATAGCCCATAGCTGGCTCATAAAACCGATCGTTGAAGGCTTGTTTGATATTGGAAGCTAAGCTGTGGTACGCTTTGGCGTCGTCTGTTTTGCCGAGGGTTTGTGCGACCTTGGCCATGGTGGTGACATCGGCGTAATAAAAGGCTGTGCTGATGCTGAGTGGCATGGCAGACCGGGTGGCTGCTCCTTCGGCCGTAGCTAGGTGATCACCCCACTGAGAGCGTTGTAAAAAACCGCGTTCAGATTCTTTGGGGAAACGCTTTTCTTTGTCATAGGGGTCAAACAGTGGGTTGAGTATGTCACTCATTGGCACCTGCCCAATTTCTTTGATGCCAACTTTTTGAAGATAATCTAAATACTTTTTCAGGCTATCGTAATTTTCTTCGAGAATCCTGATATTGCCACAATGTTGATAGACCCACCAAGGCACCAAGACAAAGGCTGCGCTCCAGACGATGTCTTCTTCAATACCAGCTCTCGGTGTGATACTACTGACGACACCTGTTTCATCTTGTTGATCTCGATAGTCACCAATCCATTTTTCAAATAGTTTGGCTCCCGAGCAGTTGTAGAGCAGCTCTTGGGCGACCGCCCAAGCATCAGCTCCCCATCCCAATCTCTCGGGGCGTTGGGTGTCATCAGTGGGAACGCCCATTTGAATATTACAAAGTTGGGACTGGAGGGTGCAACGATGTATTTTGTTGATCAAAGCATGGTCACATTCAAAGGAACCGCTATTCTTAACACTATTTCTAACAAAGCAGGCTTCGATGTCTCCGTCGTTGGGTTGTTGCCTCAAACCTTGTATTTCTGCAAACTGGAAACCGTGAAAAGTAAATCTTGGTTCAAAGTTTTCTTCAGCTTCTCCTGAACAGATGTACTCGTCACATTGTAGAGCAGCATTATTACTGGCGGCATTCAGCTCTAAGTTTTCGTGGATGGCTTCTCCATAGTGTATTTTGACCACATCTCCTTTTTGACTGTTTCTGATTTTGAGTTTCAGCCACCCGGTCATGTTCACTCCGGTATCGACAACATAGACACTCTTTCTAGGCTCGTGAATAGCGAGGGATTCGATGGTGTCGGTACAGCGCTCTTGTTCGTGATTGAGAGCTTTCAGTTTTCCACCAGGTTCGCTGACTTCATTGACGCTGGACCAATTTTTGTCATCAAAATTGGGAGAGTCCCAATGTTTTTGTTGGAGTCGAGCATCAACGTGTTCGCCATCGTAGATGTTGTTGAAGGTGATCTCGGACCAGTCTCCTTTCCAACTCTCATCACTGATGATGGTTTCGTGGGAGCCGTCGTCGTAGTCAATTT
>Ga0233432_10000935_pt1 | contig 28219 bp, 42 predicted proteins | sample SI_122_August201_6_FD_179870 | JGI IMG/M metagenome (GOLD analysis project Ga0233432, IMG submission 179870) | Seawater microbial communities from Saanich Inlet, British Columbia, Canada - SI_122_August2016_10_MG | ecosystem: Environmental > Aquatic > Marine > Inlet | place: Canada: British... | reverse complement strand
TGATAAGTGGCATAAAATATCGTGCATTATCCATTCTTTTAAAAACAATATTACCGCAATTTTCTGGAGTTTTAATATAGTACACACCAGAAAAAAGAGCATTATCATGCGTATGCAAATCAATATATGTGTTAGGCGGATTAATATTGATCCACGTATTGTAAAGTTGTACTGGAGGAAGCTGCAGTTGTGCACAAACTTCATCCATAGCTTCACAAATATTTTTCATTAGATTTTCATAATGAAATGGAGGTGAAATGATGTCACTACTTTGCCATCCATCCTCAGCCGGTTTTCTAACACCGTTACTATCTAATGCTTTTAACTCATATGCATACTTAGCAATATTATCATTTTCAATATCATCTAGTTCGGTATTGAAACAATCATTAGGAAATAGATTAAATCTAGCGAATTTATTTTTCACTTTCATCTTCCTTATCGGTTAAGATTGCATAATCATTTTCAATTGCATCTCTGATAATTTCATGTAAAACATCACCTGCCCATAATTGTAAATCAACATCCTCAACCGTTAAATCCTCATCCGGAGAAGATTCAATAAGAAAATTAAAGGTCGTTCTGCCATCGTCCGGACCATCAATACTAATTGCCCCATATTGAATTGTAGTTTCTGAATAAGGTCCTTCAAGGAATCTTACTTTCCAATGTTGATCACCATCATCACCAGGTATTAGTGAATAGGTTTTATTTTCACTATGCTTCATCTACCAATGCGTCCATGTCAATTTCTGATTTATAACCAATCGTATATGCTCTTTTAATATAATCTTTGAAGTCTGTTTTTTCAAAAACTGGATTCCAAAATTCAGATTCAAGTGTACCTGCTTCACGCGTTTTACCAGTCAGTACTTCTCCAGTTGATGGATCCATTGCTTCATACCAACCATTGCTAGGCTTTCGTGCATAACCACCAATCATAGCAACATCTAAAAGACCAGAGTATTTTTCAACCCCACCTTCCCAGGATACTGTAATAGGAATTTTAGATTTTTCTTTTACATACCGAGATTTTTCAACATTGATTACAAAATCATAACCCGTGACTTCTGTGCCCTTTTTGTTTTGTCTCCGACCTAGAATCCAAATTTGATCGGCAGAATAATAAATGCCAGTACCACCAGATACAATAGCCTTAGGGAACAATCCAATCTCTTGGTAGGTATGGTTAACTGCAAGTAATGGAATATCCTTCATGGCAAGATAAGGTGTTGTCATACGGAAAAGGCCTTTCAAAGCCTTTGCACGAGACATATCTGCCACTGATTTTTCATTAATCGCATCTTCCATTTCTTTCTTAGAAGCAAGATTACCAATAGAATCAATGACAATGATAACTTTGTCTTTACGATCCAAGCCTTCCAATTGACCAATAAGATCAAATTTAAGTTCTTCCACATTTGTAATTGGAGTATGTAATACACGAGATGTATCTACTTCAAATTGTTCAAAGTATGCTTGTGGAGAACCAAACTCTGAATCATAAAAAAGCATTACTGAATCTTTATATTTTTTCATATACGCACTTGCCATTAGTAGGGCAAATGATGTTTTAAAGTGTTTTGATGGGCCCGCCAGGACCGTAAGCCCTGGCGCTAAACCACCGTCAGTAGAACCAGATAGTGCTACGTTAACCATAGGCACATCAGTTGCAACCATGTCTTTTTCATTAAAAAATTTAGACTCAGAAAGAATTTCTGTAGCTTTTAATTTTGAATTCTTCTTGAGTTTGTCCATAATTGACATGTTAATCTTTTCTCCTTAAATCATATATTCGTTGTTCTTCAGGGCTAGTGGCATAAGTATTATATGCCATATCCGTCTCAAGTTGCTTAATTCTATTTTTCAATTGTTCAATTTCACTAGTTAACCGCATATTATTATATTCAGCATTGACACCAAGAACCTGTTCTTGTTTAAATTTTTCTTTTATCCAATCTTGAGTCTGTGGCATTGTTAGCTTCCTTTTCTGCTACTCTTTTACGCAAATCACTAGAACTAAACCTGTGTTCACGTTTATTAAAGTACAATTGAATACCGCGTTTACGGCATTCATCCTTACCGGTGAAGTCTTTATCTCTATATTCCTCACCTAGTATTCTAATATTGATAGGATACATATTCAATATATCTAATAGATCACTCTCAGTACAATATGGAATAATCTCATCAACAAAACTTACTGCTGATAATTGAGCATGTCTTTCAACCAATGTTTGTACTGGAGAGTTTTTTTCTGGTCTATCCATACTTGGGTCAACTTGAAGAGCACAAATAAGATGATCGCATTGTGCTTTTGCTTCTCTCAACATTGCAATGTGACCTGCATGTAAAAGATCAAATGTTGATGCAGTAAGAGCTACAATCATCAGTTTACTCCATAATATGATTTATACCATTCGACAAATTTTTCCACACCTAATTCAATAGGTGTTTCAGCCTTGTATCCTAAAGCCTGTAATTTTGTGGTATCAGACCATGTTGCATGAGTATCTGCAGGATGTTTTGGAACAAGATTTTTCTTTGCCGTACGACCAAGTTGTTTTTCAATGTTCTTTACAAAGTCCATAAGTTGGACTTGTTTCCCATTGCCAATATTATATATTTCTTTTGCAAAGGTATCTTTCAAACTTTTTTCTATAATAATACAAATTCCTTGGACAATATCATCGACATATGTAAAGTCACGAATCATGTCACCATAGTTAAATAGATCAATTTCCTTATCGGCAATAATCTTGCGAGTAAAATCAAAAAGTGCCATATCAGGACGACCCCACGGACCATAGACTGTAAAGAATCTAAGACCTACTGTTGTAGGAATAGTTGAGGCCATGAATTGGGATTCATTTGTTGCCTTGGTATAACCATAGGGATTTAATTGATATCCTAATTTTTCACTTTCATTCCATGGCAATAGATTACCAGCCATTACACAAGAAGTTGATGCATATACTACTTTTTTAACATCATTGGCCCAACAAGCTTCAATAAGATTATGAGTACCAACAATGTTATTTTGAATATAGTTATTTGGTTCAACCATAGAATGGCGAACCCCGGCATAGGCTGCTAGATGCATTACAATATCTGGTCTTTTATATTTAATCCAGTCATTCATAAATTCTGCATCTATTAGATCACCTTTCTCAACTACAATGCCACAATTATCAATCAGTTTTGATGCTCGTGCTTTTTTTAGTTGTGGGTCATAATAATCATTATAATTATCAAACCCAATAACATGATGTCCAGCGGCATGTAGTTTTTGTGCTAGATGAAAACCAATAAAACCTGCTAGGCCAGTAATTGCAATTTTAGCCATATATTTCTCCTTATGTGTATATTATAACACATACCTAATCAAATGTAAACAACATTCTGTTCTTTTTCACGGTCATCTAATTCATAGGCAGAACGATAGATATTATTTTCTTCGATGACAGCATTGAGTACTGTAAGTTGACCTTCGGCAAAATGTGCAAAGGCTTTTGTGTCTTTAGGGAAACACGCACCACCATATCCTTTACGGCCGTCCGGACCAGGCACTTGCATATGGCTATGACCAATTCTAGCATCAGAACCAATTGCATTAGCAACGACATTATATTTAGCATGATAATTATCACAAAGATCCTGAAACTGATTCATCCATAAAACCTTGGTAGCAAGGAATGAATTAATTCCATATTTCACAAATGATGCTTCTAGTGCAGTCATATGGAATGCATTACATGGTTTACATCGAGAGTGTTCTTTATAAATTTCTTCCAGTTTGGCGGTAGCACCTTTTTCACCACCAAATACATGCATCGGTGGATTAATAAAATCATCCAGTGCATTCTTTTCTGTAAGAAATTCTGGGTTATAAATTACCTGTGGATTAGATTCAGATAATTTTGCAACAACACTTGGAATGACAGTTGATTTAATTACAATCAAACCCGTAGTAATTGCAGTTAAATCATTTACGGTTTTTTCTACAATGGATGAGTTAATAGAACCATCTTTATCCATAGGTGTAGGGACACAAACAAATGCAACATCAACTCGTGTACCTCGTAGATCATTTAAGCTGTTGCCATAGAGTGCTGGATCAATAAGTGTTTGTTTCACCCACTGAGTTTGAAATCCATATTCAACGGCCTTACCAACATATCCGTGACCGATAATAGCAATATTTTTCATCTTGTTTCCTTATATACAATTTCTTTTGGACCAGAAGAAGTAAACTCCATGCGAGAAGCACTTCCCACATATACCTTACCATTCCAGTTCATATTGATTTTATTACCTGCAATTGCAACTACCAATTTGTTTCCTTTTCTATATTCCAGGATATAAGCAGTTTGTGTTTGATCAGTATCAGTGCAGGTGATACTACAATTATCATCATATTTTACTGGCATTTTTTACCTCACACAGTATATAGTAATGCATCAACTATAAAATTCATCAAATAGTTCGATTACTTTTTGAACATCGGTTTCATTAATTTCAAAGATTTTATGAGCTTTTCTGTTACCAGTTTCACTTACATCATCATAGCCAGATTCTTTAAGAATTAATACTAAAGCATCTGCAGATTCTTCTAAATTTACTCCTTTCGCATCCCAAATGGAAAAATTGACTTGTGTTACCTGATCTGATATTGCATCCACATAAAACCGCATTTCCATAGAATTTCTGGTCTGGCCTTGAATATAAGTGTTACCAGATTTAACAGAGAGAACATTAATTCGACCTTTTAATTTAGAATAATTTTCAATATACCATTGTGGTAATTCTTGAAAATTATCATATTGGCCATCCTTATAGTCTTTAAATAAAGTTGAAAAACGTGACATAATAAAACACTCCTTATAGTGACCTGATGCGCGATTATCTGATGGATTATTTGCTTCAATTAAAAATGTCTCTAGCAAAAATGACTGCCAATCCTTTTTATTTTCAAATAATTCTAAATTTCTTGCAATGATATAAAGATTATTGATATCATAACCCTTAGGTTTTACATGAGCTGAACCACGATTGTCATTACCTTTGCCAATATATAGCCACTCATTTGTTTCTGGGTTTTTATAACCGTAAACATATTGGCCTAGACTTGACCAAAAATCCTTATTACCAAATTCAGCCATGAATTATCTCCTACCGATTATAAACATAAACGTCGGCAGTAACTGCATACTTCATAGGGAGAAACATATCATATCTCCAACTGTTACCAAAATCTCTAAGTGAGTGTACTGCACGAGGTCCACGAGCCTGAAGTTTAATATAACGTTTTTTCACAGATGTTTTATTTGCTTCAGATATTTGTTTACGAAGGGTTTCAACTGTATCACCAACCGGTGATCCGTTTTCCATATTTACAGTGAATTTGTAATGTTTGGTGCGATTCATAATATATCTCCTCTTTTGATTTTATAATATATTATAAACCATTTTTAGGTAAAAGTAAAGTGTTTTTTTTAAATTATTTTAAATTTTTTACATATTTTTATAGACGTACTCGAGAGCTCTATCTGCTTCTTTATCGAGTGGTCTGTTTTTATACCAATTACCAGTTTCCATATCCAGTGCTTGACACAATTTTGCAATCTCATTGGCTGTAATTGGATATTTTTGTTTTACTGCATTACCGGCAATGGCAACCATTATTTGGTACATTTTGTGGTACCATCCGGTATTTGAAATGAGGCGGTATTCTGCTTCGAGTTTACGAGGGAAGAAGGGACAATCGCGATAGGACGACCACACCACATTAGTGTTATCCATTCCTCCTTTTCTGTGTTCGATGATTTGTTTTTGGAGTTCTTCCGGGAGTCTGTCGAAGAAGTTATTGAGGTTGGCTTTTTCGGCATAGGGATGTTTCCTCATAAGATCATCAGGGTTAATTGAACTCCCATCATGACTGAAAATAAAGTTGAAAGCGCCAGAATATTTTGCAGGGATATAGTACATGCGTGATAGGTCTTTAGTTTGAGCATCACCGAGCTCTCCAAGTTCTCTGTTAAGAGCAAACCAGAAGTGTCTAATTTCTTCTTGTCCAATTGATCTTCGCAAAGGGAACACCATTCTGAACTTAGGCGTATCCACTGTACTGCTTGCAGTGCTGTAACAAATGAACCTATAATTAGAAAAACGATCACATAAATCAGCATTCAAGTCTCCTGTTGTTTCATATTCATCTACATCAACACAACACCAACCGGACCATTCTATGACATTTGTGTTTGCCCTAGTGGTATCCGGTCGGTATGTCGCAGGAGATATAAGTACTGCATCTTTCTTATTAGCCTTAGGTTCTTCGGAAAGCTTATATAAGAATTTTTCAAACGAGTCGAAGTCGGATAACTCAAGTCGTTTATGTGTTTTATTGTCAAACAGACTATTAAATATTGTTAATTTGATCATAGGTATATTATAATACAAATCACTGGAAAAATAAACAGTTTTTTGTTTTTTCTTTGTATTTTATTATAGATTTATTTAGCGCAGATTCTAAACTAATACCGTATTGCTTTTTTGAAGTTACATTGTAACATGATTGTGCAATTTGTTTTCTTTCGGCTAATGTAAGATTAGAAAATTCCTTTACCTTATCTATAAAATCTGCTTTATTTTTATAGATGTGTACATATTTTTGGTATTCTGGTTCCAACATTTCTTTTGCAGGATGCCAATCCTTATAACCTTTCACAATGATAGGAACTCCTCGTGAAAGAGATTCCAATGAAGTAATGGTAAAGGTATCATATGATGCAAGTCCAACAAAGCAACAACTTGCGGTTTTGATTTTTTCCATAATATCTTTGTGATCTACATCCAAAAATATTTTTCGGTCTCCTTCACCATATTTTTCAAATGCTTTTTTCACATATGCATCTTTTAGTTTATCTTTTGCCATAAACCCAAGTGTAGTATATACCTCGGATTTTATTTCGGTTTCACTTAGCATATCGTGAATTAAAAATGTTTGTTTTTCCTTATGTGCCGCCGAAACGTGTCTCACAACACCATCGGATTCTTGTACATCTTCTAAGGAACTATATGATGAAAAAACAACTGAATCGGCATCAATATCATTTTTAAATGTCCAGCCTTTTCTTCTTCTTTCATAATATTTTTTAAATCTTTTTGAATGATAATCGGATACTGCAATAATATTATTGCATTCAATAAAACTACCTAATTCATTTGCACTTACAACATCTGTAAAGAAACCAGGTATTGCATGTGACATATAAACAACTGGAGAATCCATTTTTTGTAATTCACCATAAAGTTTTTTCTGAAAATATGCATTAGATAAAATCACATCTGGTTTAAATTTAATCATCCTAATTAGTATGTCTTTTAGGATTTCATTTTTATTTTTTTGTTTTCTTAAATATGATTTTATACCTTCATCTGGGACATGATCTTTAAAATAGTGAATGCCGGCTAGATGCTCATGCAAATTACCAAACGGTATATAAACTTCTACCGTATGGCCCATTTCTCTTAAAACATCAATTTGTTTTAGTAATGCCTCATCAACACCACTTACACGTTTTTCATATTGGAAAAAAGTGTGAAATGAGTAAGGTATAATAAAAACATTCATTCATCCATCCAACGGAGTAGTGAGTTACGATTTTTATCTAGTGCTGGATACCAAATTGATTTTGTGCGATCTGTAATATTATTCTGACCAATTGCAGCTGCAAAGTCTCTTACATCTTGTTGTGTTTTAAACCGCACAATAATTTTAATATCTTCTTTCTGTTGTTGTTCAAAAGCTGGCATGTCATCCCAATCATAAGGTGTTCTTTCATCCTCATCACCGGATAGGATAAAAAGATTATTTGATACATTATCTACATTGTTTTTATTAGTCGCCATAGTTTTCATCTCCTTCACCATCACCTTCGTCTGGCGAAATTTCTCCTAATTTCATTCCGTATTCATTAACACCACGTTTAATATTTAGACCTGATTTCTTTGTCGGTTTTTGAATAAAAACTGAATAGTCCACGTCATGATGCCAACGGCCCCATTTAAAGGCTAGTTTAACAACATCTGGGTGTTGTGATACCAATGAATCTGCAAATTCTTTACGATTATCAAAGCTAGATCCATCTCTGTGTCTACGGTCGCCAACTTGATCAATGTTGTAAACTTCTTCGGTATTACCACCTTTCATTGTCATTGTGGCCGCTTTACCGACTAGGAAGTTATTAAATAACATTGTGCAGTTATCACCATCTTTTAGAACACGTAGCGATAAATCTGTATCTTCATTATATCTACCACGCCAGCGGTACTGTAGTGAATTATCAATAAGAATACAAGAGTAGATTCTAGTGTTAGTGTAATATGGTGGCCGTTTTGTCATTGCAGGACAAAAGAATGCATAATTCATACCGGCAAGTCTTACATTTTCATATCTGTTAACAAAGTCCTCAATGATACGAAAACCAGAACCAGTATTCATTCTGATCTTTTTGTTTTGATGCAGTCTGTAAATGTGTCGCATGTTATCATCTAGAATCCAATGTCGATCGTGACCCTCTGATTTAGAATGTTCCCAAACAAAATTACGGACTGGAATTGACCCACCAATCAAACCAGTTTTTTCATCTGGTATTGCGTATAATGGATTATCACGAAAACCAGTTGGAAGTGTCAGAATTTTTTCCTTAGGGACATTTTCTGCATACTTATCATATTCTGATTCTTCAATTACAATTCTGTATGGCAGACCTAAGTCTTCCATGGTACGTTGTGTCATACGACTATCCCATCTACCCTTGGAAATAATATATATTGGATATTGTGGATAAAGCATAATATATTCTCCGATTCAATTTAGTATATTATATCACATTCTATTGTATTTGTAAAACACTTTTTAAAGCTGGTTCTGAATAATTTGGACCTTTCAAAACCTTACCATCTTCACGATAGATAGGTTTACCATCCTCACCCAATTTTGACATATTGGATCTTTGGACTTCTGCAAAACATTTATCCAAGTCAACACCAAAAGCATGTCCAGCACCATATGTCACATAAAGAATATCTGCAAGTGCATCTGCCACACCTACGATATCTTTTTGTTCACATGCATCCCAAAATTCATTTAATTCTTCGCCAATCAATTCAATACGAAGTGCAACTGTATCAGCATCTGGAAATTCAGGTTTAGTTTTGACCTCCTGGCCAAATGTTTCCATAAATGTTCCAACGTCCTTAAAATTAGTCATTAGTGATTTCTCTTTCCATCAAATACACAAACAAAATAACATCCACGTGGTCCAGCATGAACACGATGGAACCAACCATCTTGAATTAGAATAACATCTCCACTTTTTACTGAAGTGTCATGATGCTGACCATTTGTATCAATTAGTTCCATTTTACCAGAACCCTTTATAAAATAATATACTTCCTCTTGGCCAGGATGTGCGTGACCTCGAGTACTCATTTTAGGTTTTAGATCTGTACTACTTAGTACCAAATTATTGAGTAGTTTATTGTCCTTTAGCAAATAGGTTTCATTATCCTTTACAACCTCTCCGCCAACATCATTGATATTTAATTTCACGAGAAAAAATCCTCCAAGGTTTGTTGTTCTTCTGTCGACCATCCAATGGCATCCAGAATAAGTCTAAGGGGGTCCACAAAAGTTTTTTCAAATTGTAGATCATAATCTATATAGCGGTTTAATTTGAACTCTTCTGGCAATTGATCAGGAAATGCAATAACGTTTTCCTTGATTGTATTTGGTAATTTTAAATAAGTAAAGAATATTCTTGATCCATTTACTATAGGTTCATACTTCTTGGTGAGTTTAGAGTCCTTAAGTTGCTTATTGTAGAGCAAGGAGCCACGCACGTGAATTGGTGAACCTTTTTTGTATATAAGTTTCCTATCGTGCCAGTCAGTAATATTCGAGACAGAACGCGGAAACGCAACTTGTTCCGGCGAAAGATTTTTGAATTCGTTTTTGAAATTTTGTATAAATTTTTGCGTATCTGCTTCACTGCCAGATATGATGACATTAAAAATGTCTTTGAATTTATCACGACACACTTCTGGCGTAGAGCTTTTGATGGCTTCAATTCCCATGATCTTAAGTTTTGGTTCATCATACTGTACACCCTCACTGTTATGAACATTCAAAATATATCTTTTCTTTGCAGTCCAGATTCCACGATCTGCAATTACTTCACGTGACATTTCCATTCTTGGTTTATAACAACTCATTTTTTGGTAAAAATCATCATACGCTTTTGTAAGAGCAGGTTCAAAGTGTTCCTTACAAATTTTATCAAGAAATTTAACTGGATCCTTTGGGTTCAATTGTTTTATCATAGGACCAAAGTTAACATAAAGTGAATCTGTATCAATTGCAATGACATAATCTTTTTCGGTTTTCATTACCTTATTCATTGCTTCATTCATTGCGCGTTCTGCCCATTGGATAACGAGCTGACCAGTAGTGGTTACTGCCTCTGCCACACGGATATCAAAATATCTGAAGTGTTGATTACCTAGAGCACCATACAAAGAGTTCATCAAAATTTTAATGGCCATTTGTTGGTTATGCAATCTGTTAATTTCTTTTTCTAGATCATATGTTTTACCCTTTTGGTATGCCTGTTCTGCAGCAAGCATCATATTTTTAACACTACGGCGTTCATCATAATAATCTGTAATAATTGTTGGGACAACACCATCAAAATCCTTACGGTATGTAGAGCCATTTGCAGCAACCGTAACATTTTTTTGTCTAACGACAGGGTGTAATGGATCAGATTCAGAACCATAATAATTAAGAAAATGGTCAATACCACCATGAACTTGATCGTTAGGATTTTTAAGCAAAGTTTCTGGCGACATATTCCACTGGACAATAATATTAGGATATAGTGAATTCAAATCAAAAGACACAACCCAATCATGCATACCAACGGCCACATCCTTAACGTAACCACCAACAAATTCAGTTTTAGATTTATGACCTAATTCAATGTGTGGCACTTCTTTTTTGGACATCAGTTTACGATAAATGATGGATTCCCATATTGCAACAGTACCAAATACATCTTGATAATTTACACCACCCTTATATGCCACGGTCATGGCAAGAGTGATAAGACCCATCTTATCCTCAAGGCGATCAACCAATTGTACATCTTTCATATTATAGTCGATGTATTTTTGGAAATTATCTTTATACAGATTTTTAAGAGAACCAGATTCCTCAAATGAAAGTTTTTTATCACCAAGGACAACATATGCAATATGATTGAGACGATATGATTCTTGTGTACCATATGCATATCCAAATTTTTGAAATAATTCCAAATAATCTAGGATTTGTACACCACGTAGTTCAAATGTTGTTTCTTGTTTATTTCTTTTGATAACCTTACGGTGTTCAATTAAACCCCAAGGAGAGAACTTTTTCATTTGTTCTAGTCCTAGGATTTTTGCAGTACGGTTTACAAGATACGGAATATCAAAGAACCTGACATTCCAACCGGTAATAACATCTGGGCATTTTTCCTGGGATGAATAGAAATCTAGAAATTTAAGTAGCAGATCTGGTTCATCACGACATTGGATATATCGTACCGGTTTGATAAGTGCGGCCTCTACATCATAGTTACCATAACCCCAGACCCAATAAATGCCATCGATATTATTTTTTAAAGTGATTGCAAGGATTTTTTGATCTGCAATATCAGGATGTGGAAATCCATCTTCATATTCTGTTTCAATGTCAATAGTAGAAACGTTGATTTTATCACGATCAAATTCTATGTCACGTGGAAACTTTTCTCGCACATATTGGTGTAAATAATTTGTTGTACCATAAATCTTAAATCCACCAACATCATTATATTGATCCAGCCAGTTACGAGCTTCTCTCATATTTTCAAATGAGACAGAGCCAATCTGAGCACCATCTAGACCACGCCATCCAGTTTCCGTTTTTGACGGAACAAAAAATGTTGGTGAAAAATTTTCTTTTTTAATTACTCTATTGCCGGAGTTATCATAACCACGGTAGAGCATGCTGTTGCCATATCTGGCAACCGAAGTATAAAACGACATTCAATCTCCTAATCACAAGTATATTATAAACAATTTAGGAGCGTTTGTAAAGTGTTTTTTATACAGGAATCTCACTTAATGTAATATTACGCATTCTTTGAACTAGTCGTTCTGCTCTATTTGTGACCTGGCGATACCAACGAGAATCAACCATCTCATCTGCTGCCGCTTCCCAATCACGAGCATCAACACCACGCTTCATTCCCTTAAACTGAGACAAGCGAGGTCTGCCCATATTAAACATCATATTTGCTATAATGAGTTGGGCCTCGCCCGGCAGATCATCGAAGTCCTCGTATAATTGTCTACAGTCATCGATAACAATTTCAACGTCTTTATCGAAACACTCGTTGACTCTGTCCTCGCTGACAGCTGTGCCGACTGGTTCTCCAGACTCTGGATCGTCATCCCTAACCAAATGGCCAATGCCAAAAGTAGGAAGGCCGAGGTGATCAAGATAAATTTCATATTTTACTCCCTCGTCAGCCGCAATTTCTTCTCTTAGTTGTTCTAAATTCATGTGTTTTCCTTTATAAATGAATCTGGTAAATCACGTAGTGGCATTTCACAATCACATTGTGTGCACACATCATTTACACATTCTTTGCAATCAGTAGTAAGACAATGACATCTGTGTCCACATTTTTTACAATGTCTTTCTGATCCTTGCATTAAAACCTCCGTAAAAAAGGAGCAAGCTACCCTGCTCCTTTTATATATTACCTTAGTTTTTTCCACTCATCGTCAGTGTACGGCCACATTAGCAATACCTATCAAATCTATTGATATCAGCATTAATCTGACGTTCAATTTCTGCAATAGACTCTGCTGTGCAACCTGCTTTTTTAAATAGGAATTTCCAAATAGAAGTCATTATTTCCATCCCTGTACAGTCTGTCGATTTAATTCAGCGGTTAAGCTTTCGACAGTGTGTCCTGGATACTCGTGTAACAACTTCTCTGCAATCATGCGATTTGCTTCGATTTGTCTTGAGATCATAATGGCTGCGCCAATACGTCCAAAGATTCCGAAAATTCCCTCTAAAAAATTAAGACCGAGAGAAAAGCCCTTTACTGCCAGTGTTGTCATTAGTTTTCCCCTTATGACTATTAATTGAGATCATTTGGGGACGCTTCTCTTCGGGAAGGATTACCTCCAGTCCAACGGACAATATTCCATCCTTTAGTTCTGCTCCAACGACTTCCGTATATTCGGAAAGCCGAAATGACTTTTTGAATTTACGAGCTGAAATACCCTTATGAATATACTTCTCTTGTTCTCTTCGCTTTTCACGAGATCCCTCGATAGTAAGAATATGGTCTTTCACTTCGATTGTAATATCACCTTCGCCGAATCCAGCGACTGCTAGCTCAATAACGTATTGCATGTCTTCTTCTTTTACCACATTATGTGGCGGATAAGAATCTTGTGAAGACCTGTTTACGTTCTCAAGTTCATTGAAAATGTGATCGAATCCAAGAAATACATTTCTTGGGAATGCAAATGTTCCAGTCATGTTTACCTCCTATGACTAGCAAGGTTAAATTGAGATCCGCACCTGCGGCATCTCTAATCTATATAATAACTTTTTTTAGACTTTAAACCCCATAAACAATAAATTTTTTATGGTATCATAAGTTTCCAAAAATTCAATTTGCAGATTTACTCTGCACTGATCTGTATCATTATTCACATTATGTGGTCTACATACGTCTAATAATATCACATCAGTTGTATTACCATCCTCTGTTTGACAGGGAGGATAATTTTCTACTGGCCATATAGGATGAATAATAGCACATTTTCTAATATTAGAGCTATCATCATCCTTATGCCAACCAATTTCAAAGCCAGGTTCAGAAAGCATAATGCCTGTTCTACTAAATCCTTTATAAGGATAGTCTGCTAACCAAGCTCTTTCTCTACCACCACTTTTATCAGTTCTTATTTTATATTGTTCCATTGTCCATGCATACATCTCATCCATCTCTTCTTGAGATAAGAATGATTCTATTTTAGTATATGCACTCATTTATTTCCAATATTATATTTTGGACATAGTTCCCAATTATTCTTTTCCTTAAAAGGAATAATTTTAATCTGTCTCATTGGAGCAAGAGGTTCAACTTGAGCAGTGTTATCAATACTAATCAATCCCCAATCACTCATTAACTGCGCAATAGTATTTCTACGTGCAATATCATTTTCTTCAAGGTTAGACTTTTTTCCGTCCAACAAAAACAACTCCTTGAAATGAACGATAAAATATCTACCTTGCTTATGTAATATATGGCAAGATTGAAATAATTTATTATCCTTACGAGATGCAACACCAATACGCGTCAAAGTTTCACGAACCTTTAAAAAGTCATCTGGTTCGTTTAGTGAAATTTCCAACATAGATGCTGGAGTCCATTCAACAATTTTATTTTCTTCCACCTTTAAACACCTTCTTTTTTATCATTGTTATTTGTTCAGGTGTGAGAAGGGTCAAGGCTTGGCGGGCTTTTTCATTGCTGTAGCCATAATATTCCTTAACAACTTCCACGTCACTTACGGTTTCGGGTTTCATCCATTTAGAAAACCTTTTCCGCTTTCGAATTATATTTATAAGAAAGTCAAATTGTAGCCGATTATCCAAATGATGATTACGGTTCATTTCATTTGCAAAGAGAACTGTATCATTAAAATATGATAAACCTCTATTAATCATAAATGAACTGTAACCTTTTTCTGCAATATCATCAACCATAATATCCTTTTTGGTATCATTTATTGCATTAAGATATTCAAATGGATTCATTTTTTATCCTCTCTGTACGTATCGAAGAAAAGAATATACTAAAATGCCAACCATAATAACACTGCCAAGATTATTCGTAATAAAGGCAGTAATCAAACCAAGCATGAAAGTTAGAAGAAGAGAGGTCATATCTCTTTTTAAATCTAAATCTGATACTTCAAAGTGAGGGTCACTTCTAAGCCATTTTTTTATTGCCATTGTTCTACACCACCAACATAGTTATCATAATCAAGTTCTTCTTCTAGATTATCTTTAGTGAAATCTGTGGTGTCAACTTTATTAAGATGAGTTTTATTCCAATAAAGTTGAGGTACAGTTTTATGCCCACGTGTTTTCAAAAATTCCTTGGCGCAGTTTTGTTCCTTAATGTTAATGACTTCAAATTTATAACCCCATTCATTGAGTTTCATTTTCATCATATCACAAAATTCACAATTTGGTTGAGTATAAAGTTGTAACCTAATTGAAACTGACATTTGCCATTACCTCGGTTAAACATGCAACCACATTTAGTTCATGATCTGCAACAAAAGCATTTTTATATTGATAATCTGCCAGAATTAGAACTAATTGTGGTATTGATTGTGGTGCAATTTTATCAGACATACGATCATATATTGCCCTAAAAATAGCAGATGCATCGGTATCAATATTATTGACAACCCATGAACGCATTTTTTTGAAGTCCTTATTCTTTAGATGATCAAAAAGGTTGTCATAATTTTTATCTGATAAATTATTAAGAATACCACTATCAATACTATTCGAGCCAATACTATATCTTTGCAATTCATTTAAAACCCTTCTCCAATCTGGAGCAAATTTCATAATTAAATCTGCAAGGATTTTTTTATCACATTCGACATTTTCTTTTTCTAGTATTGTAGACACACGTTGCATAAAATTACCTGCAAGTTGTGCCATATCTTTTTTACTTGTATTGAATTCATAGACACCACAACGAGAATGAAGTGGTTCAATGATACGATTTTTAAAATTACAAGTTAGAATAAACCTACAGTTATTTGCAAATTCTTCAATGAATCCGCGGAGAGCAGGTTGGAAGGATTGTGGATTTAGATAATCTGCCTCATCAAGAATCACTACCTTATAACCACCTTGTAGTGAAACTGTTGATGCAAATTGTTTAATCTTGGTTCTAAGAGTATCAATATTACCTTCCTCGGATCCATTGATAATAATATAGTCAAGATCAAGTTCATTACACAGTGCACGTGCAACTGTAGTCTTTCCAAGACCAGCTGTACCGGTGAACAACATATTAGGAAGTTCACCGGTTTCTACTGCCTTTTGGAAAGTTTGTTTTAAACCATCTGGTAAAATGGTATCTGCAATGGTACGTGGCCGATATTTTTCGACCCACAAAAAGTCATTTGACATTCACTGTTCCTCATAATAAAATATAATTATATCACACAATTATGCAAATGTAAATATTATTCTTCCATTGCTTTTTCTTGTTGAATATTTTCTACCACTTGGATAATTTGTACTGCATCATCTCGCAGTTTACCAAGTGTCGACATTTCTTCACCCTTTACAGCACCACGTTGTGACATTGCATCAATGACAGCAACTGATGATCTTGCTACTTGGTTTGAAAGTGTCAAGAGGTGATCGTATTTATCTGGTTCAGACATTTATTATACTCCGTACGAAGATGTTTTTTCAAGTGCAATCCAATATTTCAGATTGGATTCTTTATGCTTAAAGCATGAGATAAGTTTTGATGAAATTTCAACATCATAATCACCAGGCAAAATTTTCAAATTACCGATTCCAATGATAAAGTTGAATTTTACTCCATCTGGGAAATCACCGTCAATATCGATCGAAAATGCATTTGACGTTGAGTTACCATTATCAACTACTGATAGGTTAATAACACCATCATTACCAGTAATTAACAATTCATCATGACCAAGGGTTGAGGCCGCTCTTTTAATCTTGTTAAGCGTGTCATTGGTTAAAAGAAAATTAACCTCTGTTTCTGGCATGTTAATATCTTTTTGCGGTGTTGTAAGTGTCTCCTCAGGCGAGAAAAAATATTTTACTTTTGATCTGCCAGTTGAATCTGATACTGTTACATATTCATCACTAAATTTAAGTCTAGGTTGATCAACCAATCCTAAAACACCAATAAATTCGTTAAGGTCATAGATACCAATGTCCTGAGGAAACTCCTCACTCACTACTGCAGTAGCAAGAACATTTCTGGCCTCAGAAATTGTTTTAACTGTATTGCCTTGTCGGATCATCACATTCTGGTTAATACCAGAAAAGTTTTTTAGTACGTCTAGAGTATTTTCACTAAGTTCCATATTATTCTCCAAAAAATAAGATAGTTATATTATAATACAAGTTCGTTAACTTGTAAACCCCTTTTTATCTTGCTAAAGTTCTTTTCCTTAACAAATTCAATTTTATTATTAAATTTCCCATCCAGAATTTCACCTTTATGAGAGATGACAAAAACATTGGTATCATCACTAAGTGTATATAGTATCTTTAATAGATTTTCTACACCGTCATGATCCAAGGAAGAGTCAAATGTTTCATCTAAAATAAGCAAATTTGTTGCAACGGAGTTTTTCATTTTGGCTACTTGTCTCCAAGTAAAGAGAAGAGCCAAATCAATTCTTTGTTTTTCACCTTCACTAAAAGAATCGTATGTAAATTCATCCCTATGACGTGAACGAATTACTTCCTGAAATGATTCATCCAAATGAAAATGGACAAAGAAATCCAACACTTGCAAATATTGGTTTACAAGTTTATTCATCACTGGTAAATACTGTTTAATGATTTTAGTTTTAATACCAGTATCTTTTAACATTTCTACTATGACAAAATTATAACTATATTCTTCAGATAGTTTAAGTTTATTTTCTAACTGATCACTTCTGTCATCTTCATATTTTGTTAGATCGGAACGAGCCTCAGTTAGATCCGTACCAATCTTTTTTTCTATATGTGTCCGATAATCAGATATGGTTTCTTGCAGTTTTGAAATCTCTTTGGAATTGGAAGTGAGTTTATGTACCCGATCTCGAAGCGTTGAAAGTATGCTAGTCTGTTCACTAATCTCCGATTCCACTCCTTGGCCTTCCGTTCCGATTTCTTTAATCTCTGCCTTCCACCGATCCCTATCTGTTTGTGTCGATAGTAAAATCTCAGATTTATGGCCGTCTGAAATGGTTTGGTCGCACACGGGACACGATTCATTCTCCTCGAAAAAGGTGATCCGCTTCTCGAGGTCGCGGATAGTCGATTGCCTATCCTGACCTCTGAGGAGTAAACTCTGTTTCCTATCCGATAGCAGTTGCATCCTTTGTTCGGCTTCTGATACAGATTCATCGAGTCCGAGGCTAAGCTCACTATTCTCAGCCTGTAGTTCATCGATGATACCCTGCGATGCTTGTATCCTAGATTCATAGTCTTTTCGATTCTCTTCAGTTAGTGCTGCGATATCGCGAATATACTTCTTTTGAGATTCAATTTTAGTTTTCACAATATCTATGTTATAGTCTATCTGTTTGAGTTTATCTTTTAACTGTACATTTCGTTCCTTTAGGATTACATTCATTTTTGAAAAAACATTAATATCAAGTAAATCTTCAATGACATCTCTACGATGCCCACCTGGTAGTTGCATAAAAGGTATAAATGAGGAACTACCGAGTACAATTACCTGATGAAATGATTTATGATTTAATTTTAAAATATTTTGTTCTAATATTTTTTGGTATTCCTTGGAGTGCGATGATTGATTAATCATCGTATCATTTTTCCAAATTTCAAAAATGCCTGGTTTAATTCCACGACATACCTTAAATTGATTACCACCAATGGTAAATTCAACTTCAACCAAACAACCTTTATTATTAATAGAATTTATTAGTTGATATTTGTTAATATTTCTATGTGCCTTACCAAATAAGCCAAATGATAAAGCATCTAGCATGGTGGATTTACCAGCACCATTTTGACCAACAACAAGTGTTGATTTATTTTTATTTAAGTCAATTTCGGTAAAATTATTTCCAGATGATAGGAAATTTTTATACCTAAGAGTTTTAAAAATAATCATGCAAATTCTAGAGCCTGTGCTTCTGTCATGAGTTCACGTACCTGAATCTTAATTTTGTCTTTATTCAAATCCGTATCGACTGCTTCAATATATGAGTCAATAATTTCTTGGGTATCGTCAAAATTAATCTTCTCATCTTCAATATTTTCACCCAAAAACTCTTGGAAATTTTCCGCAATTTTAAGTTCATGGATATTTTGGTTTTGAATTCTATCAATAAACCTATCAAATGTAAATGTGTCAGATTTATTTACAACTACTACTTTAACTAATTTACCATCCAGTTCGGTAACATTATAGTTATTATAATCCATTTTTTCATCATTGTAAACAATTTTTTGAAATAAAGTATGTGGATTACGAATCTTTTCTACTTCGCGAGTCTCGGTATCAATAACGTGAAAATATTTTGGATCATGTGCATCTGACCAAAAGAATTCCATTTGACTACCAAGGTACCAAATATTATCCTGTCGTGATGCACAATGGAAATGTCCAGTAAGAACCAATTCAAATTTCTTAAATACATCTGCAGACATACCGTGTGTATTTTTCACACCGCGCATCATTTCAAATCCATTTAATTCCAAATGACCACCGAGCCAATCTGCCTTACACTCTTTGATAAAGTTCATCGATGATTCATAGTTCTCTGAGTTAATCCATGGCAGTAATGCCATTTTCAGTGAACCATATTCCATTACACGAGGTTCCATTACAATGTGGATCTCGTTCATAAAATGCCCAAGACATTCTTTTAATGAATTTAGATTATTTGTGTTTTTATAATATGTGTCGTGATTACCTGGAATAATATCCATTTTCATACCACGATCCCGTAAAGGTTTTAGAAAGTGTTTACGATTATGATTTAATGCTTTAAAGTTAACGAATTTTCTATGGTCGTAATAATCGCCGAGGTGTAAAATTTGCTCAATCTTGTTTTCTTCACAGTAAGGAAAAAAGACTTCTGCATAAAATTTTGCCGAGTTGTCGAGAAAGATTTCGGCAGAGTTACGTATACCACAATGCGTGTCATTTAATACTGCTATTTTCATCTGGGGCTTTTCTCAATATAACATAGGTGTCGTGGATAATCCATTCTAATGAATCACCAACATTCCAACCTGTTTTTTCCATAATCTCTTCAGGGATATTAATTACTAAATTCCCATCTTCTTCTTTTACCTCACTCTTATAGAGTGCAACTGTCATTCCATAAACTCCGTTAGGTCTGAGTCAACTGAACGAGATTTTCGTTTTTGTTTTTCTTCTCTTGCAAATTCTTTAATTTCACCATCAACATTCCGTACTTTTTCAATACGGCCTTTTAATGTATCAATAAATGCTCCAACCACTTGTTGGGACATATCATCGCCGTGTTCATTGACCATAAAGCTTTCGATGCCAGATTTTGTTAAGTATTTAAGTTTAATATCTTGTTGCTTCTTCTCTTTTGCAATACGCCGTAAAAATGCGTACCAAGTAATTTGAGTAAAATAAGCAAAAGCATTTGGTTTACCTGTTCTTGTGGCAGTTTCGATATTATAGTTTTCGATTGCTTTCAAACAATTTTCAACTCCATCCATAACCATCTCTTCGCGATATGTATAGCGAATAAAATTGGATTTGTGAGACAAACCCTCAGCGATTCGTAAGAAACAGCTGGCAATATAGTCAGGTACAATGGGTAGTTGAATTTTAGTTTTCTTAGCTTCTTGTACAATAGTAACATAATCTACTACTGCCTGAGAGAACTCGGCGTTATTCACATAATGAATACTTTGTCTTTTTTGTCGAGCCATATCATCTCCTTTAATTATGTTTAATTATATACAATAATTACGCTTGTGTAAACATAAAAATTTTGATATAAAATCAAAAAATAGTTGTTTACATTTCTTCTAGATGTGATATAATAAATTAAGATATTTTTGGAGGATGGGAATCTTAAGATTCATCTAATGTTTTATATTGCCATTCATCTGTATGGCCAACAGACCACTTAGGTTCCGTTTCCACTCTATAATTTTGTGTGCACACTTTGAAATCTGGTTGTTTTAGATTTTCTGGTGTGAGACTTGCGTCTCTCCAAATAACTCTATTATTTGGTTGTGCAGCAAATTGTCCGTTATCCAATTGAATAATATTAAATGATTTATGCTCCGGATCGTGCTCACTAAAATTTATATCTATTGTAGATTTATCTGGATGTGCATTGTCAATTGTAAAAAGGTATTCACCGGAATGCATTTGTTTATCTTTACCAAAAAACTCACATTTACTTAGGAGTGGTTTTTCAATTACTGTTAGGTTATAATCAAAACAATCCCAAAGCTGCAGCACATCTAGAGGAAGGTCACCGTGAGGTCTTTTCCAAACGAAGGCCGACAAAGGAAGTTTATCATAGAGCGCGCCGTATTCTGTAAGTAATGTTTCAAAATATAATGCCTTATATTGTGTAGATTTAACAGAAATCCAAATGCCGGGAGTATATTCACCATGCCCTTTTTCTAAATCATAAAGATATTCTTTCCTTACCAATACACTTTGTGGTGGTAAAGGATGTATCAAAAAACTCAATGCAAAGTACCCTTCGGTTTAAACTGAATCACATTAACATTATCAATATCTGAATCATCTTGTAATTCATTAAATTTTTCTTTTAGAAATTCATCCATTTCTTCTTCAGATAATTCTTTTAATTTTTGCTGAATTTCTTGAAATGTAAGACCAATATTTTTAATTCTATTATATTTATCTACATCTGCTAATGCTGCAGCGTAATGTAACATTATGGTTTCAGATGGAGTTGCTTCACCAACAATGTGAATTGAATTTAATGCCATCATGTCAGTTGTATCATCAATAAATGACATCCATGGTTTTAATGTGTAATACCTTATATTTTCCTCATGATCATCTTTAACAACGATTTTCATAGCGCGACGAACGATTACGTCTGCAGTAGAATCTTCATCACCAGTAGCTACCAATTCACAAATCATTTCATCGCCATTGGTAAGTTTAAATTGTTTAAACTCACCTTTCATGATTTAATACCAAGTTCTACTGTTTTATATTCAAATTGTTCTTTTTGGTACATTTTTAATCTTTCGAAAGAGTGTAATAACGAATAATTTTTTCTACCTTGCCAACTAATATCATCCGATATATCATAGAGTGTAGTAGCACTACCGTCGTCTGATTTTCTTAAACCTCTACCAATACTTTGTAATACACGAATTTGAGATTTACTTGGAGAAGCAAAGATAATATTATGTAGGTTCTTAATATTTATCCCAGTACTAAACGTACCTAGTGAAGCCACAATGATTGCGCTTTTGCTTTTTTCCACAATTCCTCGTATTGCTTCGCGGTCGGAGGTAGCAACATCACCAGAAACAAAAAATACTTTACGATCTTCATCTGCAGCATCCTCAATTAAATTGAATAATGGTTTACCATGTTTTTCCACATAGTTATATAGGATCAAAGTATTTCCTTTTAGATCTAAGGCCAAATTGCGAATGAATTTATTTCTGTGCTCATTGGATACAATGAAGTCGATCTCATCCTGATATGTTCTTTTACCAAATTCCTTACGTACCGTTTCTGCATATTTAAGTACGACTCTTTTAATCTCGAGCTGGGCGAGAGTATCGTTATCCTGTAATGACTTTGTTGTGGTAACGCGATATATTTTACCGAATAAACCTTGGAGTACGAGTTCATGTGTTTGGGCTCCATCTAATGTTCCTGTTGTGCCAAAACGATATTCTGCTTCAGATGCCTTATTCATAATTGACATTAAAGACTTTGATTTAAAGCCATGACACTCATCTCCAATTACCATACCAAAATTATGAAACCATTGTTTTGGTAATTTGTAAATGGATTGCCAAGTAGATATTACAATTCTTTTATGTGTATTTTTATCTTTACCAGAATAGATTTTATGGACTTCATTTTCAACATCATAGCCATAATCCTTAAAATCTCCATACATTTGTTCTACCAGACCAGTAGTTGGTACAATAACCAAAACCATTTTATTATAGTTTTCCAAGTACCAACGAGTAAGTGCATAAATGATGAGAGATTTACCAGAGCCTGTTGGTGATAATAAGATACCACGTTTGCGATGAATACCAGTTGATACAGCATCAAACTGATAATCGCGTATGGTGTACGGCATATTAAGCGACTGAATAAAATTATATAATTCTTTTACATTAACCTGATTATAATTATCTGGTTTACCATATGCAGTTTCATCTACTATTACTTCATATTCTCTTTGTTCGGCAAACTGTAATAAATGTTCATAAAGACCGGCCGGTAATTCTCCGCTCATAATTGAAAATAAACGAATTTTACCATCCCATAATCTATTTCTGTACATAGGCATAAATTTATAACCAGGAACATAAAATGAAAAGAATTCATTTAATTCCTGGGCAGTACCACTTTCACACTGTATTCTTAGATTAGCGTGGTTTAGTTTTGCTACTTTAAGTATTTCCATTTTAGCCTATGGTTACCATGTCTTTACGCAATAAATGTGTTTTTTAGTTTCCGGCCTCAAACTGCTTCCATTTTATAATATTTGAAATGGTTTGGTGCCTCCAATTGATATTATTGATTATATTTGTTAGTGTATCTATAACATTATTATAATATTGAATTTTTTCCTCGGATCTTTGGATTTCAGGGTCGCTATCGTAATAGTAGTCCATTTCTCCCTTAAGGATTTTTAATCCATTGAATGGATCCGGATTCCAACCTTTTTCAATAATCTCATCATGTGGCATTTTACCATTATACCAAAGCCATTTTTCTTTTAATAGAACTTTTTGTTGAAACTCAGCACGTTTCAATTGAAGCTTATATGTTGATAAAAGCTCTAGATATTTTGCATGTAAGATTGGTTGTTCTCGAGAAGATTTATCAAGTTCATTACCATTTATTTCACAATCTTTTGCCCACATATCGTGGATGGATTTCAAATCAATCATCATATAACTCCAAACATAATTATATATTATATCACAAAATGCAGTAAAAGTAAACTAAAATTAGTTACTCTAAAAAGTAATTGTGCCATCATTAGTAAATGTATAAACTCTATAATCTCCATCAGTTGTTACTGCACCACCACCTGTAACAGTAGCAACTGAAGTAGCAGCCGGAACACGAAGAATAATAACACCGGAACCACCATGTGCATCGGTATTAGTTCCGCCGCCACCGCCGCCTCCACCGGTATTAGCTGTGCCTGCTCCGGCACCTTGGTTCGTGGAGTTAGCACCATTGCCTCCGCCACCTAGTCCTCCAGATGCACCGCCAGCATTATAAGAACCACCGCCACCGCCACCAGCGTAATATGTGGTTGTACCTGAAATATCGTATGCAAGTCCGACTCCACCTGCTGTTGGACTACTACTCACATTGGCACCTGCAGCTCCTGCACCACCGCCACCACCAGCAGGTGAGTTTGCTAATCTTGCACCTGCACCACCCGTGTTACCTTGTCCTGCAGTACCTGCACCACCAACAACAGCTCCTCCGCCAGTTGCAGCATTAGCACCACCACCGCCACCAGAACCACCATCGCCGCCAGCCCATCCAGTATTACTTGCGACACCAGCAGAACCACCGCCGCCTCCCGTGGTAACTAGATTTAATCCTAGTCCTACAACACTAGAATTTCCACCTTGCCGCCCCGCCAAAGTAAACAGACCATCATCTTGTTTTGCTAAACCGCCAGCACCAACCGTAATTGTATATGTTGAACCTTTATAAAATTCCTTTGCTGTACCATTTGGAGTTTTCGGAGTCTCGGATCCATAATAAAGAAGACCACCTGCACCACCACCACCTCCACCGGATCCACCACCTCCTCCTGCGACAACCAAAATTTCAGCAATAGGATTGATAGTTGTGGTGGTTATTGATCTCCAATAACTTCCTTCACCCACATAAATTGTGTTTGTTGAACGTGAAAATACCAGATCACCTGAATCGCCAGAAAGTGTTGCATCAGGCAATAGACCATCTGAATCAATAAAGGTTATTGAAGTTCCATCTCCGCCACCTTCACCAGATGTGGTACCTAAATTTCCAGCAATTGTACGAGACTTACTCATTTCTATTCCTTATGCGTATGGTGAATCACCAAGTACATCTGCATCCCATGCAGCTTTGAGTTCTGCAATAGTGGTTGCAGCACCAATGGCAGCAGCACTTGGTGCATCACGAAGAGCGGCTTTCTTTGCAATTGCCGCAGCTTTTGCAGTCGCATCATCGTCTTCGATAGCACGCATTACAGCTACATCTTCTGCTTCTAACAGAGGTTTACGAATCTCACGAATCTTATCTTTGAATAATACTTTTGCAGCATCCAGATCTTCACTGATTACATCACCAGACAAAGACCAAGCATCACGGAAATGACGATCAGATGGTACAGTTACTGCACTTGCATCAGCCTGATTTCCATCCTTGTCAACGATATAAGTAGTTGCCATTTTAATCTCCTAAGCAGCTTCTTTATTATTTATATTAGGATCTATCTTCCAAGCATTTCGCCACTCTCTTGTTTGTGGTAGTTGCTCTTTTGTACAGATGACCATCTTTGGTTTATTACCTTCATTCCATGTACGCCAGATATGGTTAGGAATGTCTTTCATAATCAAATACTCAATTGCCTCTTCTTCACTCATAGGAGGCATTGGTTCTGTTTCATGTAACAGATAACCACGAGTGTGTTTCTTAAATCCTGGCATTGCTTCATCTCTTGCAAGTTCATGATATACCCATACTGGTGGAAGAATACCACCATTCATTGCACATGCCATCCAATTTGGATCAGGCACTAGTACGCTTGCTGGTTCATCAACGTTATGCTCAAACACAACACGATAGTCTGATTGGTATGGCTCAAGATTTTCTTTTGCCCAACATAGTCTGTCAAATAATTTTAGTTCTTTTAACTGCATAATTTATCCTGCCAATTTATATCTAAGTATTAAAACGCCACCAGTTGCCGCGGCATGCTGTCCCCCACCTGGACCACCCATGCCGTACCCAGCTGAATCGTGACCTGTACCAGCACTACCCGAAGTACCATTTACTGTTCTTGCTCCGCCACCACCAGCAGAATAATATGTTAATGTACTAGTAAAGTTATCTTGTAAACCAGCGCCGCCATTTCCACCTAAGCGATATGCGCCACCCCCGCCAGCCCCACCGGCACCACCACCGCCGCCACCGGCACCATTAACTCCAGTGGATCCATCAGCACCACCAGAATTACCTTGAGCACCGCTGACTAATGGTGCATATGGTGATGATGCAGTACCATCACTTCCAGCATTACCGCCTGATGAACCACCTGCCGCACCTCTAGCTTCAACGTATGGGCTTGACCCAGTCCGCGCGCCGCCGCCTCCACCGCCATATGCAGTAAGACTTACAGCGCCACCACTTAAAGTAGTATTACCGCCATTCCAATTGGAAGACATAGCATCATTTCCAGCTCCTACACCATTATAAGCTCCAGCGGCTCCAATTGAATACGTATAAGTTCCTGCTGTAAGTGCGGCTGATCCTTTTAAGAAGCCACCAGCACCTCCACCTCCACCACCATTAGATCCACCGCCGCCTCCAGCGCCGATCATTAAATACTCGGCGCTGTCAATATCTTGAGTTACAGTAAATGTACTACTGCTATCAAACAAATGATAACGCCATGTTTCAGTACCATTTACTGTAATGAGATCGCCTGCTGCTTCTACTCCTGATGCAATGAAGGTAAATGCAAGTGCTGCAGTAGTGGTTGTACTAATCACATGAGTACCGTCAGTTGCAGTTGCTCTAAACTGAAATGTTCCAGCACGATCTATATTTGTAGTTGGTTTAATAGTAAATCTACCGTTATCACTATCAATAATAGTAAAACTACTATCTAATTGCTGAGGCGCAGCCGGAGATAATTCATAATTATATTCTATAGGAAATCCTTCTTTATCAGCCGCGGCCGCGACTTCAATAACTTGTTGAGATCCATTTAATACTAAACCAGTTGATGCAGCTAATGGTGTGTCCCAAGTTAGCGTCTCATTAGGGCCTGAATAAACTCTGTCCCACTCAGAACCATCCCAATTAAACAATGCTTTTTTATCTAGCGTAAATGCAAGATCACCCGCCGTATTTCCAGAGGTTGGTAATGCTGCAGCATTTGCATATGATGTTGCGCCACCGCCACCTGATGCATTGTCAAGACTAGTGGACTTCACATCACCAGTATTGGTAATCAGATTTGCGAGTAATCGAGTTTTACTGGTCATTATGCGAGGTCTCCATGCCAAATAATACATGCCATATCTTGATCAAAAAAGTTTTCGTTTGTACTATTTGTAAACAATGTTCTAGTTCTATGTGAACCTGTTGCCCAAATATAACCTTTTATAGTATAAGCTGTAGCATCATTATAATCATTATCATCAGTACCAAATGAATACATGTATCTAGCATCTAGCCAAGATGAAGTAAAATTAGCAGTAAAATCTCCTGGCCCATTATCTGTCGATGAACTTAAATTAAAACTTTTATGCATGGTCGTAAGATCTTGATCGTGGTGTTGATATGCCTTCGCACTACCATGCACAACATACTGCGTACCGACAGTACCTTCTGAACTGTGTTGAATCTGATCTGCTACTATTTTACCGTATGCCATCTTTACAATCCTGAAATTTTATAGACAATCAAGTCTAATGATTTACCATGAGTTGTCCCCACTGCACCATCAGACCAAGAATATGTCCAACCACTAGGATACCCTACTGGAGTACCGCTAATCGTTCTTGATCCACTGTGCACCCAACCTTGTATTCTATAATTTGCTGTCGTATCGTCTACTTTATAAAGCAAGTGAAAAGATTCAGTGTGACCATTTTCAGAACCCATTCTAGCAGTAACGCCAACAATATCTGTCGTTCCGTTCTTTGCTACTCCATACATTGTCCAAAGATCTCCACCCGCCAATTGTCTATACATCATATGTAATATGTAAATTCCAGTTTCATCGTGAGTCCAATAATTATTGGTAGTGTCAATTGTCATTTTATTAGGAGTTGAAAACTGTCTGTAAATTGGAATAGTAA
>Ga0233432_10000934_pt1 | contig 28238 bp, 22 predicted proteins | sample SI_122_August201_6_FD_179870 | JGI IMG/M metagenome (GOLD analysis project Ga0233432, IMG submission 179870) | Seawater microbial communities from Saanich Inlet, British Columbia, Canada - SI_122_August2016_10_MG | ecosystem: Environmental > Aquatic > Marine > Inlet | place: Canada: British... | reverse complement strand
TGACCGTAAAGTATTTTTGCTTGTAACTAAAGATACACCAACTACGTTATACTACTATTGTACAAGACACCAAAATATGGGCAACTCAATTAGTGTTGTTGAACCAGGCGCAGGTGGTGGTAGTAGTGATGCATCAGCAAGTATTGCAGTAGGTGAAAATGCTCCGGCAGATCCAGTAGTAGGAAATATTTGGTTTAACAATTCAACCGGTGTGTTATACATTAGATCAGATGATGCTTCTGGAGATGAGTATTGGATACAACCTAGTGTACCACAAACAGATGCATTTACTCAGTTTACTGTAGATACTGATACACTAGCACCAACAGATAGTGCAGACGAAATTACATTTGTAGCAGGATCAAACGTTACAATTACTGCTGATGCTGTTGCTAATACGATTGAAATAGCAGCAACCGGCGGCGGTGGCGGCGGTGGAGGCGATGTAGTTTCAGACACTACTCCTGAACTTGGCGGTGACTTAGATCTTAATACAAGTGATATTACTGGCACAGGTAATATCAACATTACGGGAGCAATAGCAGCTTCAACATCAGTATCAGCTCCTAGCTTCGTAAATACAGGCGTAGGCGGAGCATCAGTTACTAGTGCAACTACTTTATCAATTGCAGCACCAGATGGTATTGTTATAAACGGCGAAATAGACCTCGGTGTAATACTTAAAAGTTCAGAAAAACTTAATATGAAAACTTCAGCTACAGGTGTAGTTGAACATGATTATGATACTGGAGCAGTTTGGTATCATTCAAGTTTATCAGGAAACTTTACTGCAAATTTAACAAATATACCAACAGATGATAATAGGGTTATAGTTGTAACATTATTAATATCGCAAGGCGGAACACCTTACTTACCTACAGCTTTACAAATTGACGGAGCAGCACAGTCTATCTTATGGTTAGATGCAACTACACCTTCTGGCAACGGCGGACAGTTAGATTCAGTTACATTTAGTCTAATTAGACAATCAGCAAGCTGGAACGTAATTGGCGCATTAACAACATTTGGATAACATATGCCTAGACTCACAGATTTAGCACAGCTCGGAACTATAACGTTAACATCTCCTGGAGGCAGCATTGAGCCTCCAACACCTGGTGCTCCTTATTATAATCTTACTAGAACAGCATTAAGTGTAACTGAAGAATCAGATACATTTGACATTACACTATCAACAGCAAACGTAGCTTCAGGAACATCAGTACCCTACACAATTACAGGCGTAAGTAGTGCAGATATAGATAGTGTAAGTTTAACAGGTAACTTTACAGTACCTGACTCTAATTTCCAGGTATCAAGCTACAACAATACGGTGCCAATTAGCGTAGATATTGATGTTACTGGTAACATACCAAGCGGTACATATGTAAGTAGTGGTACTATAGAGTTTGACGGTCAAATATTAGCTGTAGACAGTGTATCGCTTACAGGTACTACGTTAACTATAAACTTACCATCAAACTTTTCTACTGAACCAACAGCTGGTGAAAATGTTGTTGTGCAAGGATTAATTTATTCGTCAGGCTTTTGGCCACAAGTAAGTAGCAGTATTACATTTACAACAACACCAGATATAACGGAAGAAGGTAACGAATTATTTAATTTATCACTAGACAGTGGTGCAGATAGTGTTTCAGTAACAATTCAAGATACTAGTAAACCTACTTATTCATTAACCGGTTCAAATAATGTAAACGAAGGCGCAAGTGCTGGATACTTACTTACTACAACAAATATAACTGATGGTACACTAGTACCTTATACAATCACTGGTGTGTCTAGTGCAGATATAGATGGTGCAAGTTTAACAGGCAACTTTACAATTACCAGTGGGCTTGCTACGTTAAACTTAACAATAACAGAAGACCTAACTACAGAAGGAAATGAAACACTTACACTTTCATTGGACAACGGAAAGTCTAGTATACAAACTGTAATTAACGATACAAGCGTAGAACCATTACCAATAACTTATGGATTATCGACAACATCAAATAGTGTAAACGAAGGCGATAGCTTTACAATTAATTTAAGTACAACTAACGCTGACATAGGCACTGCTATACCATATGTAATATCTGGAGTAACTACTGATGATATCAGCGGAGCAAGTCTTACTGGAAACTTTACAACTGAAGCAGACGGATCCGATAGTATTGAATTTACTGTAGCAAACGACTTAGCAGCAGAAGGTCTTGAAACCTTTAGGTTAACTGTAGATAATGAAAATACACTTGTTGATGTTGACATTGTTGATACTAGTATTCCTACATTTAGTGTTACTGCAAACAAAACTTATGTTCCAGAAGGCGAAACAATAATCTTTAGTATGATTGGAACTGGGGCGTTAACTGGCGATAGTGTTTCTTATGGAATTACAGGAATTGATAATAGTGACATTTCTGCAGGCGCATTAAACGGAACTGTAAACTTTAGTTCTTCAGGCGGCAACACTTACATTGCACAAGTTACACTAACAATAGCAGCAGATACTACAGCAGAAAACTTAGAAACTATAACATTTACAATGGACTCGGTAACTACAAACGGGGCTGTGACTGGATCTCCAGTACTTAATGTAGTCGTAACAGATAGCAGTTCAACAGTAAGTACATTCCATGATAGAATACAATTTAGTAATAACAACATAACTTTATCAAAAACTTGCTATAGTGCTGAAAAAGAAAAGTTTGTTGTAGGTACTACTACTGTAGGTTCGGCTATATGGGGCGTCATAATTAAATATTCGCCAACTAACGGTTTAGAAAGATGGCATAGATTTAGAGTAAGTGGATCAAATACTTACTTTACATCATGTGCTTATGACGATACTCAAGATAAATTATTTGTAGTAGGCTATACAAACGACGGACAAAATAATGCAATTGCTCTTAGATTTGATAATAATCTAGTAGAAGATTCAGATAGATTTATATCAGGTACTTCAGGTGATAGTGGATCTGTAACACAAGCAGCATATTACGATTGTGATGTAAATAATGCAGGACAATTGTTTGCAGGTGGACAAGCCAGTGACGGTAATGGTACAGGGGGACTTTTATCTAAATTTACTTGGGGTAGTTCGATTACACACGGAAAGTTAGACTCTTCTTCGGGTACATATAATATTGAAAATGTACTAATATCACCAGCTGGTGTAGTACTTGGTGGATTTGCTTCTATAATATATCCAAAGATTACTGTAATTAGTACATCACTTGATTCGGTATTAAGCAACTATAGATTTGTTTATTCTGGCAGAGGGCGATATCCTTATGCAAATTGTCGAATAGCAAAAAGTAGTTCAGGAACAAATTATATCTATATGCCTACTAACCAGCCTAATGGTACGTATGCCGGACATGGATTTGTAAGAGCAACAAATTCATCAGGATCTACATTTAGCTCATCAACTATGGCTACAACAAACTTTACAACAAGTTCAACTGATTATCTTAGAAGTTTTGTGCAAGTTGATTCTGCAGGAGACGAATTCTTTGCTGCTACATTTGGCAATGATATATTTGTAACCAAAGACAATACATGGCAAGGAAAGTTTACTCCGGGAACAGGTTATACTGATATTAATGCATACGACTTTAATCTTGACGCAGATGAAAATTGGTGGTTAGCAGGAAGTCAAACAAGTACCTCAGGACGTATTGATGGATTTGTGTTACAAAGTTTAAACGGATATGCTCCTAGTTCACAAATTGGTGATTTTAATATTGATGATACTGTTAACTACAGTAGGGGAGCAACTGCACAACGTCTTACTACGGATACAAGTTATAGAATTACTAGTGTAGGATCAGTACCATTTGGATCTAATGGCACTGGATACACATCAGGGTATGCAACTACAAATAATGTTTTTCAAACAGATATAAACAATATTACTGTAACAAGAGAAACAACCATTTGGGTCGGCACAGCTACATACAGTTTATCAAGATCAGCGACATCTATCAATGAAGGTCAAAGTGTTACAATAACACTAACTACTACAGAAGTTAATGACGGAACATTAGTTCCGTATGCAATCACAGGTATAGGTGCTAGTGATTTATCAAGTGGTGCAATTACTGGTAACTTTACTGTTAATAGTAATACTGCTGCCTTAACATTTACAACATCACAAGATGTAACTACAGAGGGCACAGAGAATATGACTCTCTCATTGAGTAATGGACAAGCTAGTGTTATTGTACAAATTAACGATACAAGTGCAGGACCTGATACGTATTATCTAGCATCTGCTGATTTACCCGATGGCTATAACGGTGGTAGAGGTCTATTAGCAGAAGCAGATATAGGAGAAACTAGCAGTTATAAAGGTTGGAGTTATTGGACATGGATTAGCCCGCAAGATCCTTATGATAATTACATATATGCAGACGATCAAAACGGTGAAAATATATGGCGTATAGAAATTGATCGTCTACTATTTAAAATGACACAAGATGCTAATTATTTGTATTTTATACATTATTCAGAACAAGCCCGGGCTGATAGAACTGTAGGCGACAGATTTACAATAATGAAAGTTGCTAAATCTGATGGAGAAATTGTTTCTAGAAGAACATTTAGAAACGGTTCAAACTTTGGCACATTCCAAGACCCAAATTACGGACGTATGACGCCTATGGATATGTCATATAATTCTACAACAGGCGATATTGGTTTTGCATTTCTACTTACTAACGAAAACACAGACAACAGTGCCAATGGTATGACAGGAGAGTTTGCTGCACCTAGATTGGGTATGACTACTATTGATCCTTCTAATCTATCAAACGGTACTGTCTATATGAAACGTATGTCATGGGGCTCATTTGGCGGTACATCTGTATATACATTATATAGGTATGATGGTTGCACTCTAATACCTAGAGGAAACTCAGGTTACACACTTTGTATGAACGGCGGATATAACACAGATGATCAAGGTTTAGAGTCAAGGATTTGTTTTGTAAACTATACATCAGCAGGCGCATACTCAAGTAATAGAGTGTTAACAGGAGTCGGAACAAACGTTGACGATTACACTTATTCAGAACCTTATATTGGTACTACCGGTGACTGGAGTATGATAATGTCTGATGCCACTTATATTTCTAATGTAGGATCAGTTGTAGTAACTGGCATCTTCTTTGGCGACTCGCAAATCTCAGCTGCTACTGATGTTCCTTTCTTAGTTGAATATTATCCTGATACAAATGCCATTACATCTTTCAAGAGAGCTAGAGGCGGCGTGAATCCATCTTTTAAAGATCATGACTATAACATTACATATCTCAATCATAGTCATACACGCGGTGGACCGAGAATACAATACGATTCTACTACAAATCAATTATGGACAGCTTGGAGTGAACGGTGTAACGATCCTCAGCTAACATTTGATTATGATGACGTACCTAACACAAGTTATTTTATTATTAGATTACTAGGATGGTCTGGCTCATGGAGTTCAGCACAATACTACCATTCATGGACTGTGAACAGGCAACACGCATTTTTTGCGAGATACGACGATCTTAGTTATTTTAATTCTAGCAATGAGTACGAAACTGTAGACACTGTTTATGGCAGCTCAAATTTTGTACATAGCTTAATAGCCGGAGCAACTAGCGCAGGTGATCCGTTTATAAGATTACATTATTCTTGCCATAATGTTAGCCCATTTCGAGTTATCAACCAAGTTGCAAAGATACCTTCGGGAGGTTTTGGAGTTACAGGAGGAAATACTGTAACTTTTTATGCCGATAATGCTAATGATAAGACATGGGATTCTGGCTTCAATATACAAACATCACAAACTACTGACGCAGGCCCAACACTAAATGCTGTTAGGTATAGATTTTTAGGCTCTGGCGATCCTCATTTTATGAACGGTACTAGTATAGACGTAGATGATGTTTGGGTAGAAATTACTGACTCTAATATTAATACATCTAGTGCTACTCCATCAAATTACGGAACTATACAAGGCATGGTATTACAAAGTCAATCTTTGGATAATCCAACTATCGTATGGCTCGGTGCTGCATCAGGAGCAGATGCTGTTCTAGGCGGAAGTTCATGGCATTTGGTAAACGATATTAATACAATATATAGGCTAGGTAACTTTGTACCTTACACAGGATAATATTATGGAAAAAGAATACATTGTAATTGTTAAAAAAGGAATAGACCTAGAAGTATTTGATGCTGAAATGGCAGCAAATCAAGGACACGGCCCTATTCCTAACAGGCAAGTTGTAATTGCTAACCCTAGACATGCATCTAAGCGCATGACACATTGGATGCTTACTGACGAAGAAGCAAATGAATTACGCAATGACCCGAGAGTACTTGAAATAGAAATACCACCTGAATACCGTAATGACATTGAAATTGGGCTAAATGCTTCACAAAGTTTTAACTTTAGCAAAACTACACAACCTGTTAACACAAATGCAAATTGGGGATTACGTAGAACTAATAGTGCTACAAACAATTACGGATCGTCAAACGATCCTAATACACAAGTTTACGAATATGCACTTGACGGCGCAGGTGTAGATATAGTAATTCAAGATACTGGAATACAAGCAGATCATCCAGAATTTATAGACGGAGGAGCAGCAGTTGATCCAGAATATAATAACGGTGCAATTAGTAATGTTACGGGTGATGGTAGTGACTTCTTTAAACGGGAAGTTACAACTAACGGTGTAAGAATTATGGGTGCTGGCACAGTAGGCGGACAAACAGCAGTTCCAGATGCGTGGCTAGAAAAAGTAGCACGTATGTTTGAATTGTTTACAGATACAAATGGCGCAGGTATTAACGAAACATTCCAAAGAAACTTAATTAAAACATTAAGTGGTGATGCAGGAACATATCACGCAGGACTTCCGACTATACAAAGAGTAGCAAGAGGTGCTGGAGCAGATTATACTCCAAACTTCCTAACTGATGCAGGTGTTATTAGTTGGAACCTAACTAACCTGTTTGATACTCACGTACAAAATGATATGGTGTGGTACTTAAACTCAACTGGTGATGGTTATGGCGATGGCGATATAGATGCACAAGAAGTTATTGAACACGTAATGCATACATTACATATGCACGGTTTACCTGCAGATGACATAAAATTATATGAGTTCTTAGCCGCTGATTGGCAGTCAGGTGATTTGTATGCGGCAATGGAAGAAGCATACGATGCCGGCAAGTGGGATCCATCAGGTTACCTAGCAAATCCAGATGATTGGAAAACAATCGCAGATGCGTTTGAAGTAGCGGCAAAAGAATACTTGTATCTACTAAACTTTTGTATGTTTGAATACACAGATTTATGGGATGGCGGAAGCCTTGCTCCAGAGTGGACAGACGATATGCGTACCCAAACAGGCATTCAAGCAAATAACCCATTAGGTTATGCGTTCCACAACACATATATTGCTCCGGTTATTAGTAAGCCATCACTTGCTACTATTAGAAGCATATTCCAAGATGGCAATACACCGGCACAAGACAATCCGACCCTGGCAGGTGCGTCAGGCTATGTTGTTTCTTCAAGTGGAGGAACATCTCGTGTACAACAAATTGACTGGTTTACTGCTAGTGGATTACCTGGCGCAATGCCAACTAATCATTATACTGACTTTCATGGACACGGTACACACTGTGCAGGTATTGCAGCAGGCAAAACATACGGCTTTGCCAAAGGTGCAGCAATATATGCAATGAAGGTTGACGGTTTACAAGGACCAACTGATCCTAATGGCGGCATATCAATTGCAGATTGTTTTGATACAATTAAAGAATGGCACAACAACAAAACAAATGGACGCCCGACTATAGTTAATATGAGCTGGGGATATAGCGGTACTCGTACACAAACAAACCCAACAGGCGGCACCTATAGAGGAACACCTTGGACTTACAATGGAGAAACTGGTAACGAACTTTGGGCAGCATATGGTATTGTTCCGCAATTAAATAGCGGCGGCCTTGTAGCTAGACGTATACCAGTAAGAGTAGCATCAGTTGATACTGATATAGAAGAACTTATTGATGCTGGTGTACATGTTGTTATTGCAAGCGGAAATTCATATTACAAGATTGATGAGCCTACAGGCGATGATTATAACAATCAGGTAGATTTAGGAAATGGTAACGAAACTTATCACCGAGGTAGTAGTCCTTATTCAACAGAGGCATTTATAGTAGGTAATATAGATAGTACTACTACAAGCATTAGCGGAACACCAAGAGACAAAACAGCCGGAAGTAGTTGTAAAGGTCCTGGAGTAAATATTTGGGCACCAGGAACAGATATAATAAGTTCAGCTAGTGGAACAACAGTTTTTGGCGCTTCAACAGGTGCCTACGATGATAACTTTAATCTAGCAAACATAAGCGGCACAAGTATGGCAGCGCCACAAGTTGCTGGATTGGCATGTTTGCATTTACAAGTAAAACCTAAACTAACACCAGCTGAATTGTTTAATAGAATTGTTGCTGATACAAAGGCAGAAATATACGATACTGGGCTTGATAACGATTATAGTGCATTTTCAACATCAATTATGGGATCTGCAAATAGAATGCTTTACAGTAAATATGGTATACAACCTATTACTGTTGCAAGTAATATAACTAACACAAACGTAAATACAGGATAAATATAAAAAAGGATTAATTATGGCTAAATTTGATTTTCCAACATCACCAAGTGTGAATGACGTATATACATCAAATAATACAACTTGGCAATGGGACGGAACAGCATGGAATGTTGTGACTACATCAGCACCTTTAGCGGCACAGAATGTTTGGACAACAATTAATTCAGATAGCGGCCAAACAAGTGCTAATACTACAAGCGATGAACTTACTATTACAGGCGGAACTGATATAGGTACTGCTATAGTAGGAGATGTAATTACAATTAACTACACAGGTTCAGGCGGCGGCGGAGGCGGAAGCAGTTATACAAACTCTGATGTTGATACACACTTGAATACATCTTCGGCAAGCACCAATGAAATACTAAGCTGGAACGGCAGTGACTATGCATGGGTAGCTGACCAAACTGGTAGTGGCGGCATGGGCGGCTCTAGTACATTTAGTGGTACTACTGATGCTACAGCAGCAGGACTAAATGTTGCTAAAATATATGAACCTGCTATAGCTATGTTACGAGTTGATAATGTAGGAGCAACTTCTTATACATTTGAACCGCATTATTTAGGTAATAATCCTACAATATATGCACTAAGTGGCACAACAATTGCATTTGATTTGACTAATGTTGGCGGACATCCTTTTGAAATACAAGACGGGTCAGGAACAGCATATAACACAGGTGTTGTTCATGTCAGTACAACAGGAACAGTTACAACTGGTGCAGCAGCCCAAGGTAATTCAAGCGGGGTGTTATATTGGAGAATACCAGAAACACTATTTGGATCATATAGATATCAATGCCAATCTCATGTTTCAATGGTTGGTGCAATTAGCCTTAAAAGACTAAGCGTTATTTGATTTATTATAATCGTCAAGCAACTTTCTAGCTTGAGCTCTTATAATATTCATCTGTGTTCTTGGCTCTTGCATTAAAGCAGGCGTAATATGACCATTAGGATTAGTAGTATGGCCGACATCAATCATGTCAACTAATTCAACTAACTTGTCAGTAAGCATATTTAGGTCTGCTTTAATTTTTTGATCTTTAACTTTCTTTGCAGAATCTCTAAGCGTCTTTACTTCTTGCATATGCTTAGAATGTTTTTGTAATTTAGGTAACATCTTTATTCCTTAACTCCTGAGGGCACAATATAAAATTCATCATTCTCTACATTATTACTTACCTCTGATATACTACTTTGAGCATTTAGTGCAGTAAGCTGGTAGGGCTTATTTGTATTTATATTAAATGTAGAGCCTTCTGTTAGTTCAATATCGTACATTTGACCATCTGCTGTATCAATATGCCTTAATTGAAATGTACCTGAATTTACAAAAAACGTTTTTAATGTATTGTTATGATATTGCATAGGTGTTCTACTACCTGCTTCTTTAAACACTAAAATCTTACCTTTGTATAATTCAGTATTTGCCCAAACTATTTCATTACCCCATTCATGTTGTACAACATTGCCGTCCATTACAAATATCCTATTAATTTAAAAACTGTATCTAATTTTGTTAAGTTTGTTTTGCTAGTAAGTGTATTTCTTAATCCGTGATGTAATGGCTTAGGCCATTTTCCTAATTCGACCCAAGCATAACCATTGTGTTCACTATTAAGTACAGGTAAAAACTCGTTGTCAATAACACACAAATATGTATGAAACAAGAACATTTCGTCATTAGATATAAATGTTTCTAATGGAATAGTTTTTTTGATTTCAGGCAACGACCCTATTTCTTCTACAATTTCTCGCTGTAGTCCTTCCCAAGGTGTTTCTACACCTTCGTTGGTTCCGCCAACAAGTCCCCACATATTACTACGTTTACCGTTAGCTCTATGTAGAAGTAAGAATCTTTTTGTAGATAACGAATAGAATAGTGCTCCGCTACAGATTATTTTTTCACTCATAAAAATAATTATCCGTAGAGGTCTACTCTCCAGCTTCCTATTGGATATTCACCGTCAACACTTGCAAACCAAGATCCGTTGCTAAATCGGTATTGAACACCAGTAGTTAAATTTGTAGTATAAGAAGTTTCAGTAACTTCGCTAGAATCAAATACTATACTCCAATTCGTGCCGCTCCATTCAACTATATCATTAGCATCGGCTACAAAATTAACACCGCCAGCATTTTGCCAAGCAGCAGGACCTTCTGTATTATCAGCGTCACCTATAGATTCTAATAATAGTATACGTGTTCCGGCTACTTTTACTGAAGTAGGATTAAATGTAAGAGGATCAATAATATAATCAATACTTGTACGGTCGCCATTTGGACCACTTATAACAGTATCGTCTGGAAAACTATCTTCGTCCCAATTAATAATTAATTTAGTTTCGTCTAGTGTGTTAATACCTATAGTACCTGTAATTAGTACATTAGTATCTTTGTTAGTTAAGAAAATTCTAGAAATATCTGCTTTATATGTTCCTGGTAAGTTTTCAACTAATCCTCGCCAACTGTATTGACCAACAGCACCTCTTGCAATAATTTGTGCTACGTTTCCAGATACATATACACCCATTCTTTGATAGTTAGTATTGGCCATTTGATCAGCAACTTCTGTAGAAGTTTTTGTACCATAATCACCAGTAGTTGAGCCTGGTGTTGGAAAGTCGTCGTAAGCTGATAGTTCTGGAAAACTTTCACCTAAATCAATAGTACCTTTATTTTCGTCAAACATACTTGTAATAATATTTGTAATAGCACCCATACGTTTAACTTTTGCTGGAGGACTAATATAAATTGGCGCACTTAGGGTAAGTGTTGCTATATCAATTTCGCTGTCAACTCCGACTGGAATACTTCTATTTGTAAATTGTAAGTTTTCTAAATTTACAACTGATAAACTTGTCCAGTCTATATAATTATCTGTAGTTTGTATTTCCAAACTAGGATTAAATAATACTAATATTTGTTCTAGTATTTGTAACTTTTGATCAGTATTACTAGTCCAAATATCTACATTGACACGTAGTAAATATGGGGTTGGCATAATTCTTTCTACAGTATAACTTTTGCCTTTGTAATTATTATATTCTTGATTATCGTCATCGTATGCACGTTCAACTATATTTGTTTTTCTAACATAGGTTGCATCTGCAAGTCTGTCTCTATCCATTTCAAGTGCAGTAATATAAACTGCCATACGTGGCGCACTAGGTAATTTATTTTCACTATTATCTCTAATAATATTTGAAACTTGTCTTGTAAGATCACCGTACATAACAGGTACTTGCTTTAATGTACCATCCATGTCAATTGAAAAATTACTACATAGTCTAATTACCTGTGTAATATATCTTCTAATTTGTCCGTCATAAAAATGCAGCATTAGTTATCCGCCTTTGGTTTAAGTGCTTTTGATAAACTCTGTCTTTCTTCAATTGTTTCACCATCAATATCATTTGTAGCTTCGTTGTTAATAAATTGTGTTTTGTAGGTATTTCTTACAATCTCATTGCTCATTGTCATTCTTACATCTTGTGCTTGATTAACCCATTTTCTGCCATCATATCTAAATAATCTATTTGGCAAGAAGTCTGATCTTAAAAAATAGTCGCCTTGTTCAGCTTGACGTGGAAATTGTATACCCATACCGTAAGGAGCTCCGTTTGGTGCATCTTTTGTGCCTAACAAATAGCCACTATATCCTGCTCTATCTGGACGATCAGTGACTTCAGATGCATCAGTTGAAATATTACTTGCATCTAAATCAGTTTCGTCTGCTGTCTTAAGATTAACAGTGCCGTCATCATTATATGCAACAGAATAGTAATGACTTATATCATACCCACTAAGTGGAGCATCTGCTTCTGCTTGTTGTACTACAGCATTATTAATTTGCATCTCTTTTTCATATGTTGACAAAACATCTCTAAGAGTATTACCACCTGGCTCTTCTTCATTAGCAGGTAAATCTAATATTTCTTTGAACTCTTGTCCATCGTATATTTGCTTTAATTTAAGTCTATATAGATGCGGATACCATGTTGGCGAAAAGCCTTCTGCTGCACGATTAACATCTTCAACTACATAGAATCTTTTAAGTGCAACACTATAATCATTTTCTGCGTATTCGTCTTTCAAATGCGGCAATTCAATAACATCACCTGACATAATTTTCCTACCAAGGGTCTTTACACTACTGTTAATGTGTATAGTCATCATTAATGTATCATTACTTAGAAATAATCCAAATTGACTTAAATCAAAGTCAATATCTTGAACATTGTAAATAGCTCGCATTTCATAAATATCCGGATCATATTTTCTATCTCTATTTTCAAGAAATAATAGGTCCTGTATATTAGATTCTGATGACTGATCATACCTTGGTTGATCAGCAGTTGCATCTGATTCATTAGGGTTTGATGCTCCAATATATTTGTGTATATTGATATCTGTACCACCGATAGTAAACATCTCTAGAATTTGGTTATCTAGAAATTTGTAATCAGCGCCACGTTCGGGTTTATATAATGATAGTCTTGGCATATACATATTTAGCTAAATACTAATGGAGAATATATATGTCGAATTTAGTAACTCAGAAACAAGAAGTGTTTGATTATGTTAATGCCTTCCTCGGAGGTGGCATGATTGATGTTGAACTTGATCCAATACATTATGAAACAGCTTTGCAAAAGGCATTGAGTCGCTTTAGACAGCGTTCAGATAATTCAGTAGAAGAATCATACTTGTTTATGCCTACAGTAGTAGATCAAAATGAATATACATTACCGCATGAAGTAATGGAAGTACGAAAGTTATTTCGTAGATCAATTGGTTCAAGAACCGGTGGCGGAGATGGCGGTAGTTTATTCGAACCCTTTAACTTAGCATATACAAATACATACTTGTTGTCAGGATCTAAAATGGGAGGTCTAGCAACGTATGATATGTTCTCTCAACATCAAGAACTAGTAGGTAGAATGTTTGGATCATTTATTGAGTTTACTTGGAATAATACAACTAAAAAATTAACATTACTACAACGCCCTAGAGCAGAAGAAACGCTGCTAATATATGCATACAACTTACGTCCTGATTCAGAATTATTAAACGATTATCTAGCAAAACAGTGGATTAAAGATTATACATTAGCAGGCTGTAAATATATGTTAGGCGAAGCACGTAGTAAGTTTGCTACAATCGCAGGTCCACAAGGTGGTTCAACACTTAACGGTGATTCGCTCAAAGCAGAAGCACAAGCTGAAATGGAAAAGCTAGAACAAGAAGTATCAATGGCAGTTCCAGGCGGAACTGGATACGGATTCTTAATCGGATAAAACGGTTGACATACTGGCTTATGTAGTATATACTGTAAAGTATATTCAGTAAGGAGTCTTTAGTGTTACCCAAACTATTAGTCGTAGGACATGGCCGTCACGGCAAAGATACTGTATGCGAAATGCTAGAAGCATACGGATACACATTTCAATCATCAAGTAAATTTTGTTCAGAACTTTTTATCTATAAAGATTTAAAAGAACAATACGGGTACGCTAACGAAGAAGAGTGTTATACAGATAGACATAATCATCGCACTGAATGGTACAATATGATACATAATTATTGTAGTGATGATTTAGCAAAGTTAGGACGTAACTTATTTGCTAAACATGACATTTATTGTGGACTACGCAACAAGCGTGAATTCTTTGCAATGCAAAATGAAGAAATATTTGATTATGCTATATGGGTAGATAGAACAGATCACTTACCTAAAGAAGATCCTGCCTCGATGAGCATTGAACAATGGATGTGTGATTACACTATTGATAATAATGGATCATTAGATCGACTTGAAAAAAATGTTGCTATACTAATGCGCACTATTTTTAGAAGTCGGGGACTAAGTCTCCCTGTCTCCAGCGGACACCACTTTTCTGAATTATTCGTTGACAGTTAGCACAAACTGTTTTTAAATTACTAGGTCTACAATTATTAAGATCACCGTCTATGTGGAACACATTAAACTGTTCTTGGTGCTTACTTGAATAACTACATTTTTCACAAATGTTCTTTTTGATATAACCTTTTTGTTTCCATTTAGGTATACCATGACCTATTCCGTTACGCAAGCAAGTTTCACACAACTTACGATAATATACTTTATTGTGTTTTTTATAATTTATTGCTGCCGGACGTTGCCCGCATTTACATAATGGACGCATACTTGTATTTACCTCACCTTTTCGATACCTTTTTCAGTGTGATTATAGCACTGATTTATTCAAGACGTGCTAAATACATGTAATACAATAACCGTCCAATAGGAGAATCAATATGGCATTAGTATCCCCAGGTGTAGAGGTCAATGTAATCGACGAGAGTTTTTACACTCCGGCGGCTGCAGGCACCGTACCAATGATATTTGTTGCAACGGCAGCTGACAAAGTTAAAGGCAGCGGAGCTGGTGTAGCAGAAGGTACAAGCGCAGCAAACCAAGGTAGACCTTACCTAATAACAAGTCAAAGAGAGCTTGTGGAAACATTCGGAGATCCGTTGTTCTACTCAGACAATAACGGAAATATGATCCACGCAGGTGAACTTAACGAATACGGACTTCAAACAGCGTATTCACTACTAGGCGTAACAAATAGAGTTTACGTATGTAGAGCAGATATTAACTTATCAAAACTAGAAGCAAGTGCAACAGCACCAGGTGGTGATCCACTTGATGGCACTTACTGGTTTGATACACTAAACACAAATGTTGGTGTTAAAGAATGGAACGGCTCTTCCATTACATCAACAAATGGACAAAGCTTCAGTTCAGTAGTACCAACAATTATTGTCGAAACTAGCAAAGTAGTAGATTATGCAGGCGGCGACTACACACCAAAAACATCAGTAGGTGCAATAGGTGATTATGCATTAGTTGCAGTTACAACTGTAAACAGACTATGGTATAAAAACAATGCTGGTGCATGGGTAACAGTTGGCGGCGATGCATGGAGAGCAGCATGGGCAACTATTAGAGGCACAGTAAATACTCCAACAGTACCAAGTGGTGTAGATTTAAGTATCGACGGCGAAGCAGTAACAACTACAGGCACAACAGTAACACAATTAGCAGCTGATATTAATTCAAATTCAAACTTAGCAACAGCAGGTGTTACAGCAGCAGCAGTTGACGGTGCATTAGAAATTTATACTAATAACAATTCAGTAGAAATTGATGCAGCACCAACTTCAGATGCTGGACTATTAACAGCAGTTGGTTTATCAGCAGCAGTGTATTATGCTCCATTTGTTACTGAAGCACCACATACATCAGTTCCAGAATATAAATCAACAGATTCAAATCCAAGACCAACAGGATCTGTTTGGATGCAAACAACTTCTCCTAATTCAGGTGCAACGTTTACTGTTAAACAGTGGAATGATGATACTAAACTTTGGTCAACTATTCCAGCACCATTGTATGACACAGCAGAAGGTGCTCTTGCAGCACTAGACAAAACAGGCGGTGGCAAGAATCTTGCAATAGGCGATCTATATGTAAATGTAGACGTTGCAGACACAACACCAATTGATGCAACTTACAAAATTTTCCGTAGAGCTGCTACAGGCGCAACGAAAATACAAAGTGCAAAAATTGCAGCACAACTATCTGGCGCAAGTGTTAGCTTTACAATGGCTGAATCCATTATAGGCTCAGCAACTTTAAGTAGCGCAAAAACAATATCATTTACTGGTAGTGGCGCAAGTGCTGATGCAGACGATATGGCTGGCGCTATTAACAGTGCAGGATTTGTAAACATAACAGCAAGTGTTGATGCACAAAATAGAGTTGTAATTTCACATGCTGGCGGCGGCGAAATGAAACTTGTAGATACAAGTGGTGATCTTGCAGTAGCAGGATTTGCACCATATGACGTAAACAATGCAAGTACAACAACAATTAACCTAGACTATGCACCAGGAACTGACGGAACTACAAATCCAGAGCAGTATGTTGCTAGTAACTGGCGTACACTATCTTACACAGCAGACGACGATGCACCAACAGCATTAGCTGCACAAGGTGAGTTATGGTATAGTTCAGTAGTTGATGAAGTTGATATTTTGTATCACAATGGTACTACTTGGGTAGGATATGCAGACGCAACAGCATTTCCAACAGCTAACTCAACAGGTCCATTAGTTACAGCTAGTGAACCAAAAACACAATCAGATGGTTCTGCACTAGTTGCAGGTGATCTTTGGATTGACACAGCAGACATTGAAAACTTTCCAACAATGTATCGTTGGACAGCAGCAAGTGAATGGCAGTTAATTGACAAAGCAGACCAAACAACTGAAAATGGTGTGTTATTTGCAGATGCTCGTTGGGCAGATGCAGGTGCTGATTCAGACGCAGCTTCAATTGAAGAGCTAATGGCATCTAACTACTTAGACCCAGATGCACCGGATCCTGCACTATATCCAAAAGGTATGTTGTTATGGAACCTAAGACGCAGTGGATTTAATGTTAAGCGTTTTGAGCGTAACTATGTTGATGTTTCATTAACTAACGATCGTTCAGCAGACGAGTCAATGGCTAGTTATTATCCACACCGTTGGGTAACAGACTCAGGTAACCAACCAGATGGTTCAGGCACATTTGGACGTCACGCACAGCGTAAGTCAGTAACACAGTCTTTGCAAGCAGAACTAAACAGTAACACTGAAATCCGTGACGAAGAGTCACGTCAGTTTAACTTGATTGCTACACCAGGATATCCAGAACTAATTGGTGAAATGATTTCACTAAATTATGACAGACGTTTAACAGCGTTTGTTGTTGGCGATACTCCGTTTAGATTAACACCAGATGCAACTTCATTAAATGAATGGGCAACAAACGTTAATCTAGCAGTTGAAGATAACGATCGTGGATTAGTAAGCAGAGATGAATATCTAGGCATTTACTACCCAGCAGGATTTACAAGTGATAACGAAGGTAATAACGTTGTTGTTCCTCCAAGTCACATGGCATTACGTACACTGATACTAAATGACCAAGTTGCTTATCCTTGGTTTGCTCCAGCAGGTACAAGACGCGGTGGAGTTACTAATGCTTCAGCAACAGGATATGTTACTAGCGAAGGTGAATTCAAGAGTGTTGCACTTAATACAGGACAACGTGATACACTATACACAAATGCAATTAACCCAATTACGTTTATTAGCGGAAGTGGACTAGTAGTATTTGGTCAAAAGACTCGTGCAAGAAATGCAAGTGCTTTAGACAGAATCAACGTTGCACGTCTAACTGTTTACATGCGTGGACAGCTAGAGTTACTTGCAAGACCATACTTGTTTGAACCAAACGATAAGATAACAAGAGATCAAGTTAAGGCAGCAGCAGATGCGTTCTTACTAGAACTAGTCAGCTTAAGAGCTATTTACGATTATGTTGCAGTGTGTGATGAATCAAACAACACACCAGCAAGAATTGATCGTAATGAACTGCACTTAGATATTGCAATTGAGCCAGTGAAAGCAATTGAATTTATATACATTCCATTGCGTATAAAAAACACAGGTGAAATAGCAGCACTTGGTTAAAAACTACGTATATAACTGGCGCTTGAGATATAGCGTCAGTTATATGATAAATACTTGTGAACAGGAGAGGATAGAATGCCAATCACATCATTAAATAATATTTCGGTACCAACTGAAGGCGCTGGTAGTAACCAGAGTTTGTTGATGCCAAAACTACAGTATCGTTTCAGAGTCATCTTAGAAGGCTTTGGCGCAGGTGCTGACTTAAGAGAAATGACACGTCAAGTTGTGGATGTTACAAGACCAAACGTAAGTTTTGAACAAATTACAATTGATGCATATAACTCAAGAAGCTACCTAGCTGGTAAGCACACTTGGGAGCCAATTACACTTACACTACGTGAAGATGTAAACAACAACATTCAACGTGTTGTTGGACAACAGCTACAGAAACAATTCGATTTCTACGAGCAAGCATCAGCTGCTTCGGGCGGAACATACAAGTTCAAAACTAAAATCGAAATTCTAGACGGTGGTAATGGTAACTTAGAAGCCAACGTATTAGATAGATACGAAATGGTTGGTTGTTATCTTGAAAGTGCTAACTACAACACATTAGCATATTCAACTAATGATCCAGTTACAATTTCATTAAACATTCGTTACGATAATGCAATACAAACTGAGCCAGGCGGCGCAATAGGCGGCGGCGTAGGTCAATCAGTAGGTAGAGCAGCAGGCGGTACAGATGGTCCGCAAGTTCTAGTTACAGGCCAAAGCTAATAACTTAACTGCATTCATCCTTTATAGAGGGGTTACTTTTTTAAGTAGCCCCTTTTCTTATTTGTACGCACTTTATAATTTGGATAAATATTAGTATGGCACAATTAGTAGACAAAATAAATCTAAGAGACGCAAGGCATGCTCACCAAATATATACTCAAGGCGGATTTGACTTTGCGCCAAAAGTTAAGTTTCTTTATCATGTAGTGTTTAACTTAAACACCGCGGCCGTTAGTAGTAATCCAAATACTGCATCCTTTCAAAAACAAATTAGTACATTAGTTAAGACTGCTGATTTACCAAGTTATTCGACGCAGATAGAAACAAAAAAACAATATAATAGAATTAAGAATATGCAAACTAGGATCGATTATGATCCAGTAAGCATTACATTACACGATGATAATGTGGGCATAACTACTAAAATGTTAGAAGAATACTATAGATATTATTATCAAGATGGAAGTAAATTTTCTGCCTCAACTAATACAGTAACAGGCTTTGGAGTGAGAGACAAGTACGCAACCGACGTTCCTAGATACGGATTAGACGGCGCACCTGACGACCCTTTCTTTAAAGATATAGTAATATATCAATTAGCAAGGCAAGAATGGACAAGTTATACATTAATAAATCCATTAATTGAAAAATTTCAACACGATTCTGTTGACGCAAGTGACGGGGTTGGTATATTACAAAATGCACTAACAGTAGTATATGAAGGCGTAATTTATAATAGAGGTAGTGTAGGATCCGGTGATAAGAATTTTGCAGATGCTGATACAGGATATGATTTAGAACCTAGTTATCTTAATGGTTCAATATCGTCGCAGCGTACTTCAATTAAAGACCGTCCTACTAGAATACCTAGTGATAGTGGACCTCTAGTAAGATTTGGTAATGATTCAGTTCCAGGCGGTGGTTCTATTATACGTGATATTATAAAAGATCCTGGAGGGTTTTCAAACTTTATTTTTCCATCTGCGCCCTCTACAAGTCCTGTATCAACATTAGCACAATCATCTGTTAGATTACTTGACGGCGCATCAATAGGTGACCAATTACGCCGTAATCCAAGCCTAGCTAGAACGTTTACTAACCAATCCGTTTCTACAGGCCAAGTTGAGAACTTTGCTGTAAGTACATTAAACGCATTTAATCAATTACCAAGCACACAACGTTCTGCTATTACTGATGAGTTAATTAATAAAGTGTCCGGCGGAGATAAGAAGTTGCAGCAAATTGGTAGTAGTATATTAAAAGGATTAGTTTAATGGTAAGTTCAGGAGTAAGTACTAGTACACAAACTACAGATAGTGCAAACAAAACAAAAAAGTTTTTTGATAGCTACTTTAAGAAAGACATATATTATAGTGCAGAAGAAGTTGATGCAGCAGTTGGTCATTTCTTAGCAAGAGGCTTTGATAAAATAGCAGCAACGAATACAGCAGTAGTATTATTGCAACAAGCACAACAAGAAGATGTTCCAGTATTTAAAATTATTGATACGTTACGTGGACTAGATGATGTACAACTAAGCAATGTTGTAGCACAAATACTTAATATAAACAGAGAAAAAACAAGTACATTAGGCTTCAAAATAAATAATGTTACAACTAAGTTAGAACAGAGAAATATAGTTGTCTAATGGGAAGATTTGCTCAAGGGAAATTTAATCTAAAAAACCCTGACAAGTATATGGGTAACAAAACACCAACATATAGATCCGGTTGGGAATTTACCTTTATGAAATTTTGTGACGAACATCCTGCTGTAGCAAAATGGGCTAGTGAAGCAATACGTATTCCTTATAGAAATCCGCTTACAGGAAAGCATACAATATATGTTCCAGATTTCTTTATAGTCTATGCTGATGCCAAAGGAAAACAACACGTAGAACTAATTGAAGTTAAGCCATCAAACCAAGCACGCCGAGATAGATTAGGCAACTCGCAACATAATAAAGCACATTATATTATAAATCAAGCAAAGTGGGAAGCTGCAAGGGTTTATTGTAAACAAAATAACATATTATTTCGGATAGTAACTGAAGAAGATATTTTCCATACAGGTAGACGTAAGTAAATATGATAAATAATAGTAGCATATAATGGAAAAGTCCTATGACAAAAAAACTAGAAGATTTACTTAATCTACCTGACGCAAAAGAAATAGTAGAAAATGCAGAGAAACAAGAAGACCAACAAAAGTCTTATGAAGTTGATCAGCAGCAAAAAGCATTTAGAGATATGGCTGAGTTTGACAAAATATCAGCAGCATTGCCGGCTGTAAAAGGATTAGGTGAACTAGCTGATAAAGAGCTTAATGATGTAGCAAATAAAGCTATGCAAGCATATGAAGACTTAATGGACTTAGGTATGAATGTTGAAAGTCGTTATAGCGGGCGTGTATTTGAAGTAGCAGGCGGCATGTTGAAAACAGGACTTGATGCTAAAGTTGCTAAGTTAGACAAAAAACTAAAGATGATTGACTTACAACTTAAAAAAGAGAAGTTAGACAAAGATAGCGGACCAGGCGAAGACGGTATGATTAACGGCGAAGGCTATGTAGTCACTGACAGAAATAGTCTACTTGAACGTCTAAAAGGTATGGATAAAGATAAATAATACATATAGGATAGTATTACATGAGCACATTTTTAGAAAAATTAAACGAAGCAAAAAAAACTTACGAATTTAAAGTAGGAGTTGCAGGCGAACTGCCTGAAAACTTTACTGATGCACTTGAAAGAGCAATGCAAAAATTTAGTGTAGTTAAAATGAGTAGCGGCAAAAAAACACCAATTCAAGAACGTCCACTAGATTTTCCACAATTACAAAATACCGAAGTTACGTACTTTGAAGTAGAAGTTAACTATCCAACTACTAGTCAAGTACTACAAGAGTATGTAGGTACATGTTGCAACATTGATCAAGCACACGTAATTGTACGCAATGCTAACGATCCTAGAGAAGAATATCAAGAACTAAAAGATAGTGCTCCATACGAAGCTAAACTAACTACTGAAGAAATGGGTGGCGAAAGCGCACAAGAATCAGTTGGCGGCGAAAGAGTAATGGGCTTGTTGAAAGAGTTAGAAACAGCACGTAAAGAAAGAGAACATGATCCAGCAGAATCTGCACCACAAGGTGAGTCGGCTGATATTGACATGAAAGAAAACACTAAAGCAGTTGTAGGAGGCTGATATTATGAGTATGAAAAAACTAATTGAATCAATGGATGCAATTGAAGGTCCAGCAGGTATGCCTCCAATGGGTGCTCCAGAAATGGATAAAGGCAATCCAGTAACAATGAATGTATCAATGAATGCAAGCGGCAAAGAGCATGTAGAAGATTTAATTGATATGATGAAAAACGCAGGAATGGATGCAAAAGAAGTATCACCTGATCATATGCCAATGCGTATGGACATGGAAAGACTACGTGATCTTGTGGACGAGCCAGGTGACGAAGATCCAAACGAAGAATTAGAACCAGTTGATGAGATTGATACTGAAGAAGGTTACGACAACGAACCAGATGCACGTTATGGCGATACACACGATGCTATTCCAGATGGCAATGACTTAAACCGCAAGAAGAAAGCATATGCTGCTACACAAGATGGCGACAACGCAATGGCTGTTGAAGCAATCAAAGCAACACTAATGGCAGCACTACAAGAGAAGAAAAAGCCAGATGCTGACGGTGACGGTGTTCCAGACTGGGCAGACAAGAAGCCAGGCAAAGACGACAACGCTGATAAGAAAAAAGGTAGCAAGCCTAAAAAAGGCGAAGTACCTCCACAGTTTAAAAAGAAATAAGAACGTTCTACCGACTGAGCGGGGCGGACCCAAATAGCACCTACGGGTGCTATTTTTTTGGATAAGTAATTGTATGTCGAAATCATTAGATGGCGTTCTTATTAAGAAGGCTAACAAGCAAGAAACATTTAACGAAGAGCAAATTGCAGACCTAATGGCCTGTATGGATCCGGATACAGGATACTTATACTTTGCTCGTAAGTTTGCATTCATACAACATCCTGTACAAGGCAAGTTGTTGTTTGATCCGTATGAATATCAGTTACGTCTAATGCACTCGTATCACAGCTATCGCTTTAATATTAATATGATGCCTAGACAAACAGGTAAGACTACGTGTGCTAGTATCTATCTAGCATGGTATGCAATGTTTGTACCGGATCAAACTATTCTAGTTGCTGCACACAAATACACAGGCGCACAAGAGATTATGTCACGTATACGCTTTGTGTATGAAAGTTGTCCAGATCATATTAGAGCAGGCGTTACGTCATACAACAAACAATCAATTGAATTTGAAAACGGATCACGCATCGTAGCACAAACAACAACAGGTAATACAGGACGTGGTATGAGTATCTCGTTACTATACTGTGACGAGTTTGCGTTTGTGCAACCTAACATCGCAGAAGAGTTTTGGACTTCGATATCACCTACACTAGCAACAGGTGGTCGTGCTATTATTACTAGTACACCTAACAGTGACGAAGACACATTTGCTACTATTTGGAAACAAGCAGAAGAGAAGTTTGACGCACACGGCAATGAAACTGAACTAGGGTCAAATGGCTTTCATAGTTTTGTTGCTGAATGGAACGAACATCCTGATAGAGACGAAGAATGGAAAGCCGCAGAAATTGGACGTATCGGCGAAGAAAAGTTTAGGCGTGAATACGGGTGTGAATTCTTAGTATTTGACGAAACATTAATCAATAGTATTAAACTTGCAGCCATGGACGGTATAACGCCTACAATAAACATGGGCCAGACACGTTGGTACAAAAAGCCTACAAATCAATATACATACTGTATAGCACTTGATCCTAGTATGGGTACTGGCGGCGACTTTGCTGCTATACAAGTATTTGAATTACCTAGTTACGAACAAGTAGCAGAATGGCAACACAACCAAACTGCTATTCCTGGGCAAATAAGAGTACTAGCAGACATTTGCAATTACATACAACAAGAAACTAATAATCCACAAGGGATATATTGGTCAGTTGAAAACAATGGTATCGGTGAAGCATGTTTAATTGTAATACAGGATTTTGGCGAAGAAAATATACCCGGACTATTTGTAAGTGAACCTATACGTAAAGGACATGTGCGTAAGTTCCGCAAAGGATTTAATACAACACATGGAACAAAAATTACAGCATGTAGTAGATTAAAGACAATGGTTGAAAACGATAAAATGACTATTCAGTCTAAACCATTGATTAGCGAACTAAAAGGTTTTGTTGCTACAGGTAGTAGCTATCAAGCAAAGTCGGGAATGACAGATGATTTAGTAAGTGCAACACTACTATCATTAAGAATGATTGAAGTACTAAAAGATTGGGATCCGAGAGTGTATAATACATTTAATCAAGCAGAACAAGATTTAGACGAATCTGATATGCCTATGCCAATCTTCATAAGTACAAACTATTAAAAGAGTTGATAAATACATTATGAAAGACTTAAACAAAATAAGCAACGAATTGTTCAGCAAAATAAAAGGACGGTTCAAGGACGTAACAATCGGAGACGAAGATGCTACGCCTACAAACGATCCAATGAGTGCTAGATTTTTTGATTTTCCGTTTGCAGCAAATAACAAGTCCTTAGGGCAAGTTAGTATCAGTGTAAGCGAAAATGAAATTACAGTTATTTACAGTAACGAGTTAGTAACTAATGAAGACGAATTAACTAAAAAATCTTGGTACGATTTTTTGAAAGAGCTAAGACAATTTGCACGTAAACGTTTGCTTAATTTTGATACAAGAAATATAAACAAGTCAAATTTAAATAAAAGAGATTATAAATTTTTAGCTCAAAAGTCTGGGGACAATAACATGAATGAAACAAAGTTATATGGTACATCACGTATAAGCTACCAAAAGATAGGTGAAGCACGTATAATGATTAAGCACACTGAGAGCGTTAATCAAGAATCTGCTACAGGGCGTACACAAAAAATAGGAAAGATTTATATTGAATCATCTGACGGTGAACGATTCCGTTATCCATTCAAACACCTAAGTGGTGCAAGAGCAATGGCTAGACATGTTAGCGAAGGTGGAAATGCCTATGACGATTTTGGTAAGCATATTGTAGGCTTATCAGAAGAGATGGCAAAATTACGCAAGTTCAAAAATTATATGGGCCGTTCAGCAGTAATGGCAGAAAGCCTATCAGGATATACGGACATTGTTAAAGAGCGTATTGCTACAGTTAAGAAAACAATCGAGAGCTTACAAAAGCCAGCATATTACAAAGAAACATTTGAAGCATTTGAATCCCCAGTTCTAGAAGATGTTCCAAGTGATGTTGCTGAAAATTGGATTGACGAATTAACTATCAAACAATTTAATGAAGAACTAGCAGATGTATTTCCTTACATTTATAACCTAGTAAGTGAAGCAAGCAAAGCAAAGTCACTAGGACCAGACGAATTAGATGAAGTAGCAGGTCCTGATGATTGCTGGGATGGTTACAAAAAAGATGGCACACAAGCAGGCACTGGTAAGAACAAAGGCAAACGTGTAAACAAATGCGTACCAGAAGAGATTGCACTAGAGCAAGGCTTTGAAGAAATGATGGGACAGTTTGCAGAAGCAAAAGAGTGCGAAGAATGTAATTGCGCACCTTGCGAATGTGACACAAACGAAGACGATGTACAAGAAGCATATATTAAAACTAGCAAAGATGCAAGTGATGCGCTAGGCGTATTACGTGGCAAAGGCAAAAAGATTGAAACAGGCGATGGCGAGTATGAAGGTAATCTAGCAAACGAATATGTTAGTAATACATGGGATGTATATACATGGATCGAATCGAATACAAATGGATTTCAAGGCATTGATAAAAACTTCAAAGCAGCAATTGATGACATGATGACATTACGTGGCGAAGCAAAGAAGTTAGAAACCGAGCCGGGGTCAGGAAAAAACGCACGTTTCGGTAATCAAATTGTAAACACTTTGTATCCTGTAATGCAGTATATAGACACACACGACTTTGATAAAAAAGAAGACGAAGCAGTGGAACCAGACGAACAAAAGACACCATTAGGCGAATTCATACTAAGTTACTTTGATAGAGACAACGGCGTATTTCCAAAAGGCGAAACAGCAGTATTAACAATGATCGAAAAAGACTACGGAGAGCAGTTCATAGATCCTGCTAAGGCTTTCATCGAACAAATAACAGCAAAGTTTGACGAATTCCAAATGCGTACACAACCACAGCAAATGGAAGCACCAGACACAGGCGATTACGACAGAATGAGAGAGTTAGCTGGTTTAAGATAATCAGCTAACCCCTTTAAGTTTTTATGTTTTTTCTTTAAAAAAAGACTTGACAAAGTTTGTAGAGATGTTATACTAATAACTGTGCTACAAACATAAAAGGCACAAACGTAGCAATGTAGCTACACAACACGACATAGGCACAACATATAGGAGGCATTAACTATGGCATCATTAGCAGAAATTCGAGCAAAGCTCAAAGAACAAGAAACACGTTCATCAGGTGGTTCACAAGGCGGCGGCGACAACGCAATTTACCCATTTTGGAATATGAAAGAAGGCGAGAGTGGTACTCTACGTTTCCTTCCAGACGGTAATGCAGATAACACTTTTTTCTGGGCAGAACGTTTGATGATCAAACTTCCGTTCGCAGGTGTTAAAGGCGAAACTGACTCGCGTCCAGTACAAGTACAAATTCCATGTATGGAAATGTACGGCGAAACATGTAACATTCTAAACGAAGTACGTGGTTGGTTTAAAGATCCGTCATTAGAAGATATGGGTCGTAAGTATTGGAAAAAGCGTTCATACGTATTCCAAGGCTTTGTAACAGATAATCCATTGGCAGACGATAATACACCCGAGAATCCAATTCGTAGGTTTATTATTGGACCACAGATTTTCCAAATTATTAAGCAAGCACTTATGGATCCTGACATGGAAGAATTACCAACAGATTATACTGCTGGTGTAGACTTCCGTCTAAACAAAACATCGAAAGGTGGCTACGCAGACTATGGCACAAGTAATTGGGCACGTAGAGAGCGTCCGTTAGCTGATAATGAAATGGCGGCAGTTAATACCCATGGACTGTTTAACTTAAATGACTTCCTTCCTAAAAAGCCAGATGAAGTAGCTCAAAAAGCAATGCAAGAAATGTTTGAAGCATCAGTGGATGGTGAAGCATATGATGCAGAACGTTGGAGTAATTACTTCCGTCCTGCAGGTATGCAAGCACGTACAGGTGATCCGATGAAAGCTGCCAGCCCACAAGCTACAGCAACTAGTCAAAGTGCACCTGCACCAACGCCAGCGCCAGCACCAGTAGCGGCTCCGGTAGTAGCAGAAGCAACACCAGCGGCAGCACCAGCAGCCGAAGCACCTGCAGAAGGCGGCGCACAAGACATTCTAGCAATGATCCGAGCACGTCAGGGTTAATAACGAGCAAGCTAAAAGGGTTGCTTTATTGAATAGCAACCCTTTTTAGTTGCCCTACTTTTCAGCTAATTAGGAGAAAACATGGCTAAATCATTTGATGTAAGCAAGTTCCGTAAGGACTTAACAAAAAGTATCTCAGGCATGAGTGCTGGCTTTAACGATCCAACAGATTGGATTAGTACAGGCTCATTTGCACTAAACTATCTTATCAGTGGCGACTTTCACAAAGGTGTTCCGCTAGGTAAGGTTACTGTGTTTGCAGGCGAATCAGGAGCAGGTAAGAGTTATTTCTGTTCAGGTAACGTTGTAAAACACGCACAAGATCAAGGCATCTTTGTAGTACTAATTGACTCAGAGAACGCACTTGATGAGAGCTGGCTACAAGCTCTTGACGTTGACACTAGTGAAGAAAAACTTCTTAAACTAAACATGTCAATGATTGATGATGTAGCAAAAACTATCTCAACATTTATTACAGACTTTAAAGCAATGGACGAAGAAGACCGTCCAAAAGTATTGTTTGTAATTGACTCGTTGGGTATGTTGCTAACACCTACTGACGTTGATCAGTTTAACAAGGGTGACATGAAAGGTGATATGGGTCGTAAGCCTAAAGCACTAACTTCATTAGTCCGTAATACTGTTAACATGATTGGCTCACTTAACGTAGGCTTAGTATGTACTAACCACACTTATGCATCACAGGATATGTTTGATCCAGATGATAAGATTAGTGGTGGTTC